>Ga0105047_10009964_pt1 | contig 15580 bp, 13 predicted proteins | sample MAT04_FD_78384 | JGI IMG/M metagenome (GOLD analysis project Ga0105047, IMG submission 78384) | Freshwater microbial communities from Lake Fryxell liftoff mats and glacier meltwater in Antarctica - MAT-04 (megahit assembly) | ecosystem: Environmental > Aquatic > Freshwater > Ice > Liftoff... | reverse complement strand
CATGGCGGAAAACCTCTCGGCGCGGGCGGACGAATTTGCGAGTCGCATCAAGGTGATGACAGGTAATTCGAAAGCAAAATCTGAAGTCGAGGTGTCCATCCAGCGATTGTTCAGTTATGGCGCCTGGGCCGACAAGTATGATGGCGCTGTTCATTCACCTCCCTTGCGTGGTGTGGCGCTGGCAATGAACGAACCGCTGGGTGTTGTCGGCGTCATCTGTCCGGATGAAGCGCCACTGCTTGGCTTCATCAGCCTTGTCGCGCCGCTTATCGCAATGGGCAACCGTGTGGTGGTGGTGCCAAGCGAAAGGCATCCGCTTGCGGCAACTGATCTCTATCAGGTTCTCGAAACCTCGGATGTGCCGGCGGGTGCCATCAATATTGTTACGGGCGGCCGCGACACGCTGCTCAAGACGCTGGCCGAGCACGATGATGTGGATGCATTGTGGGTGTTCGGCTCGAAGGAAAATTCCGCCAGCGCCGAAAAACTCTCCACCGGGAATCTCAAGCGCACACTGGTTGACCACGGCTTTGCAACGGACTGGTATGACACGGCTTCCAGTGAGGGTCCGGTGCTGCTGCGCCATGCGGTGCAGGTGAAGAACATCTGGATTCCCTACGGGGAGTAATCAGCGCATCGCCATGACATTGCCCGGGGCCTGCCAGAAGGGCGGGAGCCAGGCGGGGATATTGCTGAAGGGCAGCACTTCGGGTTTCAAGGTGATGCCAAGTTTTTCGGCCATGAAAGCGCGGCGGTTTTCGATCCTTTTCCAAGCTTCGGGGTATTTCGCCTTGAATGCGGCACGGGTTGGCGTATCAGCGAGCGCCACGCCATCCTCGATATTGGACATAAAATAGGGCGTGCCGGTGGCGGGGATGATATCGCATTGCAGGGCCATGCCGGAGGCTAGCTTCATCGTGCTGTTCTTCTTCACCGGCGAATGGACCCATTCGTCGAGGTGGATGAGATGGCCGGGGTTGAGGCCGATGCCGAAGAAGGGATCGCCGAGGCGGCTCATCACGGCCTCGTAGAGCGCGCCGCCTTCGACACCGATTCCAATGGTTTCGTACCAGGCCACGGCGGCAGCGAAATAGGGGGCCACGAGCTTGTCCACGTAATCGCGGATATTGGCGGGCAGGTCGCTCGCCTCAGCCGCCATGAATCCGGCGCGGCAATTCAGGGCGCCCATGAGGCCCACGCCGATGACGATGGGATCGCCTTTTTCAATCAACCGCATGCTCGGACTTGGCAGGCCATGTTTGGCGCGCGGGCCTGAGCTCATATTGACGTGCACGGATTGCGGGAAGCCGTCGAAAGCCATGTTGCGGCAGGCGTCGTATTCGCTCATGCCGGGTTTTGCGCCGAGAATCATGCGGCGGACGGCATTCGAGGTGAGGGTTGCAGCATATTCGAAGCGAGCGAGTTGCTCGATTTCATTTATCACGCGCAGGCCGTCGGTGGGATGCATGAAGAGCAGGGCGGCGTTGGTGACCGGGCCGAAGGCTTTCAGCGTTTCGACGAGATAATGCGGTGTTTCGAACCAGTGTGGATCAAAGATGCCGTCCTCGGTTTCAAAACCTTTCCATCCGGCAAGGCCGATGCGCATGTCCTTCTTCACGGCGGCGTCGCGCAGGATAGAGGCGAGGTCGCGGTACTTGTCGCGGGGCTGGCCCATGAGGCTCAGGGGTTGCCACAGCACGCGCTCGAAACTGCCGTCGGCGATTTCGGCATAGGGAAAGCCCTCGTTGCCGGTGAGCAAAGTTGGGGTGCGGCCCGGCACGATGATGCAGATGGCTTCCTCAAAGCGGGGATCATGGCCCGTGGCCCAGGAAATGTTCGCCACATGCTCGCGGTCGCCATAGATCACCAGCGCATCAAGACTATGGGCGGCCATCCGCGCAAGCAGTTGCTTGAGGCGCGCCGCGTAGATGTCACGGCCCAGTTCCGGCTCAGTGGTGGGGTTGCCGAAATCCGGCAGGTCGAGGCTAGTCAGCTGGGCATGGCGCATGGGGAACTCCGTTCAGGCCCGGAGCCTAGCCTATAGCCACACGGCTTTCCCGCGGAAAATTAAACCGTCAAGTGCTTGCGCACATCGGCCCTATCGAGGTCGGAGGCTTCACCCTGATGGACGATTTCGCCGCGGTCTATGATGAAAACCCGGTCGGCGAGTTCCCGGCAGAAATCGAGATATTGCTCGACCAGCAGGATGGTGATCCCGGCGCTGTCGCGCAGGTAACGGATGGCGCGGCCAATATCCTTGATGATGGAGGGCTGGATGCCCTCGGTTGGTTCATCAAGCACCAACAATTTCGGCCGAGTCACCAAGGCCCGGCCAATGGCGAGTTGCTGCTGCTGGCCGCCGGAAAGATCGCCACCGCGCCGGTGCAGCATGTCCTTCAGCACCGGGAAAAGATCATACACATGGTCCGGAATATAGCGGTCCTTGCGCTTGATGGGCGCGAAGCCGGTTTCGAGGTTCTCGCGCACAGTCAGCAAAGGGAATATCTCGCGCCCCTGGGGGACGTAGGCAACGCCGGCACGTGAACGCTCGTAGGCCGCACTCCTGCCAAATGCATTGCCTTCAAAGGTGATCTTGCCGGACGAGAGGGGCTGGTGGCCGACGATGGCGCGCATCAGGCTGGATTTGCCAACGCCATTGCGGCCCAGAACGCAGGTGATCCTGGATTTCTCAACCTGAAGATTGACGCCGCGCAACGCCTGGGCGGCGCCATAATGCAAACTTGCGTTCTCGACATTCAGCATTTCTATCGTCCCAAATAAACTTCGATGACGCGCGGATCGGCGCTCACATGCTCAAGAGGGCCTTCGGCCAGAACCGCGCCTTCGTGCAGGCAGGTGACCTTCACGCCGAGTTCGCGGACAAAATGCATGTCATGCTCAACCACGATGACGGAATGGTCTTCGGCGATGTGTTTGAGAAGCCGGGCGGTTTCCTCGGTTTCGGCATCGGTCATGCCGGCCACGGGTTCATCGACGAGCAGGAGCTTCGGGTCCTGGGCCAGCAGCATGCCGATTTCGAGCCATTGTTTCTGGCCATGGGACAGATTGGCGGCAAGGGCGCGGCGTTTTCCCGCAAGCCGCACGGTTTCCAGAATATTGGTAATCTCTTTCGCTTCCTCAGCTGAGGAGCGGTGAAACAGGGATGCGAAGGCGCTGCGCTTTCCCTTCATGGCAAGCAGGATGTTGTCTTCCACCGAATGGCTTTCAAACACGGTGGGTTTCTGAAACTTGCGGCCGATGCCAAGGGTGGCGATATCGGCCTCGTCATGGGTGCTGAGATCGACGCGGCCATGGTCGAAAAACACATCGCCCTCATCGGCCCGGGTCTTGCCGGTTATGATGTCCATCATCGTGGTCTTGCCCGCGCCATTGGGGCCGATGATGGCGCGCATTTCTCCCATATCGAGGGTCAGCGACAGGTTGTTGATGGCGCGGAAGCCGTCAAAGGATACGGAGACTCCGTCGAGATAGAGCAGCGTGGAGGCTATATTGGTGGGCAAATTCATGTCTGCGCCTCGGCCGCTTCCGATATTTTGGCGGGCGGCTTGGCGCGCCGCCTGGTTTTCAGGGGTGCCCACAGGCCGACGACACCCTTGGGCATGAAGAGGGTGACGAAGACAAAGAGGCCGCCCAGGGCGAAGAGCCAGAATTCCGGCAGGACGCCGGTGAAACAGCTTTTCCCCGCATTCACCAGCAGCGCGCCGATGACCGGGCCGATGATGGTGCCGCGCCCGCCCACGGCGGTCCAGATCACCACTTCGATGGAATTGCCGGGATCAAACTCGCCGGGATTGATGATGCCCACCTGCGGCACGTAAAGGGCGCCGGCAACGCCCGCCATGACGGCGGACACGGTGAAGGCCACAAGTTTGATGGATTCCGGGCGGTAGCCGAGAAAGCGCAGGCGGCTTTCGGCGTCGCGCACGCCGATCATCAGCTTTCCGTATTTTGAATTGACCAGGGCCGAGGTGATCAGAATGCCAAGGCAAAGCGCCAGGGCGCTGGCGGCAAAAAGCGCCATGCGGGTTTCCGGGGCCTGCACGTTGAAGCCGAGGATGTCCTTGAAATCGGTGAGGCCATTGTTGCCGCCGAAGCCCATGTTGTTGCGAAAAAAGGCCAGCATCAGCGCATAGGTCATGGCTTGCGTAATGATTGACAGATAGACGCCGGCCACGCGTGAGCGAAAAGCAAACCAGCCGAAAACAAAGGCAAGCAACCCGGAACCAGCATCACCATCAGCATGGCAAAGCCGAAACTGTCAAAGCCGTGCCAGAACCAGGGCAATTCCTTCCAGTTCAGGAACACCATGAAGTCCGGCAGCTCCGCATTGCCATAGCTGCCGCGCGAACCGATCTGGCGCATGAGATACATGCCCATGGCGTAGCCGCCCAGCGCAAAGAAAGCGCCATGGCCGAGCGAGAGGATTCCGCAGTAGCCCCAGACAAGATCGAGAGACAGGGCGAGCAAGGCATAGGTGAGATATTTGCCGAGCAGCGCCACCATGAAGGTTGGCACGTGAAAGAAGCTCGTTGGCGGAACGGCGAGATGCAGGATGGGAACGAGCAGCGCCAGCAGCAGAAGCAGCACAATCAGGATAGTGATGCGCCGATCGAAACCCCCTAAGAAAAAGCGCGTGAGGATCATGCTTCCACCGCCCGGCCCTTGAGGGCGAAGAGCCCGCGCGGGCGCTTTTGGATAAAGAGAATGATCAGGACGAGAACAAGGATCTTGCCAAGTACGGCGCCGGCGAAGGGCTCAAGGAACTTGTTCAGAATGCCGAGTGACAGGGCGCCAACCAGTGTTCCCCAGAGATTGCCCACGCCGCCAAATACCACGACCATGAAACTGTCGATGATGTAGCTTTGGCCCAGGTTGGGCGAGACGTTGTCAATCTGTGAAAGGGCGACACCGGCGATGCCGGCAATGCCGGAGCCCAGGGCAAAGGTCATCGAGTCTACAAATGGCGTACGTATTCCCATGGCGGAGGCCATGCGGCGGTTCTGGGTGACGGCGCGCATCTGCAGGCCAAGCGGCGTCTTGTTGAGGGCAATCAGCAGAACGAAGAATACGATGAGGGAGAAAACGATAATCCACAGGCGGTTCCAGGTGATGTCCAATTCACCGATCTGGAAGGAGCCTGACATCCAGGAGGGATTGCCGACTTCCTGGTTGGTCGGCCCGAAAATCGAACGCACCCCCTGTTGCAGGATGAGCGATACGCCCCAGGTGGCGAGCAGTGTTTCCAGCGGGCGGCCATAGAGATGGCGGATGATGCCGCGCTCAATGATGACGCCAACGATGGCGGCAACAAGAAAGGCCAGCGGCAGGGCAATGAGCAGGGACCAGTCGAACAGTCCCGGAAAATTATCGCGGATGACGTCTTGCGTGACGAATGTCGTGTAGGCGCCGAGCATCACCATTTCGCCGTGCGCCATGTTGATGACGCCCATCACGCCGAAGGTGATGGCCAAGCCGATTGCTGCGAGCAGCAGGACGGAGCCAAGTGATATGCCGTACCAGACATTCTGGCCGGTCGCCCAAATGGCCAGAGAGCGCTCAATGCCGGCAACCGCCGCTGCTGCCTGATCCTTCACAAGGCCCGTAGTTTTGGCTTCAGTTGCGGTCAACAGGGACAGTGCTTCGCGTCCGCCGCGCTCACCGATCAATTCGATGGCATCGACCTTTTCGTCGTCGCTGCGGTCCGAGTTGAGGATGGCCGAGGCGCGGGCCAGTTCCATCTGTGCCTTGACGCCCGCATCAGTTTCACCCGCAATGGCCGCATCGAGAGCGGTGAGCTGCGAGGCATCGGAATTCTTGAAAATCGTTTCAGCGGCCTGACGGCGCGTGGCAGTGTCCGGCGATTGCAAGGTCAGATTACCCAGTGAATCGCGGATAATGCGGCGCAAGCCGTTGTTGACCTTGATTTTCACGACATCGGTTTTTGCCGCCTCACCGGCTTCCTTGCCGGTGACCGGATCAATCAACACAACACCGGCACCGCCATCCCTCGTAATGAAAATCGCATTGTCTGATTTGCGGACCTGCAGATTTCCATCGGCCAGTGCGGTGAGCGCCGGATTGACCAGGGGATCGCCGAGGGCGGCCAGATCCTTTACAATTTTTTCAATTTCCGGAAAGCCCTTGGCGGTTGCCAGTTGGGCGATGGATGTCCGGATTTCCACTTCGCCCGACCACGCAAGCGATGCAGACGCGAAACAAGAGAGCAGCACAAATATAATGATCTTCAGTGCGCGCATGGCTCCCGCAATCATGACTTGAAAACACATTCATCCGGACGGGAAAATCCCCGTCCGGATGAAACGCCTGCTTGTTTCGTCAGCCTTTGCCGCCGCATTTGCCGGTGGCGGTGTTGAAGTTGCCGCACGACATGGGCTTGCGCCAATCGGAGATGAGGTCTTTTGAATCCGGCAGGAAGTCGGACCATTCGTCACCGGCCACGAGGCCCGGCGTTTGCCAGACGGTTTCAAACTGACCATCGGCCTGGATTTCGCCAATGAGAACCGGCTTGGTGATGTGGTGGTTCGGCAACATGGCCGAATAACCGCCGGTGAGGTTTGGAACCGAGACGCCGACAATGGAGTCGATTACGACATCGGGCTCAGTGGTGCCTGCCGCCTCAACCGCCTTGACCCACATGTTGAAGCCGATATAGGCCGCTTCCATCGGGTCGTTGGTCACGCGCTTTTCGTTCTTGATGAAGGCCTTCCAGGTCTTGATGAAAGCCTCGTTGACCGGATTGTCCTGGGACTGGAAATAGTTCCAGGCGGCAAGATGGCCAACCAGCGGGGCCGTATCAAGGCCGGCAAGTTCTTCCTCGCCAACCGAGAAGGCGACGACGGGAATGTCTTCAGCCTTGACGCCCTGGTTGCCAAGTTCCTTGTAGAACGGCACGTTGGCATCGCCGTTGATGGTGGAGACAACGGCGGTCTTCTTGCCGGCCGAGCCGAACTTCTTGATATCGGAGACGATCGTCTGCCAGTCAGAGTGGCCGAATGGCGTATAATTGATCATGATGTCTTCGGCTTTGACGCCCTTGGCGAGCAGATAGGCTTCAAGAATCTTGTTGGTGGTGCGCGGGTAAACATAGTCGGTACCGGCCAGAACCCAGCGCTCGACCTTGTCGTTGGCCATCAGGTAGTCAACGGCAGGAATGGCTTGCTGGTTGGGTGCGGCACCGGTGTAGAAAATATTGCGCTGACTTTCCTCGCCCTCATATTGAACGGGGTAGAACAGCAGGCTGTTCAGTTCTTCGAATACCGGCAGAACCGATTTGCGCGACACAGACGTCCAGCAGCCGAACACGGCCGAGACCTTGTCCTTTTCAATCAGCTCGCGGGCCTTTTCGGCAAACAGCGGCCAGTCGGAAGCGGGGTCCACCACAACAGCCTCGAGCTTCTTGCCCAGCAGGCCGCCCTTCTTGTTCTGCTCCTCGATGAGCATCAGCATGGCGTCCTTCAACGTCGTTTCCGAAATCGCCATGGTGCCCGAAAGCGAATGCAAGACGCCGACCTTGATGGTGTCGTCGGCGGCCAGCGCCGGCGATGCCCAGAGCATTGCTGTTCCCAGCGCAGCGGCCGTCAGCGTCTTCAATAATCTGTCCTTGATTCTCATGTCCAATCCCTCCTGCATTTATTTTTGCTTGATGCAACGGGAGGAAGCTTTGCAAAGCCTATGCCAGTTCGTTAACGATGCTTTCACTCCGGGAATAGTCCAGCTTTATCAGATGATTGTGCGGCGAACGGCGAGTTTCGCGGCGGATGGGAAATCCGCGCCCCGTCAGCAAATATGATTATAATTTAGCCGTAAAATAATTACTGCATAAATTTTGGTCGGAGCGGACAAGCGGCAATCTTATCGGTTTAAAGTTGTGCAGCATTTTGCGCGGCCCTGTTTCCCGCCTTGCCAACGCAGTTGCATTGGCCGTATCCTCCGCCGCAAGGGGCTAGCCAACTGGTGGATGCGGTACATCTCCCGGGGCGGGAAAATTGGGGATGGTGCGCCATGACACATGCGAAGCTCTGCTTGCAATCCGCGATCTGCCGTTCCTTCCTGATCGCCTGCTTTGCCATACTTATTAGCATCCTGCAGCCTTCGGCAGCACAAGCTCAGCAATCCTCGGTGCCGCAAACTTGTGAAGTGCAGACGAAATCCTGCTGCAATACCTGCGGCAGTTGCGATTCGGGACCGAGCTGCCCGGCGGGCTACACGATCTATGATGATTACTGCCTGCCGGAATGTCCCTCGGGCTATCTGCGCTATCCCGGCTATCCGGGCCTGTGCCTGCCGCCCTGCGATCACGGCTGTCCGGAAGGATATGATCACATACCGCTGCCGAATTGCCCGCAAGGCTATCACCGCGACCTGCGTAACCCGGATGAATGCCTGCCTGACCGCAGCACGTCCTATCCCGACAATTGCCCGGAAGGCCTGAGCTATTCGCAGGAAACCGGCCGGTGCTCGCCGGATTGCCCGGAGGGAACCTATCTGGCTGAAAATGGCCTGTGCCGCAGCTATTATGACCGGGCCTGCCCGGACGGCTACCAGCGCAACCAGCGCACCGGCGCCTGCGTTCCCGGCGGCGATTGGCCGGATGACTACAAGTGGATTTGCTTGCCCACGTGCCCGCAGGGCTTCACGCGTGACATCTATCACCCCACGCGCTGTCTGCCGCCGCCCGAGACCTGTCCCTTCGGGTTTGAGAATTTCCGCCAGCAGTGCGTGCCGGTTTGCGAGCAAGGCACAACCCGCAATTCCTATGGCTATTGCCTGCCGCCGCGCTGTGAGGATGGCAGCTATCCGAACCTGCGCGGAGTTTGCAGTCCGCCCTCATGCCCGGAAGGCTATGAGACGATCCGCGGAAAATGCCACGCGCCCTGCCCGCAGGGCCTTGTCCGCAACCCCAACAATCCCGAGCAGTGCGAGCGCATCCCGAACGATGAACCGGACTGTCCGGAGGGCACCAAGCTGAACCCGCAAACGAATGAGTGTGAGCGCGTTCCGCCGCCACCGCCGCCGACCGTGAAGTGCAAGCAGGGCCTTGAATACAATCCGCGGACCAAGCAGTGCGAACCGCCGCCACGGGTGGAAACCACCTGCCCCAGGGGCTTCACCAAGCTGAAGAACGGCAAGTGCCAGCGCATTGTGGAGCAACCTCCGGAGGAGCAGGGGTGCCCGCGGAACTTTGTCCTCAACCGGAACACGGGCGAGTGCGAACCGATCCGCTTGAACGTTCCGAAGGCCTGTCCGGAAGGAACCGAATTCAGCCGCAAGCGCCAGCGCTGCGTGCCGGTCTTCAACCAGCAGGAGCCGGAGTTTGAGCCTCAGGATGATGATGGCGAACCGCAATTGCGCTTGCCGAAAATCGACCTCAACAACAACCTCCTGAATCCGCAGAATGAGAAGAAGCGGTGCCCCAAGGGCATGGCACCGGACAAGAAGGGCCGCTGCGTGCCGTTGCAGTGAGGGTGACGACGCCGTGCATCATCACCGTTGCGATTACCGGCTCGGTGCCGCGCAAGGAGCATAATCCGGCGGTTCCGATTACCATCAGCGAGCAGGTGGACTCCACCCGCGCCGCCTTTGAGGCGGGCGCCACCATCGCTCATGTCCATGTGCGCAAAGACGATCAGACGCCGACTTCTGATCCGGAACGTTTCGCTGCGTTACTGGTGGGGCTTCGGAAGGCCTGCCCGGGCATGATCGTGCAGTTTTCCACGGGCGGGCGTTCCGGCAAGGGCTCCGAGCGCGGTGGCATGCTGCATCTGGGCTGTGACATGGCCTCGCTGGCCACCGGCTCGTGCAATTTTCCCACGATCATCTACGAAAACCATCCGGATCTGGTGCGTGAACTGGCCCTGAAAATGCTGGAACACAACGTCAAGCCGGAGATTGAAATCTTTGACCTGTCGATGCTCTATCAGGCGCTGCGCCTGGCGGACGAAGGGCTGCTCAAAAAACCGCTGCATGTGCAGTTTGTCTTCGGGGTGAAGAACGCCATGCCGGCCATCCGCCCGGCCTTCGATTTCATGGTGGACGAGATCACACGGCTGGCGCCGGAAGCCACCTGGACGGCGGCGGGAATTGGCAGGCACCAGCTTGAGGTCAACCACTGGTGCCTCGAGCGCGGCGGCCATTGCCGCACAGGGCTCGAAGACAATATCCGGTGGAACGGGACAGAACTCGCGCCCTCAAACGCGGCGCTGGTCGGGCGTGTGGCTGAGCTTTGCCGCACTTACGGCCGTCATCCGGCCAGCGTTGCGGAAGCCCGCAAGCTGCTCTCCCTTCCAGCCGTTTGACCAATTGCCGTGACTTGTAAACTCAACTAGGGTTCCTGACAAAACCATCCCGGCTAACGGGAGGCTTGTGAAGGGGAGGAATCTTGGAAGGGCTATTGCGAGTCAGCAGCGGTATTGACCGCTTGACAGTTTTTATCGGCCGGCAGGTGCGCTGGCTCATCCTGGTGGCGGTCCTCGTCAGCGCGGTCAACGCCATCATCCGCAAGACATTTGATACCAGTTCCAATGCCTGGCTGGAATTGCAAGGTGCCCTCTTTGGCGCCGTGTTCATGTTAGCAGCCGCCTATGTCTTGCAAAAGAACGGGCATGTGCGCATTGACGCTCTTTCCAGCCATCTCTCGAAACGCGCCCGCGACTGGATTGATTTATTTGGCCATGTCGTTTTTCTCCTGCCATTTTGCCTTCTCATGGTCTGGCTTGGCGTTCCCTATTTCTGGGAATCTCTCAGGGACGGGGAAAATTCGAGCAACGCGGGTGGCCTGGTGGTCTGGCCGGTCAAGTTTTTCATTCTGGCTGGTTTCGCGCTCCTGCTGGCACAGGCCGTTTCGGAAATCATCAAGCGCTGGGCGGTGATCAGCGGCAGGCGCCATGATTGAGCTCATTGCCCACAATCTCGCTCCCATCATGTTTGCATCGCTAGTGGTGTTCCTGCTGCTTGGCTATCCCGTGGCTTTTTCGCTGGCGGCAAACGGCCTGATATTCTTTGTCGTGGGGGTTGAGCTTGCGCCCTACTCACAGTCGATCACGCTGGATTGGCCGCTTCTTGGCCTGACTATTGGGCGCATTCTTGACGTCATGCGCAATGATACGCTGCTCGCCATTCCATTTTTTACGCTTATGGGCATTGTGCTTGAAAAGTCCGGCATGGCGGAGGACCTGCTGGACACGGCCGGCCAGCTTTTCGGACCAATACGTGGTGGGCTCGCCTATGCAGTTATTCTGGTTGGTGCGCTGCTGGCGGCGACGACAGGTGTGGTGGCTGCCTCGGTTATCGCAATGGGCCTCATCTCGATGCCTATCATGCTGCGCTACGGCTATGACCGGTCACTGGCGGCAGGCGTCATCACCGCATCGGGCACTTTGGCGCAGATCATTCCGCCGTCACTTGTGCTCATCGTGCTGGCCGACCAGCTCGGTGTCTCGGTGGGGCCAATGTACGCCGGCGCCTTGTTGCCGGGCCTTATGCTGGTGGGGCTCTTTTGTCTTTATGTCCTCGGCATCTCGATCCTGCGCCCCGCCATGGTTCCGGCCCTGCCCATTGAGGCCCGCACCCTTGGCAGCGGCTTTTCTTCGCTGCTTGCCGTGCTGATCATCAGTGGCGTCATTGGCTACCTTAGCTTCTGGTTCCTGCAAGGCCATGTCGACCGTGGTGCCAGCATCTGGGGCGCGGCCATTGCCGCAACGCTGGCCTATATCGTGGCCCTTGCCGACAAGGGCCTGAAGCTTGGCCAGCTTTCGCACCTTGCCCAACAGGTGATCATTGTTCTTGTACCGCCGCTGGCGCTGATCTTCCTGGTCTTGGGGACAATCTTTTTAGGCATCGCGACGGCCACAGAAGGCGGGGCCATGGGGGCTACCGGCGCGCTGCTGATGGCCTGGTTCAAGGGCCGCTTGCCCTACAGGATTTTGAGTGAGGCGCTTGATGGCACGACGCGGCTTGCCTGTTTTGTCATGTTTATCCTCATCGGCTCGCGGGTTTTTTCCCTCACATTCTACGGCGTCAACGGCCACATCTGGGTTGAGGAGCTAATGACGGGTATTCCCGGCGGGGTTTGGGGATTTCTTATTGCCGTTAACGCACTGGTGTTCGTGCTCGGCTGTTTCATCGATTTCTTTGAAATTGCCTTCATCGTCATTCCGCTGCTGGCGCCTGTTGCCCAAAAACTGGGCATCGATCTGGTGTGGTTCGGCATCATCATTGGCATGAACATGCAAACCAGCTTCCTGACGCCGCCCTTTGGCTTTGCTCTGTTCTACATGCGCTCGGTGGCGCCCAATGGCCCGTGGGTTGACAAGCCCACCGGCCGGACGATTGCCGGCGTCACGACAGCACAAATCTATCGCGGCGGCGTCGCCTTCATCATCCTGCAACTCATCATGGTGGCAATTGTCGTGGCTTTCCCGTGGCTCTCGATTGGCGAGGGCGAGATAAAGGTGGATACGGACAAGATCGAGATCAACCTGCCGTCACTGGATTGAAATGAAAGAAAGGGGGCCGACACGGCCCCCTTCACAGACAGACGGGCGGGTGAACTACAACATCTTCTTCTGCTGCTGGCCCATCATGAAGCGGTCAAAGGTGAATTCCGAAATCTGGAACCACAAATACTGGTCGGCGCGGACGGCCATCATGGCGTCGTGGATCTTCTTGAAGGCCGCGTTCGTCCCGCCAATTTCCGCGTAGGTTTCCTTTGCCGCATTGAAACAGGCTTCCATCACGTCTTGCGGGAAAGGCCGGAGTATTGCGCCCGAACCCACAAGTTTTTTCAGGGCCTCAGGATTCCGGGCGTCATATTTTGCCTGCATGTCAACGTTGGCCGCCTGGCAGGCGGTCTTGACGATCGATTGATAGGTGGGCGAAAGCTCGGCCCATTTCGCCGTATTGATCATGGTGTGGAGCATAGCGCCGCCTTCCCACCAACCCGGATAACAGTAGTAGGGGGCCACCTTGTAGAAACCGAGCTTTTCGTCGTCATAGGGGCCAACCCATTCGGCAGCGTCGATCACGCCCTTTTCAAGGCTTTCGTAGATCTGCGCGCCGGGCAACTGCTGCGGCACCACGCCAACTTTGGAGATAACCTTGCCGCCAAAGCCGCCGATGCGCATTTTAACACCCTGCAAGTCGGCCAGGGACTTGATTTCCTTGCGGAACCAGCCGCCCATTTGCGCGCCGGTATTGCCACAGGGGAAAGCGATCAGATTCTGTGTGCCGTAGAACTCGTTCATCAGGTCCATGCCGCCACCATGGTACATCCAGGCGTTTTGCTGCCTGGAGTTCAAGCCGAAGGGCACGGCAGTGCCGAAGGCATAGGTCGGGTCCTTTCCCCAATAGTAGTATGAAGCGGTGTGGCACATCTCGATATTGCCCTTGCCCACTTCATTGGCTGCTTCAAGAGCCGGGGCAATTTCGCCACCCGGGAAAACCTGAATCTGGAATTTGTTGTCAGTCGCTTCAGCCACAAACTTCGAAAAAGTCTCGGCTGCGCCGTAGATTGTATCAAGGCTTTTTGGAAAGCTTGAGGTCATGCGCCATTTCAGTTCCGGCTGTGATTGGGCAATGGCGGGCGACGCCAAAGCCGGCACCGCGGCGGCCACAACGCCTGCTTTTCTTATAAATCCACGACGATCCATTAGGTTCTCCCATTGTTGCAGTTGTTATCGCATTTATTGTTGGGTGAGCCTAACCGAAGAATCCGCTGAGGGCAAATGCCGGAAATCAGCCAGCCGGCAGGGCCGGAAACGGTACATTCGCGGTTCCTGCAAAATTCATACGTGTACGGAGTAATTCATGTTTTAAAAAATGGTTAACGGAAACTGAGGCGGACGGGTCACAATTACGCCGCATTGAAGCCCAATATTTTTCCACGGGACGAGCGACAGAAATAACCGGGGGTGGCACCTCGGTTCAACAATGCGGTTGATGATTTGTCTGCTCCACAAACGGATACGCCTTTGCCTTTGGCGCCGCGTTCGCAGCGGTTAAGGAACGCGCAGGCGACGCGCGCCGAGCGCTTGCGCCGGCGGAAATTCAGGCGAAACCTTTTCACATTCATCGTGGCGCAGCTGGTGATTGCAGGCGTAGCATTTGTCGGTGTGCGCGATTACATGTCGGATGGCTATCTCAAGCACGCGTTGGCGGATGTTTTGAAGCAGATTGCAAGCGGGGCTCCGGAAACCAAGTCCGAGCCGGAGCTGGCCGTTGCCGTCCAGCCCCCGCCGGCGCTCGATGCGGCTACCAGTGAGGAAACTGCAGCGGTTCAGCAGGCCCCGGCAGAAACTGAAGCGGTGGCGCCACCTGCCGTGGAAAGTGAAACGGCGCTAGCTTCGGCTGCGCCTGAAGCCGTGGAGCAGGCGGAAGAGGAAATCCCGTCTCCCGTCATTGAGCCGGAAGCGCAAGCAGCGCTTGAAGAAGTTGATCCGGAGCCTGAGCCCCAGGCGGAAGTGCAGGCAGCTCCTGCCGCTGTTGAGCCAGAACCAGAACCCCAACCCGAAGTGCAAGTTGCGGCCCCCGAGCCATCACCACCTCTTGAACAGCCTGCGCCTGTGGCGCAGCAAGTGGCGGCCGTGCCGGTTCCCGACCTCACGAGTCTGAAGAAAGCCCCGTCGGTGATCGAACAGCCGGGCCTTGCCGATTCGCAGCAGAAGGAAGGCATGATTTTCCGCGACTGCGACACTTGCCCCGAACTTGTCTCGATTGCGCCGGGAGAATTCATGGTGGGCCCCGAAGGGCGCGGCACGGCGCAGCAGGCGATTACAGCGGTTGAGACAAAGAAAGTGGTTGTCGACAAGCCCTTTGCCATCGGACGTTATGAAATCACTTTTGATGACTGGCAACATTGTGTTGACGGGGGCGGCTGCAAGGGCGAGCCGGCTGATGACGGTTGGGGACGCGGGCGCCATCCGGTGATTCATGTGTCCTACAATGATGTCAGCCAGCAGTATCTGCCGTGGCTTTCGAAAGTTACCGGCTTCGCCTACCGGCTGCCGACCGAAGCGGAATGGGAACTTGCCTCTCAGGGCGGCAACAAGTCGAGCCGGGGCGGAATCACTGAGGTTGGAAGCAATGTGCAGCTTGCCTGCTCCTACGGAAATTCCTCCGATGTAGCGGCCAAAATGCGTGAGACCATCTGGGCTGGTGCGGCCTGCAATGATGGTTTTCTCTACACCGCGCCGGCGGGTTCGCTCAGCCCCAATTCGCTTGGCATTTACGACATGCACGGCAATGTCTGGGAATGGGTGTCGGACTGCTGGCGCGCCACCTATGACACCGAAGAGACGGCAAATGGCGAAAGTTGCAAGTACCATGTCTTGCGCGGTGGTTCCTGGGCCAGCGAGTTCCGCTTCCTGCCGGATGGCGTCTGGATCGGCGATGCTGTTGCCTACCGCGCCGCCGTCAGGGGCTGGGAAACCTCGGTCAAGGCGCGCAATTCCATCGGGTTCCGTGTGGCCAGGTCGCAGCCGTGAATTAAAATAATCCGACATAAAAGGGGAGTTCGTCACCGTGAAGAAACGCCTTGCCATAT
>Ga0105047_10009963_pt1 | contig 15581 bp, 14 predicted proteins | sample MAT04_FD_78384 | JGI IMG/M metagenome (GOLD analysis project Ga0105047, IMG submission 78384) | Freshwater microbial communities from Lake Fryxell liftoff mats and glacier meltwater in Antarctica - MAT-04 (megahit assembly) | ecosystem: Environmental > Aquatic > Freshwater > Ice > Liftoff... | reverse complement strand
GGGCCACCTCGAAGACGCCGAGGTCGGTGATCACCATGTCCACCACGCGCGCTCCGGTGAGCGGCAGGTTGCACGCTTTCAGCAGCTTGGGCTTGCCGCCTGCCGTGTGCTCCATCAGCACGATGACGCGCTTCACGCCGGCGACGAGGTCCATCGCACCTCCCATGCCCTTCACCATCTTGCCGGGGATCATCCAATTCGCGAGATCCCCATTGGCTGCGACCTGCAGCGCGCCGAGGATCGACAGGTCGATATGGCCGCCGCGGATCATTGCGAAGCTGTCGGCGCTGTTGAAGATGCTGGTGGTCGGCAGCATGGAGACGGTCTGCTTGCCGGCATTGATCACGTCGGGGTCCTCGGTGCCTTCCTCGGGGAAGGGGCCGATGCCGAGCATGCCGTTCTCGCTCTGCAACTGGACGGAAACGCCGTGCGGGATGTGGTTGGCAACGAGCGTGGGGATGCCGATGCCGAGGTTGACGTAGAAGCCGTCTTCCAGCTCGCGGGCCGCGCGGGCGGCCATCTGATCACGATTCCAGGCCATGAGGCTTCTCCTTATGCCGCTTCGCGGGTGCGGACGGTGCGGTTCTCGATCAGCTTCTCGTAGCTCGCGGGCAGCGCCACGATCCGCTTCACGTAGACGCCGGGCGTGATGATGTGGTCGGCATCCAGTTCGCCCACGGGCACCAGGTGCTCGACCTGCGCTACGGTGACCTTGGCCGCCGTCGCCATCATCGGGTTGAAGTTCCGCGCGGTGCGGCGATAGACGAGGTTGCCCTCCGTATCGCCCATCCAAGCGTGGACGAGGGCGAGGTCGGCCACGATGCCGCGCTCCATCACATAGGTCTCGCCGTCAAACTCTTGCGTGGGCTTGCCCTCGGCCACCTTGGTGCCGACGCCGGTCTTGGTGAAGAAGGCTGGGATGCCGGCGCCGCCGGCGCGGATGCGCTCGGCCAGGGTGCCCTGGGGGTTGAACTCGATCTCGAGCTCGCCGGCCAGGAACTGGCGCGCGAACTCGGCGTTCTCGCCCACGTAGCTTGCGATCATCTTGCTGATCTGGCGGGTCCGCAGCAGCTTGCCGAGGCCGACATCGTCGATGCCGCAATTGTTCGAGACGATGGTGAGGTTCTTCACGCCGGATTCCTTCACGGCGTCGATCAGCGCGGCGGGGATGCCGCAGAGGCCGAACCCGCCGGAATGGATCACCATGCCGTCCCGCAGGAGCCCGGCCAGGGCGGCCGTGGCGTCCGGATAGACCTTTCGCATCGAAACTTCCTCTTGATGGATGGATCGGAAGGTAGCCGCGCCAAGCCTTGTATGAAAGGGCGGGGGGTGGGCTTGCAGGCGCCGCGCGCCATGGCTATACGGCCGCACTCCCTGCGGGGCCATAGCTCAGTTGGTAGAGCGCTTGAATGGCATTCAAGAGGTCGGCGGTTCGATTCCGCCTGGCTCCACCAGGGTCACCTTCCAATCTACCCCCGCCGTCGCTAGAGGTTTTTAACCCCCTCATAGGCGAGCGACCGCACCATGTTCTACGAACCCCGCCTCGGCCACGGCCTGCCGCATGATCCCTTCAAGGCGATCATCGCGCCCCGGCCCATAGGCTGGATCTCGACACTGGATGCCGAGGGCCGCGCCAATCTCGCCCCCTACAGCTTCTTCAACGCGGTCCATTCGCGCCCTGCCATGCTCGCCTTCACCAGCGAGACCATGAAGCACAGCGCCGCCAACGCCATCGCCACCGGGGAGTTCGTGTTCAACCTCTGCACGCGCCCGCTTTTTGACGCGATGAACATCTCCTCCGGCACGTTGCCCGAGGGCGAAAGCGAGTTCGAGGCTGCGGGGCTCGAAAGAGCGCCATGCCGCATCGTGAAGGCGCCTCGTGTGGCCGCCTCGCCGGCCGCCCTCGAATGCCGCGTGGTCCATTCCATGCAGCTCCACGACGTGGACGGAGCGGCGCTGGAGGGCTGGATCATCATCGGCCAGGTCGTCGGCGTTCACATCGATGACGCCTGTATCCGCGACGGGCGCTTCGACACGGCGGCGGCGCAGCCGTTGGCCCGCTGCGGCTATCGTGACTATGCCGCCGTGACCGAAGTTTTCGAGGCCCTGCGCCCGAGTGACGCCGGCGCCTACGCCTTGGGCCAGCCCGACCGCTGACGGCGGCACGCGCGATCTGCCAGCAAACCGGACCCCATGGCGCGCCTTCCGCCCGCGCCTTGGGCAGACGCGCGAAGCGGCGTCCGTTTGTTGCGTGGAATGCCCTGGCCTTTTGCGCCCGTGAAGTGCTGCCATGCCGACCTCAGACCGGAGGTCCCTCCCATGAACGCCACCCGCCGCGCCCTGCTGCTGGTCCCGCTTGCCGCGCCCGCACTGGCCTGGCAGGCGCACGCGCAGGGCAACTTCCCCGACCGGCCGATCCGCCTGGTCATCGGCTATCCGGCCGGCGGCGGCGTGGACACGGTCGGGCGGCCCATCATGCAGAAGCTTTCCGAGCGCCTGGGCCAGCCCGTCGTCGTCGAGAACCGGGGCGGCGCCAACGGCAACATCGCCATGGAATTCATGGCCCGCGTGGAGCCGGATGGCCATACGCTGTTCATGGGCGACGCCGGCAATCTCGGCATCACCCACGCGCTCTACCCGAGCCTGCCCTTCGACACACAGCGCGACTTCGTGGGCGTCGCGCAACTCACCGCCGGGCCCTCGGTGTTCGTCGTCCCATCCAGCGTGCCCGCGCACACCATGCAGGAATTCATGGCCCTGCTGCGTGCCCGCCCGGATGCGCTGAATTTCGGCTCGGCCGGCATCGGCTCGGGGCCACATCTCTTCTACGAATCCTGGCGCCGCGCGGCGAACGTCTCGATGACGCATGTGCCCTATCGCGGCACCGGGCCGGCCCTACAGGGCCTTCTGGCAGGCGACGTGCAGCTCATGGTCGGCAATTACGGCGTGTTCCGCGGGGCGCATGAGGGCGGGCGCGTGAAGATCCTCGCCATCACCTCGGCAGAGCGCCACCCGAACCTGCCAAACGTGCCGACCGTGCGGGAGACCGGCCTCGACTGGACGCTGATGGGCTTCAACGGCGTCATCGCCCCCGCCCGCATTCCGCCCGCCCGGCGCCAGGTGTTGGAGGACGGCTTCCGCGCCGTCATGGCAACGCCCGAGATGAACACGCTGATGCTCAGCCTCGGCTCCATCGTCGCTTTCACACCGGGTGCGGTGCTCGACACACATATGCGCGAACAGCGCGCGGCCTGGACGCGGCTCGCGCGGGAGGCGAACATCAGCGTCGAATAGGTTGGAGGGGAGACCGCCGTGACCATCCTGATCACCAACGCCACCATCGTCACGGGCGACGACGCGGGCACCATCCATCATGGCGGCGCCATCGCCATCGAGGGGCAGCGCATCGCCGCCATCGGCTCCAGCGCCGATCTCGCCGCGCGCTTCCCGGCCGCCGAGGTGATCGACGGCACCGGCCGCGCAATCTTCCCGGGCTTCGCCAACATCCACACGCATTTCGTGATGACGCTGGCGCGCGGCGTCTTCGAGGACCTCTCGCCGCCGCATGAGCCGCCCTTCACCGGCGGCCTCTCGCCCATCCCGCTGCCGCCGCTCTCGCCGCATGAACAGGCGGTGATGTGCCGCCTGGGCGCGCTGGAGGCGATCCGCTCGGGCACCACCGCCGTTCTGGAGGATGCCAGCCAGATCGAGAACTACGCGCAGGCCATGGTCGATACCGGCCTTCGCATGGTGCTCGCCGAACGCAGCTGGGACCGCGTCGGCACCTCCATCGGCGACCCCGCAGAATTCGTGCGCGACGAGCGTGTCGGCCGCACCGGCATCGAGCGCATCGAGAAGCTGCACGCGAAGTGGAATGGCGCGGGCGAAGGGCGCATCCGCGTCGGCGTATCGGCCTGGGCGCCCGACATGTGCTCGGAAGAGTTGCTGCGCGAGCTGCGCGAATTGCAGCAGCGGCTGGACACCATCTGCACCATCCACCTCAACCAGATCTGGGGCGAGGTGGCGGCGGTTCAGGCGCACCACAACATGCTGCCCACCGAGTTCCTGGACTCCATCGGCTTCATCCATGACCGGATGATCGGCGCGCATTGCCGCTGCATGGCGCCGCTGGAGGAGAAGATCCTCGGCAAGCGGGGCGCCCATGTCGCCTTCAACTCCGCCATTGCCGCGCGGCGCGGGCTGTCACCGCGCGTGTGCGAGATGGAGGAGGCGGGCTGCAACATCGCCATGGGCACCGACAACATGGCCGAGGACATGGTGGAGGTGATGCGCACCGGCCTCTTCATGGAGCGCGTGCGCCGGCAGGACGGCCGCAACCCCTCGCCCGAGGAAGCGCTGCGCTGGGCCACGCGCAACGGCTACAAGGCGATGGGCATGGCCAATGGCGGCTGGCTGGCCGAGGGCAACCTGGCCGACCTCATCATGCTTCGCACCGACCGCGCGCATCTCGTGCCGTTCCTGCGCCCCGTCTCGGTCTTCGTGCACCAGGGCCAGGCGCGCGACGTGGATGACGTGATGGTGGATGGCAACTGGGTGATGCGCGACGGCGTGGTGCTGACGATGGACGAGGCCGCGCTGATCCGCGAGGCCAATGAGGTGTCGGACCGTGCCTGGGCGCGCCTCTTCGCCGAGAACCCGCAGATCGAGGTGCCCGAGGGCTTCCGGCCGCTGCCGGCCGTCGTCGCGGATGGTGCGGCGCGCGTCGCCATGCAGCCAGTGGGGCCGGTCGTGACCTAAACCGGTGGCAGCGTGCGCTCGCCCTCGCCCAGCGCGCGCTGCATCGTCACCACATCGACCCACTGGCCGAACTTCAGGCCGACGGCCTTCATGGTGCCGACCTGGCGGAAGCCCAGCGCGGAATGCAACCCGATGGAGCCGACATTCTCGGTGTCACCGATGACGGCGATCATCTGGCGGAAGCCGCGCGCCGTGGCGCGATCCAGCAGCGCCTGCACCAGCGCCTTTCCCACACCCATGCCGCGCACGTCGTCGCGCACATAGATGCTGTCCTCGGCGGTAAAGCGGTAGGCGCTGCGGTCGCGCAGTTGCGAGAAATAGCCGTAGCCGACGATCGCGCCCTCGCTCTCCGCGACCAGCCAGGCGCAATCATCCGCCTGGATCTTCCCCAGCCGCCCGGCCATGTCTGCCAGATCGGGTGGATTTTCCTCAAAAGTGCCGGTGCCGGTCAGCACGTGGTGCCCGTAGATGGAGGTGATGGCCGGCAGGTCGTCCGGTGTCGCGTCGCGGATGATCATTCGAGGCCAAGCTCCTGCGACAGGCGGCGCGCCAGTTCCAGCAGCGCGCGGTCCCGCCCCGTGGCGGCGACGAGCGAGAGGCCGACCGGCGCGCCATCGACGCGGCCCACCGGGATGCTGACCTCGCACAGGCTGCCGAGGCCGGCGATGGCGGTGACGCCCATGCTCGCCTCGCGCACGGCATTCTGCTCGGCCGGGCTGGCATCGAGCTTCGGCGCCGGATCCGGACTGGTCGGGTAGGCCATCACGGCGCCGCCGGCGAGCAGGGAAGCGACGCGCGGCTTGAACATGCGGCGGAAGGCGCGGCCCGCGGCGGCCTTGGTCGGGTCCATGTCGCGCGCGCCGGCAAAGCGCTCAGCCACGCCGGGGCCGAACTTCGGTTGCGTCGCCGCCACCCAGCTGCCGAGGGTCGCCCAGGCTTCCTGCGCCTGCATGCAGCGGAAATGCTCGTAGAGGCTGGGCAGCCCCTCGGGCGCCACGTCGACGCGCATGGCCGGCCCGGCAATCCGCGCGAGTGCCTCCATGGCCGGCGCCATGGCCGCGGCCGTGGCGGGGCTCGCATTGATCCAGACCTCCTCGGCCTTCAGCACGGGGCCGAGCGGCGCGGGGCTTCCGGCCTCCTCCGGCAGCAGCACGTCGCCCACCAATTGCAGGAGGGCGGCGCTGCGGGTGAACCAGCCGCAGGTGTCGAAGCTGGGGCCGAGGCCGCAGGCGCCGGCCAGGCTGACCGCGCCCCAGCTCGGACGGATGCCGAAGACGCCGCAGTAGCTGGCCGGCATCCGCACGCTGCCGCCGGTGTCCGAGCCCAGTGAGAAATCCACGAGCCCTGCCGCCACGGCCGAAGCCGATCCGCAGGAGGACCCGCCGGGGAAGCGGTCGGGCGCGTTCGGGTTGATCGGCGTGCCGTGCCAGATGTTCTCGCCCGTCAGTCCGTAGGCGAGCTCGACCGTCTTGGTCTTGCCCTCCAGCCGCGCGCCGGCCTCTAGCAGCGCGAGGACGGCGGGCGCGGTGGCGGCGGCGATCGGATGGGTGCGCTCCCAGTCCGGATTGCCGTAGCTGGTCGGCACGCCGGCCAGGTCGAACAGATCCTTCACGGCAAAGCTCAGACCGTCGAGCGGGCCCGAGCCGAGAGGCGCGCGGGTCACGCGCTCCCCGGGGATGAAGGCCTTCACGTCATCAGCGAGCGGCATCACGCTTCCTCAAGAATTCAAGAAGCGCATGCTAAGGCCGCTTGCAGTGGACGCAAGTGACGGTCGGCGAGGCCTACCGCGCGCGCAGAAGCTCCGGCACGTGCAGCAGGACCAGCTCATTGTCGTCCACGCGGGTCAGGTGGCGGCCGGCCGAGAAGGGCAGGTTGTTGTCGTTGCCCACGATAATGTGGTCCGCATCCACCATCGCGACGTTCTCGATGGTGAAGAACGGGAAGTTGAACACGGTCTCCGGAGCGCCAGGCGCACGGTCGCCGCGGCTGCGGGCCAACCGCTCGGGGTCCTGGATCGCCATCAGGTCCACATGGCCGATCTTGCGCACAAAGCCCTCCGCATCGACCGTGCCGAGATCCACCAGGTAGATGCGCTTGAGGCGCGCGGGCATGGCGAAGCAGGGCTGCTGGGCCGTGCTCTCCACCCCCTGGGCGCAGGCGCGCGAGGGGTCGCCCTCGCCATTGTCGCGCTCGATCACCAGGGCGCGGCGCTCGTCGATCATGTTGAAGTCGCCGATGGCGGTGGCACCCGGCTCCAGCCGGTACCGCACATTGCGGCCGGTCCAGGCCATGCGCCCCACGTCGAACTCCAGCACGCGCAGGAACTGGCCTTCCGGCTGGTTGCTGCCGGGCGCGAAGAGCGGCTGCTCCATCATGGCCCAGATGGTGCGGCCATCGGGCGTCAGCGCCATGCCTTCATAACCGCCCGAGCGCCGGACGCGGGCAGGAACGCCAGCCGTAGGATTGGCGGGGATGACGTTGGCGTGGTGGTCGGGCGTGCGGAGCGTCTCGCCGTCCATCGTGGTCTCGATGACACGGAGCAGGCGGCCCTCGGCGTCGAAATGCAGCAGATAGGGGCCGAACTCGTCGCCGATCATCAGCGTCCCGTCGGGCAGGGCCTGGATGCTCTCCACGTCGAAATCGGCGCCCGTGAGGTAGCGCGGCGCCGTCGCCTCATTCTGAATCGGGAAGGCGGTGACGCGGTTGGGGTCGGAGAGGAAGATGGTGCGTTCCACCGCCACCTGGCCGCTGCGCCAATCGGGGCGGATGCGGTGGATCATCAGCAGCGCGTCGGGGCTGTTGCGGCGGTTGCCGAAGCCGTTGTCGCCAGTGACGAGGTAACGGCCCTCGCCGAGGGGCCGGATGCCGGAGAAGCCTTGCAGCGGCTGGCCTGTGAAGGGCAGCGCGAGGCCGGTCGCGCGCGGGCCGTAGCCGGGCAGGCTGGTGCTGGGCACGCTGCCCGGCTGCTCATTGCGCAGGTTGCCCGGGCCGGTGAAGCGGCCGGAGATGGCGAAATAGGGGGACGCATCGGCGGGCGGCGGCACGAAGGTGGCGCCAGGCAGGATCGCATGGCCGGCGAGGCGCGCCTCGAAGCGCGTATCGGCGAGCGCGGGCAGCGAAAGGGTCAGGGCGGCAACGGTGGTGAGCAGCAGGCGGCGCATGGGCAGGATCCCTCCGGATGGAGAGTGCCGCCTAGCAGCCGCGTGTGACAGGCCGCGGACGGTTCCGTTGCAGTCCCGTCAAACCATGCCAGGCAGCAGGGTTTTCGTGGTCGTGCCCGTCAGGGCGGTGCGAGAACCAATGCCGGCGTGGCTCGCTCCCGTTTGTTGCGTACTCGAAATTTAGGGTGGGGCGGGTTCCGGCATCAGATCTTTCCATGAGGCGCCGTCAGTCCGCCGCGCGCAGCGAGGCCTTCGGGCGGCCCGCCGCGTCCCAGTTGGCATCGCTCAGCCAGTCTTGGATGGCGGTCGAGCGGGCGGGCCATTCATCGCCCGTGATCGAGAACCAGGCGGTGTCGCGGCTGCGCCCCTTCACCACCAGCATGTTCCGCAGCGTCCCCTCATAGGTGAAGCCGAGGCGTGCGGCGGCCCGCCGCGAGGGGGCGTTCAGCGCGTTGCATTTCCAGGTGAGGCGGCGGTACCCCAGGTCCTCCATGGCGTGGCGCATGAGCAGGAACATCGCTTCGGTGGCGGCGCGGGTGCGCTGCATGCGGGGGCTGAACCAGATGTTGCCGATCTCAATATGCGCGTGCGCAGGATACATCTCCATCAGCGTCAGCCAGCCATCCACGGTGCCGCTGCGGTGCGGGCGGATGGCCCACGCCAGGGGGTCATGCGTGGTGCAAAAGCCACCTACGAAGCCGCGCAGCGCCGCCTCGTCGGTGAAGGGGCCATAGGCCATGTAGGCCCAGGATGCGTCCGCCGCATCGCTCTGCACGGCCTGCCACAGGTCCGGCACATGGCGCAGATGCAGCGGTTCCAGGTCCACGCTGCGGCCCTTGTGGGGCACCCGGGCGGGCAGCGGGCGCGGCGTCGGGTCCACGCGGGGTCCAACCGGAGGGTCGGTTTCGGGGTCATGCGGAGGGATGTAATCAGCCATGCGGGCATCATTGCCCGCTTGCGCCGCCGCGTCACCCACCGCAAAAACAGGTATGGACAGCGACACCCAACCCATCCTCACCGCGCCGCCGGGCTTCTTCGCAGAAGAGGTCACCTGGGTGCATCACTGGACCGAGAGCCTCTTCAGCTTCAAATGCACGCGCGATCCCACGCTGCGCTTCACCTCCGGCCAGTTCGCGATGATCGGGCTGATGGTGGGCGGCAAGCCACTGACGCGCGCCTATTCCATGGTCAGCCCCGCCTGGGAGGACCATCTGGAGTTCCTCTCCATCAAGGTGCAGAACGGCCCGCTCACCTCGCGCCTGCAGCACATCCAGCTGGGCGAGCGCGTGCTGATCGGCCGCAAGCCCGTCGGCACGCTGATCCCCGACAACCTGCTGCCCGGCCGCAACCTATGGTTCCTGGCCACTGGCACCGGCCTCGCCCCCTTCATGTCACTCGTGCGGGACCCGGAAATCTACGACCGGTACGACCGCGTGATCGTGGCGCACACCGTCCGCGAGGTGAAGGAGCTGGCCTATCGCGACTACATCACCGGCGAACTGCGCGAGCATGAACTGCTGGGCGAGATGGTGCAGGAGAAGCTGATCTACCTGCCCGCCGTGACGCGTGAGCCCTTCCCCGTGCAGGGCCGAATCACCAAGCGCCTCGAATCCGGCGAGGCCGAGCGCCAAGCCGGCGTGGCCCCGCTGGACCCCGCCCATGACCGCGTGATGATCTGCGGGAGCGAGGCGATGAACGCGGACTGCAAGTCGCTTCTCGAGGCGCGCGGCTTCACGGAGGGCAACAACGCCGCGCCGGGCACTTATGTTGTCGAGAAGGCCTTCGTCACGAAATAAACAAACGGCAGCGAACGAAATAACGCTGGTTGCGCAACCCCGGTGGAATGCTTGCGTTGGCGGATGCATCATGGAATTCAACCGGACGGGCGCGCTGCCGCCCGCGGGGCGAGACCTCCTGTCGGGCGGTGCGCTTCTTCTTGACCTCGACGGCACCCTGCTGGATATCGCGGCGCGTCCGGATGCGGTGAGCGTGCCGCCATCAATGGTGACGGATCTCGGGATTCTGAGCGCTAAGCTGAACGGCGCTCTCGGAATCATCACGGGCCGCCGCCTGGATGACGTGGACGCGCTTCTCACGCCGCTGCGTCTGCCCATCGCCGCCGAGCATGGCGGAGTGCTGCGCCCCTTCCCGAATGAGCCCGCATGGGCGCTGCCACGGCCCCATCTCCCGCATGGCTGGATGCAGACGGCGCGTGTCTTCACGGGCCAGCACCCCGGCCTCCTCCTCGAAGCCAAGACCGGTGGGTTTGTGATCCATTACCGGCAGGCGCCGGAGCAGGCCGGCGCGTGCCTGAACCTCATGCGCGGGCTGGTAGCGGGCGACCCGGAATTCGAAATTCTCCGTGCCTCCATGGCGTGGGAGTTGCGGCCGCGCGGTGTGCACAAGGGCATCGGCCTGCGCGCCCTCATGGACGTGCCTCCGTTCGCCGGTCGCAAGCCTTGGTTCATCGGCGACGACGTGACGGACGAAGACGCGATCGAGGCCGCGGAGGCACTGGGCGGCCGCGGCTTTCGCATGGCCGAGCATTTCGGTGCGCCCGCTACCTTGCGCGCCTGGCTAGGAGCACTGCATGGCGCTTGATTTCGCTGCGATCGGCAATGGAACCATTGCCGCGCTCATCTCGCGCGCGGGGAGTGTCGACTGGATGTGCTGGCCACGTCTCGACGCGGACCCGATCTTCTGTGGATTGCTCGACGGCACCGCACCTGAGGGCGGTTTCACCGACGTGGCGATGGCGAATTTCGCGGGCAGCGAGCAGCGGTACCGGCGCAACACCGCCATTCTCGAAACCGAACTGACCGACACGCAGGGCAACCGCCTGCGGATCACCGACACCATGCCACGCATGCGTCGCTTCGAGAGAATGTTCCGCCCGCCCATGCTGGTGCGGCGGATCGAGCCCATGGCGGGGCGCCCGCGCATCCGCATCCGCATCCGCCCGCGCTTCGGCTGGGGCAATGAGGCGCCGCGCGGCCGGGCGGGCTCCAACCACATCCGCTTCGTCGGCGCATCGGAGAGCATGCGGGTGACGACCGACGCGCCGCTGGGCTTCGTGCTGGGTGAGACCGAATTCGCGCTCGACCGGCCGATCGCCCTTCTCATCGGTTCGGACGACACGGTGGAAGGCGCGGTGGGCCGACTGGCCCGCCAGTTCGAGGACGAGACGACGGAGTACTGGGAGGATTGGGTCCGCGGCCTCTCGCTTCCTTTCGAATGGCAGGACGAGGTGATCCGCGCGGCCATCACGCTGAAACTCTGCGCCCATGACGACACGGGCGGCATCGTGGCCGCACTCACGACCTCGGTGCCCGAGGCGCCCGGCACGGGCCGCAACTGGGATTACCGCTTCTGCTGGCTGCGCGACTCCCACTTCACCGTGATGGCCCTGAACAAGCTCGGCGCGACGCGGACAATGGAGACCTACATCGGCTACCTGACCGGCGCCGTGATGGAGCAGGACGCGCTGCTGCGTCCGGTCTATCCGCTGGTGCCCAACAGCCCGATCGACGAGTGGGAAGCGGCGGCGCTGAAGGGATTCCAGGGCAATGGCCCGGTGCGTGTCGGCAATGCCGCGGCGCTGCAGGTGCAGAACGACGTCTGGGGCTCGGTCGTCATGGCGGCGGCGATGCTCTTTTTCGACCGCCGCCTGCCTCAGCCGGGCGACGAGGCGCTTTACCGCCGCCTCGTGCCGCTCGGCCGTGCCGCCGAGGTCGCGGCGCTCACGCCCGACGCCGGCATCTGGGAATATCGCGGCCGCGCGCGCGTCCACACCTTTTCCGCCGCCATGTGTTGGGCGGCTGTGGACCGGCTGGGGCGGATCGCCGCCCATCTGGGGCTCGCCGAGGAGGCGGAGGACTGGCATCGCCGCGCCAACCACCTGCGCACCACGATCCTCGACGGCGCCTGGAGCGAATCCCTCGGCGCCCTGCAGGAGGTGTTCGGCGGCGAGGGCCTGGACGCGGCCCTCCTCCTGCTCCCCGAGATCGGCCTGCTGCCGCCGACCGACCCGCGCTTTGTCGCCACCGTCGAGGCCATCGAGCGGGACCTGATGCGCGGCGGCCTCCTGCTTCGCTACAGTTTGCCTGATGATTTCGGTGTGCCGGACACGGCGTTCCTGGTCTGCTCCTTCTGGTTGGTGGACGCGTTGGCCGCCATCGGGCGCACTGCGGATGCGCGCGCCCTGTTCGAGCGGATGCTCAAGCTGCGCAATCATGTGGGGCTGCTTTCCGAAGACGTGGACCCGCGCAACGGCGAACTCTGGGGGAACTTCCCGCAGAGCTATTCGCAGGTCGGCTTGATACTCTCCGCCATGCGGCTTTCGCGCAGTTGGGAGGAAGGCTTTTGGCGCGCTTGGTGATCGTCTCCAACCGCGTCCCACCGCTGCGGCAGGTGGGCGCGACGGCGGGTGGCCTTGCGGTTGCGCTGCAGACGGCGCTGCGGCGGCGGGAGTTGCTGTGGTTCGGCTGGTCCGGCGAGACTTCGCCGCGGGTGGAGCCGCGTGTCACCGAGGCCGGCAGCACCGCGCACGCCGTGATCGACCTGACGACGGCGGAGCACAAGCTATATTACTCGGGCTTCTGCAACGGCACGCTCTGGCCGCTGCTTCACTACCGCTTCGGCCTCGCCGAGTTCCGGCGCGAGGAGGAGGAGGCCTGGCGCGCCGTCAACCGCCGCTTTGCCGAGCAGTTGTATCCCCTGCTGCGCGATGACGACACGATCTGGATCCACGACTTCCATCTGTTCCCGCTGGGCGCGGCCCTGCGCGAGCTTGGCGTGAAGCAGCGCATCGGCTTCTTCCTGCACGTCCCCTTTCCTCCGGCGGGGCTGTTCAACGCCCTGCCACGCGCCGCGGCGCTGCTGCGCGATATGGGCGCTTACGACCTCATCGGCGTGCAGACCGAGGAGGACGCCCACCACCTGAGCGAGGCGCTTCTGCCGCTCGGCCTCTCGCCGGCGATCGGTGCGTTTCCCGTGGGCGTCAACGCCGATGAGTTCGCACGTACGGCAGAAACCGCGGCGGCGCAGAAGGACGCCAAGCGCTTCCTGGAGAGCCTGGCCGGGCGCAAGCTCATCTTCGGCGTGGACAGGCTGGACTACAGCAAGGGCCTGCCCCAGCGCCTGGAAGGCTACGCCGACCTGCTGGCCCGCTTTCCGCAGCATCGCGGCAAGGTGACCTTCCTGCAGGTGGCGCCGATCTCGCGCGAGGATGTGAAGCATTACCGCATCCTACGCCGTGAACTGGACGAGATGGTGGGCCGCATCAACGGTGAATTCGCCGAGGTGGACTGGGTGCCGCTGCGCTGGACCACGCGGCCCGTGCCGCGCCGCAAGCTCGCAGGGTTCCTGCGCATATCTCGCATCGCATTGGTGACGCCCCTGCGCGACGGCATGAATCTCGTCGCCAAGGAATTCGTGGCGGCCCAGCCGCCGGACGATCCGGGCGTGCTCATCCTATCCTGCTTCGCGGGTGCCGCGCATGAGATGGCGGGGGCGCTGAAGGTGAACCCGAACGATCCGGACGAGATCGCGGAGGCGCTGGACCAGGCCCTCACCATGCCCATCGCCGAACGCAAGGCACGCTGGAAGCAGGACATGGACCTGCTCGTGAAGGCAGGCGGCAGCGGGTGGTCACGCGACTTCCTGAGCCGCCTCAGCGAGAAGGAAGCCGCCCACGCGGCCTGAGCGCGGGCGGCCTGAGCGCGGGCGGCCTAAGCGCGGGCGGCCTGAGCGCGGGCGGCATGAGCGCGGCTGGACATTCCATCGCGTGCGGGCAAGGCTCGCCACCGGAAGCGACGCAACCCCGCGCCCGCCATGACAACCAGCGGGGCAGCCCGAACGGCGCCCGAGGACACCAACATGTTCGTCGAAGAACGCATCTACACCATGCATCCGGGCCAGATTGCCCATTACGTAAAGGCCTATGCGGCCGAGGGCCTGGCGATCCAGAAGCCCATCCTCGGGCGCCTCGTCGGCTACTACACGACCGAGTTCGGCCCGCTGAACCAAGTTATCCACATGTGGGCCTATGAGACCCTGGCCGAGCGCGCCGAGCGCCGCACCAAGCTGTTCGCCGACCAGGGCTGGCTCAACTACCTCGGCAAGGTGCGCCCCTTCATCGCCAGCCAGGAAAGCAAGCTGCTGGTGCCCGCCCCGTTCATGACGGTGAAGTGGCAGGATTGAGCCGCATGTCTGGCTGCGTCGCCTATATCGCAGCCAGCCTGGACGGCTTCATCGCGGCGGACGATGGCTCGGTCGCCTGGCTCGAAACCTTCCAGGCGACCGACTACGGCTATGCCGAGTTCTTCGCCGGCATCGGCACTCTGGTCATGGGGCGCGCAACCTATGACCGGGTCCTGGGCTTTGGGCCCTGGCCCTATGCCGGCAAGCGGTGCCTTGTGCTCAGCCGCCGCGGGATCGCCCATCCGCCCGAAGGGGTTGAAGCCTGGACGGGAAATGCCGCCTCGCTCGCCATGCATCTGGCCGAAGTGAACGAGCGCGTCTGGGTGGTCGGCGGCGGCAAGCTGATCGCGGGGTTGCTGACCGAGGGCGCCATCACGGAGCTGGACCTGTTCACCATGCCGGTGCTGCTCGGCCGTGGGGTGCCGCTCTTCGCGGGCGGCCATCCGCCGGCTCAGAAGCTGCGCCTGCTGGAAACCCGAACCTGGCCCAATGGCGTGGTCCGGCTGCGCTACGAAATCGGCTGAGCTACCGGCGCAACGCGTAGTCCGGCAGCCAGGTCACGATGGCGGGGAACAGCGTGATCAGCACCACCGTGACCACCAACATCGCGAAGAAGGGCAGCGCGGCCCAGGCGATCTCCGTCTGCTCCTTGCCCGTCATCGTCTGCATGACGAAGAGATTGAATCCGAGCGGCGGTGAGATCTCCGCGATCTCGACCAGCAGGATGATGAAGATCCCGAACCAGACAAGGTCGAAGCCTGCAACCTGCACCATAGGCACGACGACCGAGGTGGTGAGCACGATCATCGACACGCCATCGAGCGCCGTGCCGAGGATCAGGTAGACCACCGTGAGGATCGCGATGATCGCATAGGGGCCAAGTTCAGCGGCGGCGACGGCGGCGGCGAGGGCCGCGGGAATGCCGGTCAGCGCCATTGCCTTCGTCAGGAAGGCCGCACCCGCCAGGATGAACAGGATCATGCAGGAGAGCCGCGTGGCGCCGGCCAGGCTGTCCACGAAGCTGCGCCAGGTGAGGCAACGCGTGACGGCGGCGAGGAACAGGCTGCCGAGCACGCCGAAGGCCGCGGCCTCGGTCGCCGTGGTCCAGCCCAGGAACATCGAGCCCATGACGACCACGATCAGCGCCACGCAGGGAATCAGCTGGGACGACTGCTTGAGTTTGCCCCAGAGGCTCTGCCCCGGCTCGGCATCCGGCTGCTTTTTCGGGTTCAGCATGGCCCAGATGATGATGTAGAGGCTGAACAGCCCCATCACGAGCGCGCCCGGGATCATGCCCGCCAGGAACACGCGCACGATCGAGACCTCGGCCGCGACGGCATAGACCACCATGATGATCGAGGGCGGGATCATGATGCCGAGCGTGCCCGCCGTGGCGAGGCTGCCGATCGCCACCTTCTCGTCATAGCCGCGCCGCCGAAGCTCCGGCAGGGCGATCTTGCT
>Ga0105047_10009960_pt1 | contig 15584 bp, 10 predicted proteins | sample MAT04_FD_78384 | JGI IMG/M metagenome (GOLD analysis project Ga0105047, IMG submission 78384) | Freshwater microbial communities from Lake Fryxell liftoff mats and glacier meltwater in Antarctica - MAT-04 (megahit assembly) | ecosystem: Environmental > Aquatic > Freshwater > Ice > Liftoff... | reverse complement strand
GCGGGGTCGAGCTTTTTGCGGGGGAGCTTGGTCATCTGCTTATAAGTGGGATTTAAACGGGAAAATTCTCATTTATTTTGAGGGGCAGGCGAAGAAAGCTGTGGAAAAAGTTGGGCCGAAGTCCACGCCAATCGGGGAACGAGGGAAGTCGCTTCTTCGTAACTAGCTAATATAACTATCTTTATGAGCTCGTCGGACCTACACTGAGACTATTTTCGGGGGGCGGGATGGCTGGGGCTTGCGTCAGCATGTATACTGGAATGAGAGTGATGCCCAGTGGAGTCGGCGCAAAGCCGACTTTTTTATTGGAGCGAGCTCAATTTGAGCCGAAGTTAAGGATTGAGGAACAGTTGATTCTCCTGCAAAATCAACGATTTATCCAGGTGGCCGGTCCCCCTCGGGCCGAGGCGGTCTCCTCCTTGGGGCGCCTCCGGGCCTAGCCGCCCATTTCTTTCGACTCGTTCCCGTTTTTCCAACGAAAGTGCATTTGTGAATTCGTGAGGGCAATTCTATGGCCAGCATCTACCAGTCAATTGAAATCTTAAGTAAAGAGAAGGGCATCGACCGCCAGATTATCCTCGATGCGGTCAAGGACGCCATGGTGCTGGCGGCTAAGAAACACTTTAAGACCAACGAGGAATTGGAAGCCGAGTTTGACCCGAAGTCCGGGGCGGTACAGATCTTCCTGGTGAAAAAGGTCGTCGAGACGGTCGAAGACCCGGTTAATGAACTCACGCTCGACCAGGCGAAGAAATTCGACAAGAGCGCCGCCATCGATACCACGATCCGAATCGCCCGACCCACCGAAGCCTTGGGCCGCATCGCGGCGCAGATGGCCAAGCAGGTGATTCTGCAGAAGGTACGCGAGGCGGAACGCGAGAACGTCTACATCGAGTTCGCTGACCGGGTGGGCGAATTGGTCAATTGCGTGGTGAAGCGTATTGAGGGTCCGGACCTGGTGGTCGACATGGGTAAGACCGAAGCGCGCATCCCCAAAAAAGAACAGTCGCGACTCGAGAGCTTCTCGGTGGGTGAGCGGATTCGGGCCGTCATCAAGGCCGTGGACAAGACCGGCAAGAACGCTGGCGTGCTGATTTCGCGGGCTGACGCCACTTTGGTTCAGCGTCTTTTTGAGCAGGAAGTGCCCGAAATCTACGACGGTACCGTGGTGATTCGGGCCTGCGCGCGCGAGGCTGGAGAACGCACCAAGATCGCCGTGCAATCCCGCGACCGCGATGTTGATTCGGTGGGTGCCTGTGTGGGCATGAAGGGCATGCGCGTGCAATCGATCATTCGCGAACTGCGCGGCGAGAAGATCGACATCATTGAATACAGCGAAGAGCCGGTTAGCTTTGCCACGCACGCTCTCAGCCCGGCGAAAATCAGCCGGGTGAACCTGGTGGATGTCGAAAACAAACATATGGAAGTGATTGTCGATGACACGCAATTGTCCCTGGCCATCGGCAAGCGTGGGCAAAACGTCCGCTTAGCGGCTAAACTTCTGGGCTGGAAGATCGACATCAAAAGCGAGGAAGAGAAGCGCCAGGAAGCTGAAAGCGCGCTGAACGCGATTACGATCTCCGGCGCGCCGATCTCAGTATTGCTGGACCACGGATTGACGGACAGCTTGGTGGAGAGTTTAATGGCAAGTGGCGTGCCGACCGTGGAACGGTTGGGTTCGATGACGCCGGAAGAGTTGTTGGCCATTGAGGGCGTTGACCAGGAAGGGCTCGAGAAGATCGGCTCCTCGGTGAACGCCTACTATAGCCAATACGATCAGGTGCCAGAGTCAGAAGCCGTGCCAGAAGCCGAACCGGAACCCGAACCGGAAGCCGAACCGGAAGCCGAGACGGCGACCGAAACGTTGGACGAAACGGCGGACGTGCCAGTGCCGTCAGAGTCAGAAAGCCCCGTAGAGGGTTCTGAGGACGCAGGTCCTCCCACGGCGGAAACGCTCGCAGCATCCATCGAAACGGCGACCCCAGTGGCCGAAACGGTTGAAGCGGCGGAAGTTGAATCTGCTACCATAAAAAACGCTGAAACAGAACCGATTGGCTGAACTTCAGCTCCGGGTGCCGGTGTAGCCAAAGATGGCGAGAGGACAGTGAGAGCGGGCCGTAATAAACCCGCGATGCTATGAGTACGATCCGCATAAATGAACTCGCGCGCGAACTTGAGGTGCCATCGCGCACCATTATCGAGTCGCTGGGCGAGTTCGGCGTCGCTGACAAGAAGACTCACTCGAGTGCGATCGAACCCGATCTCGCTGGGAGAATCCGTTCCTATTTTGCTGAAGGGTTGGACGCTCGCCGCGCGGCGGCGGGAACCCGTCCGGAGGATGACTTCCAGGCTGAAGCTGAACACGAACCCGAGGTGGCTCCGAAAGCGGTAGTGCCATCGGTGACAGCCGAGTCAGCGAAACCTGAAGCTCCCAAGCCCCAAATAACAAAGCCCGAAGCAACAAAGCTCGAAGTTACAAAACCTGAATCTGTGAAGCCAGAACCGCCGAAAGTTAGCCAGCCATCCCCGACGGGCGTGCCCTCGATCCCCATGCCGCCGATGCGCTCCTCCATGCCGGTACGGCCGCCGTTGGCAGGCGGCGCGCCGTCGATCCCCATCCCGCGAATCACTCCGCCGCCAAGCCCGGCATCGTCTGCGACGCAGACGGTGACCCCTTCTTCCCAAGCACCGGCCCCGGCCCCGGTGGCCTCGCCGCAGCCAGGACCAGCCGCGCCCCAAGCGCCGCCGCCGGTGCCTGTAGTGCCGCAAGCTCCCCGAGCAGCCGCTCCCAGCTTGCCTGGCGCGCCGCAGCGGCCCACTGTGTCCGCGCCGCCGATGGTGAGAGCGCCTCATGAAAGGCCGCCTTTGCCCCGTCCGCCCGAACGCCCTCCGCAAGAACGATTCGGCCCCGTAGGCCGTCCCGCGCCGCCGATGGCACGGCCGATACCGCAAGGTCCGGGTTCGAACGCACCAGGAGGCCAGTCTGGCTCACAAGGGCCGCGAGCGCCATTACCGCCCGAAACACCTCGACCTTCTGTAGCGCAAAGCTCACCGGGAGCGCCTCGTCCGTCGGCGGCTCGTCCGTCGGCGGCTCCGGGAGCGCCCGCGATTCCGCGGCCGCCGATTCGTCAGAATCAGCCTCAGCAGCCTTACCGTCCATCCACGGCACCGTCGATTCCGCGGCCGCCGATCGGTGGCCCTCCGTCACAACAACCATCCGGTTCGCCTGGCCACTCGGGCCCGGCTCCCGCTTCGCCGCCGGCTCCTTATTCCGGTCAACAGTATCCGGGTCAGCAGCAGAACCGTCCTTTGGCCGGCCAACCGGCCGCTCGCCCGGTGGTGCCGCCACGGCCAGATATTCTCGCCCGGCTGCAACAACAGAGCCAGCCGAAGGCGGCGCCGGGAGCGCCCACTTTCCGGCCGCCGCCATCGGCACCCCGCCCGGCACCGCCTACACCGGGGCAACCGATTTATCGCGGTCCTTTCCGCCCGGGTCAGGGGATGCCCATGCGTCCTGGTGCCCCGGGAATGGGTGGCCAACCCGGCCCCGGTCAGCCTTTAGGTCCTGGTGGCCGTCCGATGATGCGGCGTCCGCTGCATCCAACGACCCCGCTTCGTCCGGAAGCGGCCGTTGCCGCCCCGACCGAAGCCGGTCGTCGTCACGCCACAAAGCCCACGACGCGGAAGCAGCAACAGAAGGAAGAGCAGGAAGGCCGGCTCCAGTTCCGCGCCAAGCGCGAAGAAGCCATCGTGGCCACCAACTCGGAGATCACGATTTCCGAAGGGATTACCGTCAAGGGGATCTCAGAGAAACTCGGCGTGAAGACGGCGCTGGTGATTCGCAAACTGGTGGACATGAAGATTTTCGCCACCATCAACCAGCCGCTGGACTTGAAGGTAGCCGAAGATTTGGCCGCCGCATTCAAGTCGACCGCGACGCGCATGAGCTACGAGGAAGAGGCGACCTTCAACGAAGAGATCGTCGAAGCCACCTCTGACTTGCAGACGCGTCCGCCGGTGGTGACGATTATGGGTCACGTCGATCATGGCAAAACGTCGCTGCTCGACGCCATTCGTACGGCCAATGTTGCCTCGCGCGAAGCGGGTGGTATTACCCAGCATATTGGCGCCTATCAGGTGGAGAAAAACGGGCAGAAGATTACGTTCATCGATACGCCGGGTCACGAGGCCTTCACCCGGATGCGTGCCCGTGGCGCTAAGGTGACGGACATCGTGATTCTGGTAGTGGCGGCGGATGACGGCGTCATGCCGCAAACTCTTGAGGCAATTGACCACGCCAGGGCGGCCAAGGTGCCGCTCATCGTGGCCATTAACAAGATCGACAAGCCGGATTCGACGCCGGACCGGATCAAACAACAACTGAATGATCGCGGCTTGCTGGCTACCGATTGGGGCGGCGACGTGGAAATGATTCCCGTTTCGGCCAAGACGCAAGAGGGCATCAATAACTTGCTCGAAACCATCCTCCTGGTGGCGGAAATCGGCAATTACAAGGCCAATCCGAATCGTTCGGCGCTGGCGACGGTGCTCGAAGCTCAGCTCGACCGTGGCCGTGGCCCGGTGGCGACCGTGTTGGTGCGCAATGGCACCTTGCGCGTGGGCGATTACTTCATCTGCGGCTCGGTATTCGGCAAGGTGCGTGCGCTTTACGGCGATCGCGGCGAGCAGATCAAAGAGGCGGAGCCGTCGAAGCCCGTCGAGGTGCTGGGCCTCGAAGAGTTACCCGATGTGGGTGACGCCTTCCAGGTGGTTACCGATACCTCCAAGGCCAAGCAGATCGTGATGTTCCGCGAGTCGAAGGCGCGCGACATCGACATGGCGCGCCGCAAGCGCCTGTCGCTTGAACAGTTCCATCGCCAGATGAAAGAAGGCGACGGCAAGGAACTCAACCTGATTATCAAAGCGGACGTGGGCGGCTCGGCCGAAGTGCTGGGCGATACGCTCAGCAAGCTTTCGAACGAGCAGGTTTCGATTCGCGTGATCCACACCGGCGTGGGCGCGATCACCGAGACCGACGTCTTACTCGCTACCGCCTCCAACGGCATCATCATCGGCTTTAACGTGCGGCCCGAAAAAACCGCCAAATCGCTCGCCGACAAAGAGAAGATCGATATCCGGCAGCACTCGATTATTTACGAGGTGGTGGACGAGATCAAGCGTGCCATGACTGGCATGCTGGAGCCGATTATCCGCGAAACCTACCAAGGCAAAGTGGAGATCCGCGAGGTCTTCAAAATCACGAAGGTGGGCCAAGTGGCCGGGAGCTTTGTGCAAGAAGGCTTTCTTACGCGCAACAGCGAAGTGCGCGTGCTGCGCGACAACGTCGTGGTGCACACGGGTAAGATTGAGAGCTTGAAACGCTTCAAGAACGATGTCCCCGAAGTGAAACAGGGCTTTGAGTGCGGTATCTCGCTGGCCAATTACAAGGATGTGAAGGCGGGAGATATCCTCGAAGCCTTTATTACCGAGAAAGTGGCTGCGGTCCTCTTTAGCTAAGTTCGATTGTTTTTAGAAAGCCCGCTTGCTCTTCGGAGTGAGCGGGCTTTTTAGCGCTTCCGGAAGATGAACAGGCGGCTGGGCGTGTCTTCGGGCAGCAGGTAGAGCCGCCCCTGACGCAGCGTCATGCCTTCGTGGGTGTAAGTGAGGCCACGATCGGTTTGGCCGACGGTGAGGCGCTTCTTCAGATGGAAGTCACGGAGGTCGAGCCAGTCGATGGCGCCGGATTGCTTCGATTGGTTGCCGGAGCCGAGTAAGTCGCCATTGATGATTTTGAGGTCCTGATAACTGGTCTTGGCCGGGTTGTTAGTTTTCGATATTTCTACGCCTTTTCGGGTCCAGCGATACAGCAACTTACTATCCCAGTTACCACCGACGAGGCCGCCTCTGCCGGCGGCGATGCAGCCGATATGGTCGTTGACGGCGAAGGACTCGAGCAGTTGCAGCGTACTTTTGTCGCGGCGCTGGACCGTCGTGGGGCCGTCACGGTCGTATTCAGCAACAGGAATCCAGATCGAGTCGCCGTCGAGCGTGATGCCGCCCGGGTGGAATCTTTTGCCCTCCTGCACTTCTACTTGGTGCAGTAAGCGGCCGGAGGCGAGGTCGAAGCGGGAGAGATAGCCTTTCGCGGCGCGAGCGTCAACCGAAGAGACCCAGAGGAAGCCGCGCTCGACGTCGATGCCTTGGACGTGGTGCAGGTCGGCCTGAAGGCTTACGGGGGGAAGGGCTTTCCAGGTGTCGAGACGTTGTTCGTCCACCAGGGCGAGCGCGAGTAGGGCGAAGAGCATAGGCAATTATACGTTGCTAACCGTGCGGCGCGACAACAGTCTAAACAAGGGAATGGAAGATAGCTTGGCGAAAGGCGGCGACAATGACGCCTATCGCCTGCTGGTGGAGCGGTACAGCCGAAGTGTCTTCCGACTCGCTTATCGCATGATGGGCAATGAACAGGATGCCGAAGACGTGGTGCAGGAGACTTTTTTGCGGGCTTACCGCCATTTGGGCCGTTGGGATGGGCGTTCCAGTTTCGGGACGTGGATCTACCGGATTGCCGCGAATTATTCGCTCGACTTACTGCGGGTTCGGAAGCGTACTAGCGTCGCGCCCGCCGATGGTGACCCGCCTTGTTTTAGCCCCGGGCCGGATCGATTGCTCTACAGCCGCGAAGTGCAGCGTCAGGTCGCCGTCACTTTGGAGACCTGCTCGGAGATGGAGCGAACGGCGTTCGTGCTGCGGCATTTCGAAGGGCAATAAACCCTGACTTACAACTCCACGCGGTCGAGTTTCTAGGAGCTTTTCGTAACAAGGAGAGCCAACAAACACTCGCCGAGATCTACGGAAGCACCACCGACGTCACCATCAAGCGAGCCGTGTTGCGTGGCTTTCTGCTTTCGAAGGATAGTGAGCACTTGTTTTCCGTAGCAAAAAGCGAGACGAATGCCGAGTTACGCCGTGAGGCCATCGACTTACTGGGTTCCCTGCCGTCCGGCAACGAGTTAACCCAGCTGTTTGCGGCCGAGAGTAACTTCGAGTGGAAAGAGCGGATGCTAAGAGCGATGTCTCGCAGTCACCACGCGGCGAAGCTACTGGAAGTGGCGCGCACTGAAAAAGATTCGAGGTTGCGTCTGGCGGCCGTGCGTTCGCTGGGATCGCTGCGCAGGGAGACGAGCGCCGACGACCTGGGAGCGCTCTACACCATGGAACCGGAGATCGCGGTTCGGGGCGGCATTCTCGATGCACTCTCTTCGCAAGGCTCCGTGAAGCACATCGTCGCCGCGGCACGCAAGGAGAACGATCCGGAACTGAAGCGTCGAGCCGTGCAGCGGCTCAGTAGTATGAAATCGAAGGAAGCGACAGAATATTTGGTGGAGTTGCTGAATAAATGAAGTACTTTCCCCGGTTTCTGGCAAGAACTTTCTCCGCTCATGAACTCTTTAACTGCTCCCCTCTTTCGCTCCCCGCAAGCGTGGGACGGCATCGTCATCTAAACTAGAAAGCGGGCGACGCAGCCTGCTTGATGGAGGGATGAACCTGATGATGGACCGCCGGACCGCTTTGCGGGGCTTATTCACCCCCGCGATGATCCTTGGCCTGGACGCTACCTTCGCCGCGCATCGCACCGACGCGGCGCAGGTGGGAGCCAAGGACAAGATCAAAGTAACTAAGCTTGAGACGTTCGTTCTCAAGAACTCGTGGGTATTCGTAAAGATTTCGACCGACGCGGGTATCACCGGCTGGGGAGAGATGCTGAAGGACGATGCGAAAGCTTGCGCGGCCGGTGCGCTGGAGGTAGCTGGATATCTGGTCGGTGAAGACCCTACGCGTGTCACGCACCACTGGCAGGCGATTCATCGTGGTGCCTTCTACCGTGGAGGACCGATCAAGACCGCGATCTCGAGCGGCATCGATCAGGCACTATGGGATATTACGGGCAAGGTTTACGGAGTTCCCGTGCATCGCCTGATGGGGGGGCCGACGCGGGACCGGATGCGAGTCTATGGAACTGTGAACGCGGAAAATGGCGTGAATGCGATGAAGACGCTGCTGCGGCCAGCCGGGCGTGCGCCTTACAAACACGCCGAAGGCACAGCCTACATCGAGAGCTGTGTGGAGTTCTTCAAAGAACTGCGTAAGAAACATGGACCGGGTGTGGACATCGGCGTGGAGTTTCACGGTGCCGTGCAACCGACCACGGCGATGGTGCTGATGAAGGCGCTGGAGCCCTACAATCCTTGGTTTTACGAGGAGATTGCCCAGGCTCTGAACGTGGACATTATGGCGGAGATGGCGAAGAAGACCCACATTCCCATTGCCACGGGCGAGCGAATCTTTACCAAATGGGGCTTCAAAGAGATCTTGGAGAAGCGGGCGGCGACCATCCTGCAGCCGGATATCTGTTACGCCGGAGGAATTACAGAATTGAAGATTATTGCGGGCATGGCTGAGGCTTACTACACGCCCATGGCGCCGCATAATCCCCAGGGGCCGTGTTCCTTGGCGGCGAGCTTACAATTGGCCGCGTCGATCCCGAATTTTCTGGTGCAGGAGCGTGGCGATAACGAGTATGCCGACTTACTCGCGAAACCGTTACCGCCGATCAAGAACGGCTATCGGCCTCTCCTTACCGATCCTGGGCTGGGTATCACGATTGACGAGAATAAACTGAAGGCTCAGGTGGGCGAGCCCCGTCCGTACCGGCCCAGCTACGACAAAGACGACGGCTCGATCGTCGATTGGTAGCACTTATGCTGGGTTTAGAATCTTGAGGATCGCCGGGCCATAGCGCGTAGCCATGCGTGGGCTGATGCCGGACACGGTGAGTAAGTCATCGTGATTGAAGGGCTCGGCTTCCAAAATTGCCGCGAGCACTTTGTCGGAGAAGATGCGGAAGGCCGGAACGCCTTGCTGTTTGGCTTCGGCAAGGCGCCATTTTTTGAGGGCTTCTTCGCGAGGGTCGGCCTGTGCGGCGGGCGCGGTTTTCTTGCGCGCTGGCTTGGTGGGCGCTTTGCCTCGCCGCGTCTTCGCACGTTTCGCCGGCCGCTCTTTGATGAGTAACTCCAGGTTGACGCCGGAATCGGGCTGCGAGCCTTCCCATGTAAGAGTCACTTTCCGGAAGACGATCTCGCGGCCTTCGGTGGTGAAAGTAGCTTCTTTGATTTCGATCAGGCCGGCGCGGGCGACCGCGGCGAGTAATTGCTCAAAGGTATCGCGATCGAGCTGGCCACCGAACTCCTGGTGTAACTTGCCAGTGGACCGGCCATCGGCCTTGCGCAGCGTGGCCAACACCATACTGACGATGCCCACTTCCTGGGCGGTGGCGGCGCGATAGGCCTGGGCTTCGGTGCTTTGCGGGGCGCAGAAGTCACAAAGGCCGCAGTTGGTTTTGGCGCCCGCATGGTCACCGAAGTGGGCCACCAGGGCGCACATGCGGCACCGGTTATCTTCCGTGAAGCGGAGCATGCTTTGTAACTGCGTCACCCGTTGGCCGATTTGGCTTTGATAGGGATCTCGCCAACTGTCGTTGCCGCGGGTGACATTCTCAGCGAAGTCCACAATCGCGCCACCGTGGATCCAGAGTTTCTCGAGCGCTTTGTCGAAGGTCTCGGCTTCGATTTTCAGGCGCTTCTGTAAGTCCTCTTTGGCCTCGGGATCATGGCGCAGCCCGGCGAAGATGCGATCCAGTAACTTGATGTCGGGATAGTCGCGCTCGTGGAAAAAATCGTGGGTGTGACGGTCAGCGTAAGAGTGCATCAGCACGGCGCGCGAAGGAAGACCATCGCGGCCGGCGCGGCCAATTTCCTGATAGTAACCCTCCACACTGCCGGGAAGCGCGATGTGGATCACGGTGCGGACGTCGGCTTTGTCGATGCCCATACCGAAGGCGATGGTAGCGACAATGACGTCCAGTTGGCCGGCGAGAAAGGCGCTTTGCACTTTCTGACGGACCGAGTTGGCAAGGCCGGCGTGGTAAGCGGCGACAGGGAAATGGCGTTTGAGTTCGGAGGCGAATTCGTCGGCCTTCTTACGCGTGGGCGCATAAACGATGGCCGGCCGTCGCGAGGGAGTGCTGAGTAACTCGCGGACTAAGTCGATGCGTTCGCTGGGCGAAGCTTCGATCACCTCAATGGCGAGGTTATCGCGCCGGAAGCCCTGGATGAAGCGGCCTTGCTCGCCCAGGTTGAGTTGAGTGGCGATGTCGTTTTGGACGATGGGCGTGGCGGTGGCAGTGAGGGCGATGACGGGAGCGGGGCGCAGCAAGGGTAAGTGCTGGCCGAGCGTGCGATAGTCCGGCCGGAAGTCGTGGCCCCATTGGGAGATGCAATGCGCTTCGTCGACCGCAACTAAAGAAGGCTTCCGCTTGGCCAGCATCTCGGGGAAGCCTGGAACGCGCAGGCGTTCGGGGGCAATAAAGAGAAATTGTAAGTTGCCTTGTAAGTAGTCGATGCAGGCTTGGCGGGAATCCGCGCGGTCCCGGCCAGAGTGGATGCGCTCGACGGCGAAGCCGCGCTCTTTGAGTTTGGCGACTTGGTCTTCCATCAACGCGATCAGCGGGCTGATTACTAACGTGGTGCCGCCGCGCGCAAGCCCGGGTAATTGATAGCAAAGGCTCTTGCCGGCACCAGTGGGCATGACTAACAACACGTCGTGCCCTTCGACAACCGCGCGGCAAACCGCTTCCTGGCTGGGGCGAAATTGCGAGAAGCCGAAGGCCGATTGCAGCAGGGCGGGTAAGTCGTCTTTGTCGCCGTCGAACGTGGGCATCGGTTGTGGGGCCCTTGCCACCGCCGTTCCCGTCGCTGCGGCGGCCGCTTGGCGAACCGGCGGCGTGGCGTGAGTTTTGCCCACTTTGCCGACCACCTCCCGGACATAGTCTTCGATGCCTTTCACAAAGGGCGGTAACTCGGCTTGGCCGCGTTCGATCCGCTTCAGGAAAGCTTCCCACTGCCCGGTCATGAGGGGGCTTTTTACCTCGGGATGTACCACCTCGATTAAATGAATGCCTTTATCGGTAGCTTCCAGTATTTTGCCTTCGCGCTGGACATAGCCGCGTTTGAGCAATACTTCGATGATGGAGGCGCGTGTGGCCGGGGTGCCGAGGCCAGTTTCTTTCATGGCGTCGGAAAGCTCTTTTTCATCGAGCGTCTTGCCGGCGGTTTGCATGGCCGTAAGTAACGTTGCGTCGTTGAATCGCTTGGGGGGGCGGGTTTTCTTCAGCACGGACTCGGCGGCGAGGACATCTTGTATCTGACCGGGGCGCAGGCTGGTAGGCAGCGTCTGCCCGGCGTCGTTGTCTTTGCCTTTCTTGTCCGTAACGATATCGAGCACTTTCCAGCCCAGTTGGCGGATGACGGTGCCGGTGGAGTGATAGCGATCGACTAAGTTCGCATTGGTGATGCCTGTGATGACCGTGGTGACTTCGGTCAGGAAGTCGTCATGCCAGGCGGAGAGCAAGCGGCGGCAGACTAAGTCGTAAAGGCGGCGCTCGTCTTCGCTCAGGCGGGCTTTGGCGGGCGAAGTAACCGTCGGGATGATGGCATGGTGATCGGTAATCTTCGCGTCATCGACATAGCGGGGGCCAAGGGGAGAGCCGGTGCCGGGAGCAAGTAAGTTCTTATATTGGGAACTAATCGCATTTACGATCTGGGGCAGCGTCTTGGAGATGGCCTGCGATAGATGACGGCTATCGGTGCGGGGGTAGCTGAGTAACTTGTGCGTTTCGTAAAGGGCCTGCGCCACGTCGAGGGTCTTTTGCGCACTAAAGCCAAAGAGCCGGTTGGCGTGGCGTTGCAACTCCGCCAAGTCGTATAAGTTCGGCGGGCCCATGCGTTTCGATTCCGGTTGCACGGACTCAATGCGCGCCATACCGGACTTCGCCCGCGCGACGATCGACTTGGCTTCCTCAGGCTCGGCCGGTAGGCGCATGGCCTGCGGGAGCGTCTCGTTTTTCGCGACGGGGCGAAAGTAAGTGCCCTGGTAAGTGGGGCGCGGCGCGACGCTTCCTTGCGGCGAGAAAGTAACTACCACCTCGCGATACTCTTCGGGCACAAAGGCGCGGACAGCGAGTTCGCGCTCCACGATCATGGCGAGCGTGGGAGTCTGCACGCGACCGACGGAAAGCTCTTCGTCGAAAGCGATGGAGTAAGCGCGGGAGAGGTTCATGCCGACCAGCCAATCGGCACGGCTGCGTCCGCGGGCAGCGTCGCCGAGGCCATCGTATTCGTGGGCGTTTTTTAGATTGTCGAAGCCGGCGCGGATGGCGTCGGCGGTGAGCGAAGAGATCCAGAGACGATCGACGGGCTTGTGGGTGTGGGCGGCGTCGTAAATGTAGCGGAAGATGAGTTCGCCTTCGCGCCCCGCGTCCGTTGCGCAGACGATGCGGCCGACTTTGGGCGAGTTCATGATCTGGCGGACCACCTCGAACTGGTCCTTGGTTTTGTCGTAGACGACCAGGGGCCACTCTTCCGGCAACATCGGCAGCAGATGGCGGCGCCATTGCTTCCATTCCGCCCGGATTTCGTGGGGTTGTGCCAGCGAAACCAGATGGCCGATGGCCCACGTAACGATGTAACCCGCGCCATGCAGGTAGCCGTCGCCCCTTTGGTTGGCGCCGAGCACTTTGGCGATGTCGCGGGCAACGGAAGGTTTTTCCGCGACGACGGCGACGGTGGAGACTGCGGAGGGAGTGGACAAGAGCAGGTTCCATTGTAGCGAGCGCGATACACTGGCGGAGATTATGAGTTCGCCTTGGATCCGTACTTTCTGCCTGAGCTTGCCGAACGTGACGGAGGATGTGAAGTGGGAGAGCGACCTGGCGTTTTGCATCGGGGGTAAAATGTTCGCGGTGACCTCGCTGGAACCCACGGCCGTCGTGCTGACGTTCAAGTGCACTGCGGAGACGTTTGCCGAATTGACGGAGCGGCCAGGAATCATTCCCGCACCTTATCTCGCCCGGGCGCGTTGGGGGGCACTCGAAGATGAGGACGCTCTGACACGGAAGGAGTTAGAGCCACTGTTGCGCAAGGCATACGAGTTAGTGCGGGCCAAGCTACCGAAGAAGTTGCAGGCCGGCGTAGCCCGGTGACGAAGTAGAATGGCGGAATGAGAATTCTGCTGGTGTTGCTGGCCACGTTCGCCTTTGGGGCCGATAAGACGATCCTGCTCGTAGCGGGGAAGCCCAGCCATCCGCCCGGTCAGCATGAGCACAATGCCGGCGTGCGGCTGCTGGCGAAGTGGCTGAATACCGTGCCGGGCGTGCGGGCGACGGCTTCTTACAATGGAACCTGGCCCAGCGAGGGCGACTTCGCCAATGCCGACGCGATCTTATTCTTCTCCGACGGCGGCGACAAACATTTCGGCTTTGCCGAAGACCATCCGGCGGCGATCACCAAGGCGGCGAAGCGCGGGGCCGGGCTGATGTTCTTGCACTACGCCGTCGAGCCGCCAGAGAAGAGCGGGCACTCGGAGATGCTCGATTGGTTGGGCGGTTACTTTGAGCCCTATTACTCCATCAATCCGCATTGGGATGCCAATTACGCGAAGTTGCCGGCGCATCCGGTGATGAAGGGTGTGGAGCCTTTTACGCTGCGGGACGAATGGTATTACAACATGCGTTTCCGCGAAGGGAAGAAGGGTGTGACGGACTTACTCGTCGCGATGCCGCCGGCGAGCACGGTGGGCGCCGATGGGATTCGGAGCGGAAACGCTGACGTGCGCAAGAAAATCGGCCAGCCGCAGACGGTGGCTTGGGCCTATCTGCGGCCGGGCGGCGGACGGTCATTAGGCTTGACCGGTGGCCATTTCCACAAGAATCTGGGCAATGAAAATTGGCGCAAGGTCTTGCTGAATGGGTTGTTGTGGGTGGCAAAGGCGCCGGTGCCGAAGGGCGGCGTTTCGGTGACGGTGACGGAGGCAGAGTTGGCCGAAGGATTGGATCCGAAGCCGGCGCCGGCACCGAAGGGCAACTAGCGCTTCGGAGGCGTGGGCGTCGATGGCCAGCGGCGATTTTTCCATGGCTCGGTGCGCCTGTTGAGAAGCGATGAAGGCGATTCAGCCGCGGTTGGAGTGAGCCACGCGCCGGAAGGTTTTTTCGCCTCGCGCGGACCGTTACACTAGAGCTATATGCCCCGTTTCGCCGGCGTTGACTACCTGCAAATCGACTCCCTTTTTAACGAGCAGGAACTGCTCGTCCGCCAAACCACGCGCCAATTCGTGGAAGACCGCGCCATGCCGCTGATCCGCGATTGCTTTCGCGACGGCCGCTTCCCCAAGGAACTGATCCCCGAAATGGGGGAGCTTGGCTTCTTCGGCGCCAACCTCGACGGCTACGGCTGCGCTGGCATGAGCAATGTGGAATACGGGCTGATCATGCAGGAGATTGAACGCTGCGATTCGGGCCTGCGCAGCTTTGTCTCCGTGCAAGGCGCGCTGGTGATGTACCCGATCTTCACCTACGGCAGCGAAGAACAGAAGCAGCATTGGCTGCCGCGCATGCAAGCGGGGAAAGCCATCGGCTGCTTCGGACTCACCGAGCCCGGCTTCGGCTCGAATCCTGCCGGCATGCTGACCAAGGCCGTGCGCGATGGTGACCATTGGGTGCTGAATGGCGAAAAGACCTGGATCACCAATGGCAGCGTCGCGGACGTGGCGGTGGTTTGGGCGCGCGCCGAAGACGGCATTCGCGGCTTTCTCGTCGAGGCTGGCACCCCCGGGTATTCGACGTCTGACATTCACGGCAAGCTTTCCATGCGCGCTTCGGTGACTTCGAGCCTGGCCTTCTCCGATTGCCGAATTCCGGCCGCGAATCTGCTGCCGAATGTGCGTGGCTTGAAGGGTCCGCTCGGTTGCCTGTCGCAGGCTCGGCACGGCATCGGTTGGGGCGTCCTCGGCGCGGCGATGGATTGTTATGAGACCGCGCGCCAATATACGATGCTGCGCAAGCAATTTGACGATAAGCCGATCGCGGGCCATCAGTTGGTGCAGGAGAAATTGGCTTGGATGATTACGGAGATTACCAAGGCCCAGTTACTGGCGTTGCAGTGTGGACGTTTGAAGGATAAGGGCAAGCTTGATCCGGCGCATATCTCGATGTTGAAGCAGAATAACGTGACGATTGCTTTGGAGTGCGCCCGCCTGTCGCGCGACTTACTCGGCGGCAATGGCATTATGGACGAATATCCGATTATGCGGCACTTGTGCAATTTGGAGACAGTGAAGACCTATGAGGGGACTGACCATATTCATACCCTGGTCATCGGCGAACGCGTTACGGGGATTGCGGCTTATAAGTAAGTAACTTGCCGCCGTCGCGATGCTGAATTACGGGCGAAAGCCCGTAACCACAGTGGTTTGCGAACCGATTTTGCCGGGGACCGGATGGTGCCAGGCATTATCACGATGAGGAATTGTGGAAATATACAACATGAGGCGAAATTCCAGGTAGGGGCAGGGCAGCCGGACGGACGCTCTGGCGGGACACACAACTGAGGGATAACGGGGAGCTCTACACGGCGACGGGGCAACTACACAGGTTCTGGAACTCAGCCCGTCAACCGTCTAGCCTCGCCCGC
>Ga0105047_10009959_pt1 | contig 15584 bp, 11 predicted proteins | sample MAT04_FD_78384 | JGI IMG/M metagenome (GOLD analysis project Ga0105047, IMG submission 78384) | Freshwater microbial communities from Lake Fryxell liftoff mats and glacier meltwater in Antarctica - MAT-04 (megahit assembly) | ecosystem: Environmental > Aquatic > Freshwater > Ice > Liftoff... | reverse complement strand
CGGCAGCCAGCTGAAGACCGCGGAGGCCTACCGCACCGGGAAGATCCAGCCCGACCTCATCCCCGTCGCGACCAGGAGCGCCGCCGGCTGGGGCCTCGCAACGGTCGACGAGGCGCCCCGCCCTGAGACGACCCTGGAGGGCCTCGCTGGCCTGCGCACCCCGTTCCGTCCGCACGGTCGTGTTACGGCCGGCAATTCCTCCGGGCTGAACGACGGGGCGACCGCGAGCCTGCTCGCGAGCGCCGATGCCGCGAAGGAGCTCGGCCTGTCCGCGAAGATGCGGCTCGTGAGCTTCGCCTTCGCCGGTGTCGAGCCGGAGATCATGGGAATCGGACCGGTGCCCTCGAGCGAGAAGGCCCTGCGCAAGGCCGGCCTGACCATCGACGACATCGGGCTGTTCGAGCTCAACGAGGCATTCGCAGTTCAGGTGCTGTCATTGCTCGATCACTTCGGTATCGACGACGAAGACCCCCGCGTGAACATGTGGGGCGGCGCCATCGCGGTGGGGCACCCTCTCGCCTCCTCAGGCGTCCGCCTGATGATCCAGCTCGCGGCACAGTTCGCCGAGCACCCCGAGGTGAGGTACGGCCTCACCGCGATGTGTGTCGGGCTCGGCCAGGGTGGGTCCGTCATCTGGGAGAACCCCCACTTCACCGGCAAGCGCAACGCACGGAAGGCCAAGTAGATGACCACCCGATACGACGAACTGACCGCGATGTCGGGCGACGAGGTCGTCACCCACTCGTATGTGCGCGACATCCGGATGCCGAGCGGCAGCACCATCGCCCTGATCACCCTCGACAACGACCGCGACCACACCCGGCCCAACACGCTCGGGCCCGTCACCCTGATGGAGCTCGGCAGCACGCTCGACACGCAGAAGAACCGCGCGGTGGCCGGTGACATCCAGGGCCTCGCGATCACCGGCAAGCCGTTCATCCTCGCCGCGGGGGCCGACCTCAGCAAGGTCAGCGACATCCCAAGCAAGGCCGTTGCGAAGCAGATGGCCCAGCTCGGGCACGAGGTGCTTGGAAAACTCGACGACCTCGGCGTTCCCAGCTTCGTCTTCATCAACGGCCTCGCGCTCGGCGGAGGCCTCGAGGTCGCCCTCAACGCGAATTACCGGACGATCGATCGGGGCGTGCCTGCCTTGGCCCTTCCCGAGGTCTTCCTCGGAATCATCCCCGGCTGGGGAGGCGCCTGGATCCTGCCGAATCTCATCGGCATCGAGAACGCCCTCAAGGTCATCATCGAGAATCCCCTCAAGAACAACAGGATGCTGAAGGGGCAGGAGGCGTTCGAGCTTGGCATCGCCGACGCCATCTTCGGCTCGGCGAACTTCCTCGAGGACTCCCTCGCCTGGGCCGACGGCGTCATCTCCGGCTCCGAAACCGTCGCGCGGCCGAACGCGCCGGGCAAGATCGAACGCGCGGTGAAGTGGGACGCCGCCGTCGGGATCGCCCGCAAGATGCTCGAGGCAAAGATCGGAACGGTCGCCGAGTCGCCCTACACGGCGCTCGAGCTCATCAAGGCCGCGAAGAACACCGACAGGGCCACGGGGTTCGCCGCGGAGGACGAGGCCCTCGCCGGGCTCATCTCCGGCGACCAGTTCAAGGCGAGCATCTACGCATTCAACCTCGTGCAAAAGCGTGCGAAGCGCCCGGCCGGCGCGCCCGCCAAGGCACTCGCGAAGCCGGTCACGAAGGTCGGCGTCATCGGCGCCGGTCTCATGGCCAGCCAGTTCGCGCTGCTGTTCGTGCGCCGGCTCAAGGTGCCCGTCGTCATCACCGACCTCGACCAGGCTCGTGTCGACAAGGGCCTCGATTACATCCGGGGAGAGATCAATACCCTCCGGGGCAAGGGCCGACTGAGCGCCGACGAGGCGAACAGGCTCATGGCGCTCGTGAGCGGCACCACCAACAAGGCCGACTTCGCCGACGCGGACTGGGTCATCGAGGCCGTATTCGAGGAACTGGGTGTGAAGCAGGAGGTCTTCGCCGAGATCGAGAAGCACGTCTCCGAGACGGCGGTGCTCGCCACCAACACGTCGTCGCTGTCGGTCGAGCAGATCGGCGCGACGCTCGCGCATCCGGAACGGCTCGTCGGCTTCCACTTTTTCAACCCCGTCGCGGTGATGCCGCTCGTCGAGGTCGTGAAGGCGCCGTCGACCGACGACGCGACGCTCAGCACCGCGATGGTGACGGCCTCGAAGCTCTACAAGAACGCCGTGATCACGACCGACACCCCCGGTTTCGTCGTCAACCGAATCCTCGCGAAGCTTCTCGGCGAGGCGATGCACGCGGTCGACACCGGGACCCCGTTCGAGGTCGTCGACGCGTCGATCGCCCCGTTCGGCCTGCCGATGACGCCGTTCGAACTGCTGGAGCTCGTCGGGCTCAAGGTGGGTGCGCATGTGCTCGACACGCACCACGCCGCGTTCCCGGAGCGCTTCTTCGAGAGCGCCAATCTGCACCGGCTCGCCGAGCACGGGCACATCTTCGACCGCGACGGCAAGGGCAAGATCAAGGGTTTCGACAAGAAGGCCGTGGCGATCGTCAAGGGCGGAACGACCCCGATGACCGGCGAGGAGATCCTGCGCCGGATCGAGGACGGCCTCGCCGACGAGATCCACCGCATGCTCGAGGACGGCGTCGTGCCGGCGCCGGAGGACATCGATCTCTGTCTCATCCTCGGAGCCGGATGGCCATTCCAGATGGGCGGGGCGACGCCCTACCTTGACCGGGTCGGGGCGTCGGAGCGCGTCTTCGGCGGCACGTTCCATACGCCGCCGATTCGCGGAATGGAGTAGGCGGCCTCCGGCGCCGCCGCGTCTCGCGGGCCGGGGCGACACACCACGACGGGGAAACCCGGAGTGGCTCGTCGCCCCGGCCCGCTGCGCTGTCGGTGCCGCCGCAGGCATCGGCCCGCTGGCCGGTCAGTCCGCCTGGGTCACTGGCGCGTTGATCTGACGCGCCTCGGCCACCTGATCCGGCAGTGGCCTGGCAACGGGAATCTTGCTGCCGAGCACCTGGGCAACCAAGTCGCGGGCGATGTGCTGCGGGGTGAGGCCGACGTCCTCGAGGATCTGGGCGCGGGAGGCGTGGTCGATGAACTTGTCGGGTAGTCCGAGCTCGGTCACGGCGGTGTCGACGCCGGCGGCGCGCAGGTCCTGGCGGATCCGGGTTCCGACCCCTCCGACCCGGATGCCGTCCTCGATCGAGACGACGATGCGATGTTCCGCGGCGAGCGAGATGATGCTCTGGGGCACCGGCACAACCCAGCGGGGGTCGACCACGGTCGCCCCGATCCCCTGTGCGGCGAGGCGCTCGGCGACCTGCAGCCCCAGCTCGGCCATCGGCCCGACGGTCACAATCAGCACGTCCTTGTGGGTGGCATCCCGCAGCACGTCGACGCCGTCGTCGAGTCGGCGAACCGCGTCGAACTCCACGCCGACGCTGCCCTTCGAGAAGCGCAGTACCGTCGGACCATCGGTGACGGCGACCGCCTCGGCGAGCTCCTCGCGGAGCCGCGTCGCGTCCCGCGGCGCACTCAGGCGGATGCCGGGGATGACCTGCAGGATCGCGAGGTCCCACATACCGTGATGGCTCGGGCCGTCCGGGCCCGTGACTCCGGCGCGGTCGAGCACGAAGGTCACTCCCGCCTTGTGCAGCGCGACATCCATCAATACCTGGTCGAACGCGCGGTTGATGAAAGTCGCGTAGAGCGCGACGACGGGATGCAGGCCGCCGAAGGCGAGCCCGGCCGCGGAGGTCACCGCGTGCTGCTCGGCGATTCCGACGTCGAGCACCCGGTCCGGGTACTTCTCGGCGAACTTGTACAGTCCGGTGGGGCGCAGCATCGCGGCTGTGATCCCGACGATCGAGTCGTCGGCGTCGGCAAGCTTGACGATCTCGTCGGAGAACACGGAGGTCCACGAAGGATTTCCGGCGGCACCGACCGGTTCCCCCGTCTCGGGGTCGATCTGGCCGACAGCGTGGAACTGGTCGGCGGCGTCGAGCAGCGCCGGCTGGTATCCGCGGCCCTTCTGGGTGATCGCGTGCACGATGACCGGGGCGTCGAAGGTCTTCGCCTGTTCGAGAGCCTCGAGCAGTGCGCCGATGTCGTGCCCGTCGATCGGACCGATGTACTTGATATCGAGGTTCGAGTACAGCGCCTCGTTGTTAGAGAATCGCGAGAGGAATCCGTGGAGCCCGCCTCGGACGCCGCGGTAGAACGCCTGGCCAGGGGTGCCGAACCGGTCGAACAGCTCCCGACTCGAGAGGTAGAGGTTGCGGTACGAGCGCCTGGTGCGGACCGTGTTGAGGAATCGCGCCATGCCTCCGATGGTCGGGGCGTACGATCGGCCGTTGTCGTTGACGACGATCACGAGCTTGCGCTTGTTGTCGTCGCTGATGTTGTTGAGCGCCTCCCAGGTCATTCCCCCCGTGAGGGCACCGTCGCCGACGATGGCGACGACGTGCCGGTGGTCCTGCCCGGTCATCGAGAACGAGCGGGAGATGCCGTCGGCCCACGAGAGCGAACTCGACGCGTGGGAGCTCTCGACGACGTCGTGCGGCGATTCCGAACGCTGCGGGTACCCCGCGAGACCGCCCCGCTCCCGCAGCCGGCTGAAGTCCTGGCGCCCCGTCAGCAGCTTGTGCACGTAGGACTGGTGGCCCGTGTCGAAGATCACCGGGTCGTTCGGTGAATCGAACACCCGGTGGATCGCGAGGGTCAGCTCGACGACACCGAGGTTGGGGCCGAGGTGGCCCCCCGTCTTGGAGACGGCAGAGATCAGGAACGCGCGGATCTCCCCCGAGAGCTCGATGAGCTGTGCCACAGACAGCTCGTCGAGGTCGCGCGGACCGCTGATTTTCGAAAGCAGCGTCATATGGCCGATTCTACGTTGGACATGCTGCATTTCTCAGGACACGAGGGAGCGGAGCACGTACTGCAGGATCCCCCCGTTGCGGTAGTAGTCGGCCTCCCCCGGCGTGTCGATGCGCACAACCGCGTCGAACTCCACGGTCGCCTTACCAGTCGGCGAGTGCTCGGTCGGCTCGGCAACCACCTTCACGGTGCGTGGTGTGCTGCCGGAGTTGAGCTCCTCGATCCCGGTGATGCTGATCGATTCGGTCCCGTCGAGACCGAGGGTCGCCCACGTCTCACCTGCGGGGAACTGCAGCGGCACGACGCCCATTCCGATCAGGTTCGAGCGGTGGATGCGCTCGAAGCTCTCGGTGATGACGGCCTTGACCCCGAGCAGGCTGGTTCCCTTGGCCGCCCAGTCGCGCGACGAACCGGAGCCATACTCCTTGCCACCCAGGATCACGAGGGGGGTGCCAGCGGCCTGGTAGTTCGCGGAGGCGTCGTAGATGAACGACTGCGGCGCGTCCGGCTTCGTGAAGTCGCGGGTGTAGCCGCCCTCGACGTCGTCGAGGAGCTGGTTCCTGAGGCGGATGTTCGCGAAGGTGCCGCGGATCATCACCTCGTGGTTGCCGCGGCGCGAGCCATACGAATTGTAGTCGGCCCGGTCGACGCCGTGCTCGTTGAGGTAGCGCCCGGCAGGGCTGTCGGCCTTGATGGAGCCGGCGGGGCTGATGTGGTCGGTCGTGACCGAGTCGCCGAGTTTGGCGAGCACGCGCGCGCCGTTGATGTCGGCGACCGGGGTCGTCTCGATCGTCATGCCGTCGAAATACGGGGGCTTGCGCACATAGGTCGAGTTCTCGTCCCACTCGAAGGTGGGGCCGGTCGGCGTCGGCAGCGAACGCCAGCGCTCGTCGCCGTCGAAGACACCCGCGTACTCGTGAGTGAACATGTCGGTGTCTATCGACGACTCGATCGTCGATTGCACCTCGGCCGCGTCGGGCCAGATGTCCTTGAGGAACACCTCTTCGCCGTCGGATCCGGTACCCAGGGCGTCGTTCTCGAAGTCGAAATTCATCGACCCGGCGAGGGCGTACGCGATCACGAGCGGGGGGCTCGCGAGGTAGTTCATCTTCACGTCGGGGTTGATGCGACCCTCGAAGTTGCGGTTTCCGGAGAGCACGGCGGTGACAGCGAGGTCGTTCTCGTTGACGGCGGCCGAGACCTCGTCGAGGAGCGGCCCGGAGTTGCCGATGCAGGTGGTGCATCCGTAGCCGACGGTGTAGAAGCCGAGGTCTTCGAGGTAGGTCGTGAGGCCGGCCTTCTCGTAGTAGTCGGTGACGACCTTCGACCCCGGCGCCAGGGTCGTCTTGACCCACGGCTTCGCCTTGAGGCCCTTCTTCGATGCGTTCCGTGCAAGGATCCCCGCGGCGAGCATCACCGACGGGTTCGAGGTATTGGTGCACGAGGTGATCGCGGCGATCGCGACGGCCCCGTGGTCGAGGGTGAAGCCGGATCCGTCGTCGAGGGTGACCCTCGTGGGCGACGACGCGGTCAACGGGGCGTGGCTGGCGTGGTGGTTCGCGGCGGGCTGGTGCGCCGAGTCCTCATCCTGCGGGGTGAGGCCGACCGGGTCGGATGCCGGGAATGTTCCCTCGATCGCCTCGTCGACCCGGGAGCGGGTGACGCCGGCGTACGCGTTCAGGTCGATCTCGAACTGCTCCTTCGCGCGGCTGAGCTCGACACGGTCCTGGGGCCGCTTCGGACCGGCGATCGACGGGACGACCGTGGAGAGGTCGAGTTCGATGTACTCGCTGTAGGCCGCCTCAGTCGAGGGGTCGTGCCAGAGGGTCTGCAGTTTGGAGTACTCCTCGACGAGCCTGACCTGCTCTTCGCTGCGGCCGGTGAGACGCAGGTAATCGAGGGTCACGTCGTCGATGGGGAACATGGCGGCCGTCGAGCCGAACTCGGGGCTCATGTTGCCGATTGTGGCTCGGTTCGCGAGTGGAACGGAGGCGACGCCCGGCCCGTAGAACTCCACGAACTTGCCGACAACGCCGTGCCAGCGCAGCATCTGGGTGATGGTGAGCACGACGTCGGTCGCGGTGACGCCGGTCGGGATGGTGCCGGAGAGCTTGAAGCCGACAACCTTGGGGATGAGCATCGACACGGGCTGGCCGAGCATGGCCGCCTCGGCCTCGATGCCGCCGACGCCCCAGCCGAGAACGCCGAGGCCATTGACCATGGTCGTGTGGGAGTCGGTGCCGACGCAGGTGTCGGGGTAGGCCTGCAAAGCGCCGCCGACGGCGCGGGTGTAGGTAACTCTCGCGAGGTACTCGATGTTGACCTGGTGCACGATTCCGGTGCCGGGCGGAACGACCTTGAAGTCATCGAACGCCGTCTGGCCCCAGCGGAGGAACTGGTAGCGCTCACCGTTGCGCTGGTATTCGATCTCGACGTTGCGCTCGAGGGCGTCGGCGGTGCCGAAGAGGTCGGCGATGACCGAGTGGTCGATGACGAGCTCCGCTGGTGCGAGCGGGTTGATCCTCGTCGGGTCTCCCCCGAGCTCGGCGACCGCCTCCCGCATCGTGGCGAGGTCGACGATGCAGGGTACGCCGGTGAAGTCCTGCATCACGACGCGCGCGGGCGTGAACTGGATCTCGGTGTCCGGATTGGCCGTCGGGACCCATCCACCGAGCGCTTTGATCTGCGCCCGGGTGACATTTGCGCCGTCCTCGGTGCGGAGGAGGTTCTCGAGCAGCACCTTCAGGCTGAACGGCAACTTCTCGTACCCGGCGACCCGGTCGAGACGGAACACCTCATAGTCGGTCGTGCCGACCGTGAGCGTGTCCTTCGAGCCGAAGCTGTTGACTGTAGACATGACGTTGTCTCCCTTGCTGAACTGTGACAATCCTGACCGCCGGATTCCGTGGTCGCCAGCAAGGCAAGCCTAAGTCTGGGGGCCGTCGGCCGCGAGATGTGAACCGCCAAACTATCTTGACGTCGAGATAAATCAGTATAGCCGCGCCGAGGGGCGGCTGGCTACTCGCGCGAAATCTCCCGCGAGTACACCGACTTGACGAGCAGCCACGTCACCCAGAGGGTGATGGCGTAGAACGGCACGCCGAGCACGAGCTTCACGGTGGCGAGCAGCTCGACCTCGCCGGCGAAGTAGAGCGGCAGCTCGGCGATCAGCCTCACCGCGAAGAGGGCACTCCAGAGCAGCGTCGCGACGGTGAGGACACGGCGCTTCCTGGGGTTGTGCCGCCACTGGAGACCCTCGTTGCTCAACACCCCGACGACGAGCCCGATGAACGGGTACCGCACTACGATGCTTCCAAGCAGCACGAGAAGCGACACGGCGTTGATGATCAGGCCGGGAACGAAATTGTCCTCGGCGCGGCCGGTGAACAGGGCGAGCGCGGCCGAGATGGCGACGCCGCCGACACCCGCGAACGCCTGGGTGGGCGACGTGCGCGCGATGAGGCGCGCGACGACGAACACGATCGCGATCGCGACGGGCACGAGAACCGCAGCCGCGACATTCCGGGTGAGGCCGTAGATGACGAGGAATCCGAGCGCCGGCAGGATCGCCTCGATGAGGCCGCGCACCCCGCCGACGGCCCCCAAGAGCGACGCCGCGGTCGGCATCTCGCCCGGCGTGACCTGACCGATGCCGGCGTTCCGGACTGCGGCGGCGAACGCCTCGCGCACGGAGGGTTCGCGCGGGGTGTCGTCCTCCGGCTCATTGGGGTTCACCGGGATGCTCACGCGCCCGTGTCGGGTGCCGGGGCGCCCGGTCCGCCCGCGGCGCGCGGGATATGCAGGGGGATCAGGTCCCTCGGCGGCATCGGCGACATTCCGCGCACGACGACGATACTGCGGAACAGCTCCTCGATCTGCTCTGCGGCCGCGCGGTCCACCGCACCCTTGCCGGCGACGACGCCGCGGAGGAACCAGCGCGGCCCATCGACGCCGATGAACCTGGCGATGCGCGTCGACCCCTCGCCTCCGGCCTGCACCGTGGGAATCTCCGCAAGGAGCTCCGGGCCGAACGGGCCGGCGGCCTGCTTCGTGCGACCGCCCTGCTTGTGGATCTGGTCGGCGATCTGCTGGCGGATCTCGTGCCAGAGCCCGGTGGTCCTCGGCGCGGCGAATGGTTGCACCTGGAGGGTCGAACCGGCGTAGTCGAGGGCGACGGCGACGACGCGCTTGCTGCCCTCCTCGACTTCGAGGCGCAGGTGCAGCCCCTCGCGAGGAAGGATCTTGACCCCGCCGAGGTCGACGTAGGGTCGAACGGCATTGGCCTCGCTCTCGTCGAGCGGGCCTTGCGTGGCCCGGTCGTCCGGGGCGGACTTGGACTGGTCGGGGCCGGTGTCGTCCCCGTCGTTGTTGCCGTCGATGGCGGTGGTATCGCTCACGCCTATTCTCCTGATTCGTCTCGTCGGTATCCGGTCGATCCGAAGCCGTGGTCGCCCCTGTGGCTGCCCGGCAGTGTCTCGACGGGGATGAAGCGTGCGGGGGTCACCGGCATGACGATCAACTGCGCGATGCGGTCGCCCGCCGTGACGGCATAGGCCTCCTCGCTGTCGGTGTTCAGCAGGGTCACCCGGATCTCGCCGCGATAGCCGGCGTCGACCGTTCCCGGGCTGTTCACGATCGTGATTCCGTGCTTCGCCGCCAGCCCGCTGCGGGGCACAACGAATCCGACGAAACCGTTCGGGAGGGCGATCGAGATGCCGGTGCCGAGCGTCGCGCGGTGGCCGGGCTCAAGCGTCACCGACTCCGCGGCGGTGAGATCGGCCCCCGCGTCGCCCGGGTGGGCGTAAACGGGAACCGGCCGATCCGCCGTGTCGGCAGAGAGCAGGACTTCGACGTATTCGGGCACGTGACGAGGGTAGTGCAGAGAATCTGATCGAATAGGCACATGCAGCTCTATCGTGAACGTCTCTGGCCCTCCGTCTGGGTCTTCGTCGCCACCGCACTCGTGATTCCCGCGAGCCTGCTGGTGTTCCTGCCCATCAGCCCGACCGCCGGCCAGGTCACGGCGATTGTGCTCTACGCCGGGTGTGTCGCGGCGCTGATCGCGACATCGCCCGTGATCGAGGTCACCGGCGCCGAGGTGACGGCGGGGAGGGCGCGACTTCCGATCGGCTATGCAGGCGTGCCGGAGGCGTTCGAGAAGGAGCAGGCAACCCTCGAGCGGGGCCAGAGGCTGGATGCGCGCGCCTGGCTCGTCATCCGGGGCTGGATCTCACCCGTGGTGAAAATCCCGGTGACCGACGCGGCCGACCCCGCCCCGTACTGGCTCGTCTCTACCAGGCGGCCTGCGGCTCTCGCCGCGGCAATCGTCCAGGCGAAAAGCGACGCCGGGTCGACGCCGCGCTCCGCGTAGCGCGCTCGGTTTAGGAGGCGCACTCCTTGCAGATCGCGCCGAACTTCTCGGTGTGGTCGATCTGCGAACGGTGCATCACGAGGAAGCAGCTGACGCAGGTGAACTCGTCGGCCTGGGGCGGCAGAACCACGACGTCGAGGTCGAGATCGGAGAGGTCGGCGCCCGGCAGCTCGAAACCGCCTGGGTTGTCCGAATCGTCGACATCGACGACGCCCGACATCTTGTCCGGGACGCGCTCCTTGAGAGCCTCGATCGACTCCGAGTCGTCGTCGGTCTTGCGGGGCGCGTCATAGTCCGTTGCCATGCCTGTTCCAGTTCTGTTCAGCCTCTTGAATTCAAATGGGCGGCCACAGTTTGCATGAATCGAGGGTGAATAGCAAACCGTCTTCTGCCGCTCCAAGAGCGCCTCGTGGTCAACTTGCGGCACGCCCGGGGTATTCCCGCATTCGGGGGCCAAGTCGTGACAATCTAGGGCTAATTCGATACACCCCGAAAGGTCGATTGCATGCAGGACCTCACAGTCATCGGAGTTGAAAGCGGTGCGCTCGTAGTGTCGTCGGTCGACGGCACGCGCTACAAGATCGCGATCAACGAGGCGCTCCACTCCAAACTCCGCCAGAAGACTCCCCCGCCCGGACCCGGCCGCAAGCCAGCTCCGAGGGAGATCCAGGCGCAGATCCGCTCCGGCATGTCCGCGGAGGAGGTGGCCGCCGTCACCGGCGTTCCCCTCGACTACATCCAGAAGTTCGAGGGCCCCGTGCTCGCGGAGCGCGAGTTCGTGATCGAGTCTGCGCTCAATGTCGCGGTGCACACCGCGGCCGAGACCGACCTGCTCGATCAGGGATCGACATTCGGGTCGGTGATCCGCGACCGGCTGCGCGACCTCGGCGCGACCGGCGAGCGCTGGGCGAGCTGGAAGGAGGCCGACGGTACGTGGGTGGTCAAGCTCGCATTCACGGCCGAGCAGATCGACCACGATGCGCGCTGGCACTATGAGCCGAAGAAGGCGGCGCTTGCGCCCATGAACAGCGAAGCCAATACCCTTTCCCAGCAGGGGGAGATGCCGGGTGGCCTGATTCCCCGTCTCCGGGCAGTCGGTGGCGACGAGCGCGCGCAGGACTCGAGCCGGTTCGACAGCGGCGCGTTCGATGTTCGGATCGACGACGGGCCGGGGCGGGAGCACTCGGTCCACCTTGAGTCGGTGCCATTCGGACGCATCCCCGGTTCCTCGCCGGAGGTCGCCGCCGCCGCGATCAACCGGGCACCGCAGGCCGGCGCGACGTCGAGCCAGACCTCGGACCTGCTCGACGCCCTGCGCCGTCGCCGGGGCGAGCGGGAGAATGCCGCAGCGTGGACCGAGGACGACTCGCGGCCCACGCAACCGGCAAGCGGAAGCGTGCGCCTCGTCGATATTCCGCTCGAGCCATTCGAAGAATTGGAGCGGTCGAACGCGCAGGTGCCGACGCAGACGGCGCCGCAGCCGGTCGCGGCCCCCGCCCGCGCTTCGGCGAAGAAGGGGCGCGCGTCGATGCCGAGCTGGGACGAGATCGTGTTCGGCGCCCGCTCGGACGACGACCCAGTTTGACCCGCCTCGCCTGACCGGTCCGACCTGGCCGGGTCGGTCCGCCGCGGCCGGGTCGGACCTCAGGCCGCGTAGGCGCCGAACCGCAGCAGCGGTATCGCGGTCTCCGCGGTCGTGAGTGAACCGTGTTGGCCCACCATCGATCGTCCGCTCTGGTTCGGCGCGCGGGTGTCGTAGTAGGCGATGTTCTTGCGGGCGGCGACGAGGATGTCGCCAATCCGCGACGCGACCTCGTCGTGCACCCTGCCGAACAGGCCCTCGGCGATGGCCTCGTCGCGGGAGAGCACCCAGGATCGCGTTCCCTCCGCCTGGCGCCAGCGCGCCAGGACGGCGTCGCGCAGCCCGGGCGACGCGTCGGGTTCGAAGTGGAGCTGCAGGCACCGCGGCTCCCCCGCGACGTGCCGGATCCCGTCGACGAGCTCCGCATCGTCGCCGAAGAGCACGTGCGAGTGGTGCGGGATGTCGAGCATGCCGTGGTCCGCCGTCACCAGTAGCCCCTCGCGGGCGCGCAGCGTCGCTGCGAAGCTCCGCACGCAGGCGTCGATCTCCTCGAGTTGCCGCGTCCAGGCGGGCGATTCGCACCCGTCGGAATGGCCGATCTTGTCGAGCTCCGCGATGTAGACGTAGACGATCGCACGGTCGTTCGCGTCGAGGATGGCCCGCGCGGCATCAAGCCGGCCGGCGATCGATTCGTCGGCCAGATACGCGGCGCCGCGGAGCACGGCCCTGGTGAAGCCCGAATTCCGGTGGCGCTCGGTCGCGACGACGAAGCACGGAACGCTCTCGTCGCCGGCGCGCTCGAAGACGGTCCGCGCCCTCTGCCACGTCATGGGGTCGAGCCGCGCGTCCCACCCCGACAGCTGGTTCACCACCCTGTCGTGGGCGGCGTCGAGCACGGTGTAGCCGACGAGCCCGTGCTCGCCGGGCGCGGCGCCCGTCGCGAGGGTGGCCAGCGCCGCGGCAGTGGTGGTGGGAAATCCTGCGCCGATCGTCGAGCCGCGGTTGAGTAGCGGGGAGAGCGCACGCGCATGCCCGGCGCGAGCGCTGAGCGCCTGCGCGCCCATGCCGTCGACGAGTATCACGACCGCCTTATCGACGAGGGGCAGGGCGAGAGTACCCTGGCGTCCAGTGACCGAGTCGAGGCAACTCGGCAACACGTCGGCGAGGCTCATCCGGTGGGATTTGATGGCCGGTAGCATGGTCGCAATCTTATGACTACTCCCCAGAACACGACTGCACCCAGCGGGTCCGGTGGCGCCGACGGTACCGGCGAAAGAATCGAAGACGTCGATGTCACCGACGAGATGCAGGGCTCGTTCCTCGAGTATGCCTACTCGGTCATCTATTCGCGCGCCCTCCCGGACGCGCGCGACGGGCTCAAGCCCGTGCAGCGCCGAATCCTGTACCAGATGACTGAGATGGGACTGCGCCCGGAGCGCGGCCACGTGAAATCCGCCCGGGTCACCGGCGAGGTCATGGGCAAGCTCCACCCGCACGGTGACTCGTCGATCTACGACGCGATGGTGCGAATGACGCAGTCGTTCATCATGCGCGTCCCGTTGATCGATGGGCACGGCAACTTCGGCTCGCTCGATGACGGGCCGGCCGCCGCGCGCTACACGGAGGCACGGCTGGCGCCGGCCGCGAGTGCAATGACCGCCGACCTCGACGAGGACGTCGTCGACTTCGTGCCCAACTACGACAACCAGCTGACCCAGCCGGAGGTGCTGCCCGCCGCGTTTCCCAACCTGCTTGTCAACGGGGCAAGTGGGATCGCCGTCGGGATGGCCACCAATATGGCCCCGCACAACCTCATCGAGGTTGTTGGAGCCGCGCGTTTCCTGCTCGACGACCCCGGCGCGACGCTCGACGAGCTGATGTCGTATGTGCCGGGCCCCGACCTGCCGACCGGGGGCACGATCGTCGGCCTCTCAGGAATCCGCGACGCCTACGAGACGGGACGCGGCAGCTTCAAGACGAGGGCGAAGGTCTCGATCGAGTCGATCACCGCGCGCAAGACGGGCCTTGTCGTCACCGAGCTGCCCTACATGGTCGGGGCCGAGAAGGTCATCGAGAAGATCAAGGACGGCGTCGGCTCGAAGAAGCTCAGCGGTATCTCCGACGTCACCGACCTCACCGACCGCCGCCACGGACTGCGCCTCGTGATCGGCATCAAGACCGGGTTCAGTCCGGAGGCCGTCCTCGAGCAGCTGTACCGGTATACGCCGCTCGAGGACCAGTTCAACATCAATGCCGTCGCGCTCGTCGATGGCGGCCCGCGCACCCTCGGACTGCGCGAGCTCCTGCAGGTCTACCTCGACCACCGCATCTCGGTGGTCACGCGCCGCAGTCGGTTCCGGCTCGCGCGCAAGCTTGAGCGACTGCACCTCGTCGAGGGGCTTCTCGTCGCGATTGTCGACATCGACGAGGTCATCCAGGTGATCAGGGCGAGCGACGACGGCGAGCGGGCCAAGGTCAAGCTCATGGAGGTGTTCGATCTCAGCGCGCTGCAGGCCGAGTACATTCTCGAGCTGCGGTTGCGCCGCCTCACCAAGTTCTCGCGCATCGAGCTCGAGGCGGAGCGCGACCAGCTGCGCGCCGACATCGCCCTCCTGCAGGAACTCCTCGCCAGCCCCGTGCGCATCCGCGCCCTCGTGTCGAGCGAGCTCGAGGAGGTCGCCGAGCGATTCGGCACCCCCCGCCGCACCCTCCTGACCGAGGCGAGGCCGAGTGTCGCGACGGCCTCATCGCGCAAGGCCGGCCCCGTCCTCGAGCTCGCGGACGTGCCGTGCCGGGTTCTCCTGTCGAGCACCGGTCGCATCCTCCGCGTCGACGTCGCCCCGGTTCAGGCAGAGACGCCGCCGCGGCCCGCGCGACGCACCCGCCACGACGCCATCCGATCGCAGGTGCGCACGACAAGCCGCACCGAGATCGGCGCGATCACCAACCTGGGCCGTCTAATTCGCTTCTCACCCCTCGACCTCCCCGTCGCCCCGGAGAACTCGATCCAGTTGGGTGCCGGCCGCCGGGTGGAGGAGTACCTCGCGCTTCCGAACCGCAAGGAGCGGGTGCTCGCCCTCGTGTCGCTCGACTCGTCCAACTCGATCGCACTCGGGACGAGACGCGGAACCGTCAAGCGGCTCGCGGTCGGCGGCTGGCCGAACCGGCCCGATTTCGAGGCCATCGGGCTCAAGGCGGGCGATGAGGTCATCGGCGCGGCTCAGGGACCGGAGAGTGACGAGCTCGTCTTCGTGAGCTCCCTCGGACAGCTGCTGCACTTCCCGGCGGCGAGCGTGAGGCCGCAGGGTCCCGCCGCAGGCGGAGTGACCGGCATCAATCTCGGGGCCAGGGATGCCGCGGTTTTCTTCACCTCGCTCGATCCCGCGACTTCCGTCGTCGCGACGGTGGCGACGAACTCGACCGCTCTCGAGGGGACCGACGCCGGGCGGGCCAAAGTCTCCGACTTCTCCGAGTTCCCCGGCAAGGGACGGGCGACCGGCGGGGTGCGCTCCCACGCGTTTCTCAAGGGTGAGGACTCGCTGGCGGTCGCCTGGGCAGGTCCCTCGCCCGCTCTCGCGGTCGCGCACGACGGCGGGGCGCGCCAGCTCCCCGACTCGGGCATGAAGCGCGACGGCTCCGGGGTGCCTCTGGACTCCCCCGTCAGCTCGATCGGGCGCTCGATCCACCCGGGCTGACCGGCGCGCGCGGCCCTGATGCCGGTACGGGCCGGATCGGGTTCGG
>Ga0105047_10009957_pt1 | contig 15586 bp, 11 predicted proteins | sample MAT04_FD_78384 | JGI IMG/M metagenome (GOLD analysis project Ga0105047, IMG submission 78384) | Freshwater microbial communities from Lake Fryxell liftoff mats and glacier meltwater in Antarctica - MAT-04 (megahit assembly) | ecosystem: Environmental > Aquatic > Freshwater > Ice > Liftoff... | reverse complement strand
CTCAGGAACGCATTGCCGACTTGAAGTCCGCCGATGAAGTTTCGACGTCGGATGCCAAAGACGCACGCATAGAACACGGTATGAGTGCGGGCTGGCTGGCTCCTGTGGAACTTGAGCCGAAGCGAAAGAAGGTTCGCGAGAAATGTTCGTCGCGTCGAGCGTCGAGCAAAGGCTGCGTGTTCATGTCTCTGGCGGAATACCTGGAACTTCTGGACTGGACCGGTCGTCAGGTGCGGCCCGGCAAACGCGGGTCGGTGGCGAAGAAAGTCCCCCCGATTCTTGATCGCCTGAACCTGTCGCCCGAGTTGTGGCTGCACACGGTGGAAGGATTTGCCAAAGGCCGTTCCGCCAACACCGTCACTCCAGCGTCCCGTTTCAACGCCGCAGCAAAGACGACACTCATGCCGATTACGTCGGATCGGTAGCATCAAGCAGAATGTTCCGGGGCTTCCTTTGCAGCGCTCAGTCCAGCCCCGGCCACCCGGTGAAAAACATCCACGGCGAAATCGGATTGCCAGATTTTTGGTTCCCGATCTGAGGACAGATCGGGCTACAAGTTATGCGATGCCCGGGGCTTCAAACCGCTACCGCTGCAGCAACACGTTCACACCCTTCTTGTTGGAAAGCACGATATCCGGCTTCTTGTCGTTGTTCATATCGTGAATTTCAAACTGCGTCCCGACACCGGTGCCTAAACCTGCCGAGATGTGATGAGGCGTGAACTTTGGAGCCTGTCCTTTTGTTCGCACGACCTCGTACCAGCACACAACCGCCGGATCATTCGCGCCGGGATCTCCTCCGTTGTGCGCGAAGAAGCGTTTCCCCGTCACATAGTCCAGTTGTCCGTCGCCGTTGATGTCAATGGTTTCCACCGCATGAGTCTGTGAAAACGATTTATCGATTTCGTGCAGCGTCCAGGGACCATCGCCGTTGTTTTCAACCCACCACACACCAAAGGCGTGAGCTGATGCAGCGAACAAATCCATATCGCCATCCATGTCCAGATCATCTGCGTAAATGTTTGACACGGCGGGGAGTGGTGATTCGCCTTCTGCCGTCTTGACGCGAATTGGATGAAATGCCCAGGTTTTCCCATTCAGGATGTCGCCTGGGTTCTGCCACCAGCCATGACCAATCAATACGTCCCGATGTCCGTCTCCATTCATGTCACCGGCACCAAGCCCGTGGTAATACTTGAACGTACCGTTTTCGTTCGGATTTCCTGGTGGACTCACCGCATGGAACGCAAAGACCTCCCCGGATTTGTCTGATGGCGGGATGAGATTGAATCCCATTTGTGCTTCCGGCTGTGATCCGATGATCAACTCGCGAACACCATCATTGTTCAGATCTTCAAATTCCGGCGATTCATTGCAGGCACTTGTCCAGATCACATGTTCCTTCCAATGCGTTTCTTCACCGATGCCGGGATTCTGATACCAGTGATACGGATCACCCGGGAACCCGATGATTACGGCATCCGGCAATCCGTCTCCGTTGAAATCGTGGACAAAGTTGGCAAAGCTGTTGCTATAGCCTACGCCTGCCACAAATTCTCCCGGCATTCGGATTTCATGAATCTTCCATGCGGTTCCATCGACGTGTTGTTTTGAACCCGCAGCCGGTGCTTCGTACCAGACATCGCCCGCGATCACATCGGGTGTTCCGTCCTTGTTCACGTCGGCAGCGGCAACACCTTCGGAACGGAATCGCTCATCCAGCTTGATGCGGATCCAGTTCTCATCGTCATCTGCATTCAGAAACGGCATCACGGCAAGCACCAGGATTGCAGTGGCGTAGTGGTTCATTCGAATAGTCATGGCGAAATTCTCCGGAGCGTCTGCGTCCGATTTCGGGTCTTTGGAAACCGACAACTGGCAACTCGATATTGCTCAAAAGGGATTGCGGCCCTGCATCAGACTACTCGACATGCCCCCTACAGGTCAACGAATCACACTTCAATTGCGCAATGTTCGCTCTACTCGCACGTTCACAATGGAGACTGGAGCGCTTTCAATTGGTGAAATGCAGGGTTAGGATGCAGAGGCGGAGTGGCCTAGTTTCTTTAATCCAGAAAGACTGTATTCAACATGATTCCAGATACCAGTTCCCGACGCTCGTTCCTGACAACGTCCATCGCACTTACCGGGATCACGCCGCTTGCGACTCGCACTCTCCAGGCACAATCGAATGATGACACGCAGCCGCTGATAGCATACGTCGGAACCTTCAGTTCTCCGCTTCGCGATATGCTGCCAACGCAGGTCGATCTGCCTCCGGGAAATGGTCGTGGTATTCACATCTTTCATATTAATCGAGCCACCGGGGCGATGTCGCCTGCCGGCATTTATGAAATGGGAACAAGCCCGAGCTGTCTGGCCCTGAACGCCTCGGGGACGCACATGTATTCGACCAACGAAACGGATCACGTGGGTGAGAATAAAGAAGGCACGGTCAGTGCTTTTGCCGTCGATCGAGCTGACGGACAACTGAAATTGCTGAACACAGTTCCTTCTGGCGGTGCAGGTCCAACCTATGTGAGCATGCATCCTTCCGGTCGTTTTGTTCTGGTGGCAAATTATTTCGGAGGCTCGATCGCGGTCCTGCCGATTTCATCTGACGGTCGTTTGGGCACGGCCACGGACATTAAGCAGGCAGAAGGCAAGCTGGGACCAACGAAGGCACCCAATGCCCCGCCGGGCAGTTTTGCTTTCAGCGGACACGATCGGACGCACGCTCACATGATTCAGGCCGATCCGTCAGGACGCTTTGTCCTGCACGTGGATCTGGGACTCGATCAAATCTTTATCTGGAAGTTTGATGCTCAAAAAGGCTTACTGACTCCCGGTGAAACACCATCCGTCTCGCTGCCACTGGGAGACGGGCCTCGGCATTTCCATTTTCACCCGAACGGACAGTGGTTCTACTCGATCCAGGAAGAGGGTTCGACGATCGTGTTGTTTGACTACGATTCCGAAACAGGGCGATTAAAAGCGAGGCAAACGATCTCCAGTTTGGCCCCGGGTTATGCCGGCAGTAACTTCTGTGCCGAGATTCTGGTTTCCGGGGATGGTCGGTATGTTTATGCAGGCAACCGCCTGCACGACAGCGTCGGAATTTTTTCAGTTGGTCCTAATGGCGATCTCACATTTGTCGGCGAAGAATGGACTCGCGGTAACTATCCGCGAAGTTTCAGTTTTGATCCAACAGGTCAATTCTTCTATTGTTGCAATCAGCGAGCGGACAACATCACCGTCTTCAGCGTAGATCGCGAAACCGGCGGTTTAAAGTTTACCGGCCACTACGCGGCAGCAGGAAACCCCTCTTGCATAGTGTTCCGGAGGAAATCCTGACACTATACGACAGCTCGGAACTCAAGCAGCGAGAATACAAAGTGAATGAACAGCACATAGAGTGTTGCCCATAGAATGGTCCGAGTCACGCCGTGGCTGATTTCCGCTCCGGAGAGTTTTGGTGTCACTCCGCAGCGCCACGAAATCATTGCGATGCCCAGTCCACAGCAGACAAGTTTCGCGATCAGCCATTCGCTGCCTCGGTACAAGATTGACTCCGGCTGCAGCAGTTCTTTGTGAAAATGGGCATCCCAGAACGCAATCCCCAGATCCTGATGCGTCATCAGAAACGCAAACCCCGCTGTCAGCGCCGCGACTGCGTAGCTTAACAACGCGAGGAACGGCGTGCCCAGCAAAAATGCGTAGAGAATTGGCGTCCGCAGCGATCGTACGGGATTCATGCCGATGGTTTTCATCGCGTCCAACTGATTTCCGTAAACCTTGCTGCCGACATCAGCGGAAACCGCAGCCCCAGCGCGGGCGGCGATGAGGATCGTAGACAAAATCGGCACGAGGAATCGGAACAGTGAAAACCCGGTTGCATGAAGCAGGTTCTCCGTCAACAGCGGTTCTGTGAACTGACGGAAAGGCAGATAGCGAAAAACAAAATCCTGCGCGACATAGCCGAGAATCATGCCTGCCACGGCGATGTAGATGCAGGCCGATGGCCCCGCAACCAGACCGAGATAATACAACGTATATCTTAAACCCCAACGCCAGCTTTTCCACAACGGCAACAGCGAAAACGGAAGCAACAGAATTTCTTCAACAAGAATTCCTGACCGTGTCAGAAACTTCGTGGCTGCGGCTTTTGTCGTTTCGCTCCATGAATGTTTGATCACGTCCGTTGCGGCCCGGGGCGGGGTGCCGAGTGCTGCCGGGAGTTCGGACCATTCGGATTGTGGCAACTCGACAAGTCGTCGTTTTGTATGATCGAGCAGAATAATTCGGTCGGCAATCCGGCTCAGTGTCTCGTAGTCGTGAGTTACCAGAACTGACGTACGTTGATATCGCTGCTGGGTTTCACGAATCAGATCGGCCACCTGCAAAGCTGTCCTGGCATCAAGGCCGGATGTCGGTTCGTCATACAGCACAACATCCGAATTGGGCGCAATCGCGCGGGCGATGGCAAGTCGCTGTTGTTGACCGCCACTCAATACGGCAGTTGGACGATCCGTGGGGACTCGAAGTTCCGCAAGTAAGTTCGCAGCACGCGATGGGTCGCTGGCGTTTTTCGTCTGAGCGTGATCCAGGGCAATCTGAACATTCTGTACCGGCGACAATTCATCCAGCAACGCGAAGGTCTGGAAGACGACAGAAACAGGATGGGAACAGTCGGCAACACTGCGGCGTTTTCCGTCGCCAGTGATGAAAGAAATGCTGCCGTTGTATTGAATGCCCGCATGGGCCTCGTCGATCAATCCGGCGAGAATCTTCAAGAGCACCGACTTGCCGACACCGCTGCATCCAAGCAGCAGAATCAGTTCGCCTGCCGGAAATGTGCAACTGGCAGCGTCCAACAGCGTTCTTTCGCCGGCCTGTACCGTCAAATCCCGAATTTCAATCGTAGCACCGTTTGCGATCTGTTCACGATTCGCATCGGGAGTGATATTCGCGTCATTGTTTTCCGTCGTCATCAGGGCTGCACCTGTTCCGTGGTTTCGGAATTATCTCGACTTGACGACAAATCGTCGTCTACCGGAGTGAGCGGGCTTTGCGCCGTGCCTTCAAATTCAATCGGAAACTCCATTGGGGCTTTGGCGATAACAATTCGCAAATCGTTGGTTACGCCACGTTCTCGCTGTTGAACGGTATCCGCCTCAATCGGAACAATGACCAGCCATCGACGATCTTTCAGCAGAATTTGACTTCGCAGCACACGTGAGAACTCCGGCGAGATTCCAGATTCGCGATTTCCGAAGATGGTGTCACCAATTGCCCGGACTGTCGGTTCGAAGCGAACGTTCGCCACTTGCAATGCGGCCTGAACCTCGTCACTTTTCCAGTAGTCGCGCAAGGAATTCTTGAGCGTGTCATTCTGCACGATCGACTCCTGAACGACGCTCCAGATAATGGATTGCAGTTCGGGATCGGAAGAAATCTTTCGCAGGTTTTCACGAATCACATTCCGGACTCGTTCGTTCCTGCTGACGCGGGAGATGATTTGCTGCGTGATAGCGACGAACTGATCAGAACGTGATTCCAGTTGAGGTCGCACTTCCTCGTCAAGAAATCTTTCAAATTCCGACTTCACGGCGTTTTTCTCCGGAAGTGGTGAAACATCATACAAGTATCTCCATGTAAACGACCACAGCGAAACTCGCTCCCATAAATCTTTGGCCAGTTCGCTGGCCATCGGAGTCACCTCTTCTTCCACGATTGGCAGAATTTCGTTCCGCACAAGTGGTACGATCTGACGGCGAATGATTTCTGCCTGATAACGATCCGCCAGTTCACCGAACTCACTGCGATGATTTTGGATGATGTCAGGCAGTTCCGCTTCGATCGCCTGTACAGAGTGAGCGATACTTTTTTCCACGACCGGCTGCAACTGCACCATGATTTCTGCACTGTGAGTCTTCCAGTCATCAGCAATCAGTCGAGCGATCTCCTGCTGTTTGTCTGGCGGCACCATCGTTCGTACGACCCAGCCCAGAGACGTTGGCGTTGTGTGGTATTCCAGCAAGAATCCGTCAGGACAATTCGCTACGGCCGAGTCATAAAAGACAACAGAGGCCTGTCTTGTCCATGCTTCTTTTGGTTCTGGGGAAAAATGGTTCCGCACAAGTCCAACCTGACGAAACTTGCCGTCGGCTTGCCGCATCAAGACAGGATCGCCGGGAGATAGAACGATTTCTGTTTCTGACCGGGCTACTTGCTCCGATCGAGCGCCGATCAGCCATTGGTTGACACCACTGACAACGTCGGCAAGCGATTTTCGTTCGTTGGCGTTTGTTCCCTGCACCGCCAGCCACAACGCCCCCCCGATCGCGATCCACGCGACGATCCCAAAGATTAGATGGCGGTTTTTCATGGCGTCGCTCACTGTAGTGTATGATTCAATCGGCTTCATGCAAGTCGTTTAACGGCTAGCCGAGGGCGTTGGAGTCGCTAAAAAGTCGGTCGCCTGCGGCTTGCCGTTAAACCAACAAATGCCATACTCCGGAACGCATAAGTATAGTGAGCAACTCGCGAACTAACTCTCTTGCGTGGGAATCGTATGACGAATTCCAGCCCAGGCAAACCCAGAAATCTGTGTTCCAGTTAGTTCGCTCTCGTCGCTGCGGATTTGCCGGATATTTGTAGAATAGCGTCGAAGTATGTTTTACGGCGTCATCACTGAGGTGGCTGGGCGATGGGGAAGATCAGGACCTGCCAAACCGAACAACCGTACGCTAGCGCGTGGCGGCTGATTTTATAAGCCGCAGGGCGCTCGCCCCCGGTTTTCGACCTTTCGCCGCTTCGGCAGCCGGTATCGACCAACAGGGAAGAAACCAGGGCAAACGTTTATGAAATCCGTATTTGATCGCTTCATGGCCTGGACCGTGGATCACAGTATCTGCACGTTTCTGGTTGTGGTATCGATCACGATTATGGCGTTGGTCGGTCACACGAGGCCACAGTGGGTGCGTCAGTTTTTTAATGCTGAGGATCCGCAGGAGTCCGATGAAAAAACCGCGAACAGAAAGAGCGGTCCGCAGGTTCGCGACACTCCTGATGTTGATCCTGTCAGCCTGTCTGCGTCTGACGCTGTCATCGTAGTCCAGTCTTCGCAGTTTTTTACGCCTGCCGGTGCGAAAGCAATGCGGCATGTCGTTGATGAAGTTGAGAAACTTGACTACGTTCGTACGATCCTGTGGATCGATCGCGTTCCAATTCTGAATATCTTTGGTTTGCCGGAACCGTTGTTCCCACGTTCTGAAGCATCGCCCGAACGATTCGCGGCGGCACAGGCAAAAGCGATGAAACATCCGCTGGTCGGCGGACAATTGCTGGCGGAAGATGGCCGGACAATGTTGCTGCTTGTCACATTTGATTTCGACTACATCCGCTCCAACGAACAATGCACAATTCAACTTCGCGAAGCGGCGGAAAAGGCAGCAAAGGATTTCTCGGACGTGGCAATCCGTTTTCAGGTCACAGGCCGAATGCCCGCGTACATCACAGCGATGGAGTCGCATGAAGCAAATCAGTTGAAGTATCAACTGATTGGATATGGTGCCATTTTTGTCATGGCAATCATCCTTTTCCGAGGCATCCGCGCCGTTTTAATTGTGTCGTTAGCACCGATCGTGGGGGTTTTCTGGACGCTGGGATTCCTCAACTTTTTCAATCTCCAGGACAATCCGTTCAACGACGTGATTCTGCCGGTGCTGGTCAGTCTGGTCGGTCTGACCGACGGTGTGCATCTGATGGTTCAGATTCGTAAGTTAAGGGCGAGTGGACTGACGCAGCGGGAGGCGGCTGGAAACGGCGTTCAGCAAGTGGGCTTCGCGTGTCTGTTGACGTCGCTCACAACGGCGATCGGACTGGGATCTCTGGCGCTGGCCCACAATGTCTGGGTCCAGGACTTCGGCTGGTGCAGTGTGATCGGTGTCACCCTGATGTTTATTGCCGTGGTTACGATCATTCCGCTGGTTTGTTCCACACGACTGGGAAGCAAGATTCATCTGGGGCATGACAAAAGTCTGATTGACCGAAATCTGACACGAATCAGTGGACTAGTGGAAGTTGTATTGCGATATCCGCGAATCGTCAGTGTTCTGGGAATCACCGCGACATTCGTCTGCATTGCTATTTCGTTGACGCTGCGACCGGATGAGCGACGCGCGAATTCGCTGCCGGAACACAGCGAAGCGTATCAGGCGCTGAACCATATGGATCAGGTGCTGGGAGGTCTTGAGTTTGCGCGTGTTGATATCAACTGGACACCAGCGATCGGCGACACATCAGCGAAAATCCTGCAGGTCGTGTCCGAAGTTGACGACTTGCTGCATACGGAACCGCTCATCGGCCATCCGCTGTCGATCAGAAATCTTTTGGAGTCCTTCCCTGGTGACGGCGACAATGCCGACCGCATGATGATGATGGAACTACTTCCTCCGCCACTGAAACGTGCGTTTTTCACCCCGGAGCAGCGGCATGCCGTCGTGACATTTCGTGTTCAGGATATCGGAATTGCAAAGTTCGGCCCGGTTTTCCAGAGACTGGAATCGGGGTTGGTCGAAATCGGTGCGAAGTATCCCCAGTTCACGCTGAAACTGGATGGAGATGCGATCTGGCGTTGGAAAAATCTGTATCAGATCGTTGTTGATCTGGCGTCCAGTCTGGGAACTGCGGCTGTGATCATCCTGATCGTCCTGTCGCTGGCCTATCGGTCATGGCGAATTGGATTGATCTCGTTCTTTCCAAATGCTTTTCCGTTGGCAGTGACCGGGGTCTGGCTGGTCGTTGCGGGATACAATCTGGAACTCGTCAGCGTCTGCGCGTTTACGGTGTGCCTTGGGATCGCGGTCGATGACACGATTCATTTTCTGTCACGCTACGAAGAAGAACGCAGAAAAACCGACGATCGCGAGACTGCAATACGGCGAGCGTTTACGGGAGTCGGTGTTTCTTTGGTGATGACGACCGTTGTGCTCGTTGCAGGTTTCTCGACGGTCGCATTCAGTGATTCGCGAGACCATCATATCTTTGCCACGATGGGGGCACTCACGATTGGCTTCGCTTTGATCGGTGATCTTTTGATTCTCCCCGCACTGATCTCATGGTTTGGTCCAAAAGACTGACGCGACACAGAGAGTCTTTTGATCAGGAATATACATGCAGAAAGTTGTGATTTCGTGAAAATCTTTCCGGACCGGCGGCAGATGCGTTCGCGTGTGATTGGTATGTTTCCGCAGTAGCGGCTAAGATGCCCGCCCTACGCTTTCCGGTTTCGGGAAGCATGGATGAGATTCGGCTGGTCTTCGATTAATTCTGCTCACAAAATCCCAAGCGAAATGGCATCTGTCCCAACACGTATCGATGGACCCGTGGCCGTAATCGGTGACGTCCACGGTCAAACTGAGCAACTTCGTCAGATTATCGGTCAGCTTGCACGGCTTCCCGACATTCACAACCGGTGGATTGTGTTTATTGGCGACCTGGTGGATCGCGGACCTGATCCTGCTGGAACGGTTGCGCTGTTCTGCGATCTGGTGAAGCAGCACGAAAAGGTGACATGGCTGTGTGGAAACCATGAGCTTGCGATGGCAGGAACTCTGGGACTTATCGACGCTCCTGACTACATTGATTTTCGAGGCCGCTGGACGAATCACTACAATTCCGACACGACGTTTGAATCCTACGGCGTGGCACCTAAGGACGTTGAGGGACTCAAAGCCGCGTTGCCGGAAGAACACAAACGTCTACTGTCGGATCTGCCCTGGAGGATTGAACATCGCGACTATCTGTTCGTGCATGCAGGTCTGGATCGCAATATTCCGTTCGAGACGCAGATTCGAATTCTTCGGGAACGCGATTATTCCTTGAGTCATCCGCCGTGGTTGTACTCCAAGGACTTCATCCTGACCGGGCCACCGAGTGACTGTCCAGTGCCAGTGGTGATTGGTCATGTCCCGGTGCCGCGAGTTCAGTTCGGCAACGGCACGATCGCCATTGACACGACTGGCGGAATGGGAGGATCGCTGAGTTGCGTCCTGCTGCCTGAAAACATCGTGCTTCAGTCCAATTCTTCTGGCCCTGTTCCCGTCCCCGCACCGGCGAAGAAACGGTCCTGGTGGTAACGGAGTTAAGCGACCAAACCCTGGAACAGTCCAGAACTATACTCGACGCGGCGTGAAATACTCCACCGCGACCGCAGTTCCGGCAGTGCGGCTCAACGAAAACAGGGGACCGTAAAAAACGGTCCCCTGTCGCATTTGTCAGTTTGATTTCAGTGGTCTGCGAAATCCTTGATGTGACTGCTGGAAATCAATTCAATTCAGTCTGGGGCCACTGACAACCGTGTCCATGTACCTCAGCGTGAAGCACGTCACCTACTGATTGCACGTTGAGCATGGAGCTTCTGCCGTAACACCTTCACATGGGTCGCATGTATTACATGGATCGCAGGAGGTCTGAACCGTGCGGCAGACAACTCGCGGAACACAGCGTGTCATTGTCACTGGAACCTGACGAGCAACGCATTTGGTGCGTGAAACTGTTCGAGTTTCGCATACCTGACGGCAAACAGTGTAAGGCACTTTGCGAGTGCATGTCTGCTGTGTCATTGTGCATGTCGTGTAAGGAACCTGTTTTGAAATGCACTGAGTTTCCATGCGGCATGTCGTGTACGGAATCTTACGAGTGATGCACTCGTTGGTGTACGTGCATGTCGTGTATGGAATTTTGCGAGTGCAAGTCTGCTGTGTCATCGTGCAGGTTGTGTAAGGAATCTGCTTCTGGCAGACTTCCCTTGTCATTGTGCAGGTTGTGTAAGGAACTTTCTTCACAGTATGAACAGGAACCTGACGGCAGATGGTGTAAGGAACCTGCTTGTGGCAGACTTCTGGAACCATGCGAGTGCAGGTGATGGTTTTTTCAACCATCTTCGGGCACCATTTGCGGCAGCAGACCGTTCGTCCCGGGCACTGAACACAGACTTCCTGTGTGCAGCAGGGATTGCAGGGATCTACAACGCACTTCTTTACAACCGGGCCTGGAATATGTCGAGTTTCGGTGACCCATTCGCCGCAGCATTCCTGAACCGTGTGGCATTCAGTGACTGGCTTGCAGACGGTGTAGCACACGTCCTTATAGCAGGTTTCTGTTTCCGTGCGGCACGTTGTGCAGCACACGTCCCGGTAGCAGGTCTGATAAACCGGCTTGCAGACGTTGTAGCAAACAGTGCGGTAGCAGGTCTGGTACACTGGCTTGCAGATCGTGTAGCACTGTTCGCGGTAGCAGGTCTGATAAACCGGCTTACGGACATGGCACGTCACTTCGCGATAGCAGGTCTCGTACACCGGCTTGCAGACGTTGCATGTCACCGTTCGGTGACAGGTCTGATACACCGGCTTGCAAACCGTGTAGCATTCGTCGCGATAACAGGTCTCGTAGACATTCCTGGTGCAGGAAACCGGCACAGATTCGGTGCATTGGTCATAGACCGTCTTCATGCACGTGTACTGTTGTGTTTCCCACACGGTTTCCTGAACAGTGTGACATTGCGGACCGCATCCGCACCGAGCAGCGACGAAATCACCACATGGAGAACACGCAGAAGTTCGACATCCACGATAACCGCCCGATTTGAGCAATCCCGCATTCGAAATTCCGCAGTTCAGCAACATGGCGACTGCAATCGCGGCTCCCAGCATGAGCCTTTTCATTGCCTGTACCTCGATAGTTCTGAAGAGAGAGACATTAGCGCGCGGCAAGCGCACTTTCCTGCCTATTCTTCGACGACCTCTATTGCCCGACTTGATTCACAGCGACCTGTCTGGGCCAGCACCTGGACTCTTTGAAGTGCCGACACGGAATAAAAGTTCTGATCGTTACAGGCAGAATTGTCTAATGCGCAAGGTTGACCGATCATCGGAGATAAGCCAATTCTGCCGGACTTCAGGAAGCCAGAACGAACAGAGGATTCATTCCTTAACAAAACCAATTCGTGCATTTTTTGCGCAGAGCTGGCGGCAGCCCTGCGTCGGGCACCTTATCTGAACATTCACGGTGCGCGAGTGGGAATTGCCACACGATGCACCAGGATTCTGGGAGTCGTCTTTGGCGAGCATGAGACGGTCGGCAAATTGCTGCGGCAAGGTTGTTGTGCTGGCGATTTTTGCTAGAATTCCGCACCCCGCGAACTCAGGAATCTGCCTGAGTGTCTTGCTTCCTGCGAGAGACAAAGGGATATCTTAAGAACTTGGCGGCGTAGCTCAGCCGGTTAGAGCAGCGGAATCATAATCCGCGTGTCGGGGGTTCGAATCCCTCCGCCGCTATCCCTGAACCCCGTAGAATGCTGGTTTCCAGCGTTTTCCGGGGTTTCTTTATTGGTGATTGTGATGGGTTGCGACGGAATTCCGGCGTTTGCGGACGCCTGCTGCACCGGATTTTGCACCGCTTTTTCGAAGTGTTCCTCAGTGACCTGCAGATAATGCTTTTGGGCGACCTTCGGACTGTTGCCCATCCAACTGCAGACCACGTGTGTCGGGTAGATTTCCTGCAGTTCCGTCTGGCGACTCGCTCTCAGATTCTGGAACAACTTCGGCCACGGCTTCAGCCCTGCCCGCTTGATAATCTTCAGGAACGTAGTTCTGAGATTGCTTTCGCTATCTCGAATCTTAGTGACAACAAATCCACTGTCATCGGCTCGCTCTGCGGCATCCAGCAGAAACGGCAGGAGTTCAGGGAATAGAGGAACGTGGCGATATGCACGGCCTTCATGGTGTTCAGTTTTTGGCGAGTGTACAACGATTTTGTTCTGATCCCACAGAATGTCATCCCATCGCAAACGGACGTGCTCTGAAGGTGTTCTAAGCCCGCCGAAACGACTCAGCGCAATGATGAGCTTCCACTGCCTGTCAGGGGTAGCGTCAATGCACTTGCGGATATCCTCCTGGCCGATGAACTGAACCCGTTCCTCATTCACGGCCTTTGAGCCTTTGACTTTAGCGAATGGGTTGTCAGTCCGGATGGCGTCATCCACCACGGCAGTGAAAAAGAGCTTTGCACCTTCGATGTGTTTGCCAAGGGTGCTGGGACTGTAGAACTTTGTCCCGTCCTTCTTCTTCATTTTCATCAGGTGCAGCTTAAAGCGACTGGCGTCACCCGCAGTAATTGTGGCGAGGTCGGAATCAGCCCCGAGAAACGCTGTGAGTAATCGCTGCGTTGTTTTCCATTTTCTGACAGTCCGAATTTTGGCATCAGTCCGACTCTCGATGTATCGCTCGATGAAGTCTGAAAGACTGACGGCAGATTGCTCAGTTGCAGCTTTTATTTCCTCGGCTGATTTTGAGACCAGCCCAACCGCCAGTAGCCTGCCTCTGAGGCCAGCGTCGATAACCTTGAGCCATTCCGTGGTTTGCGTCGGAATGCTTGTAGCGTTCGCCTTGGCGCTCGCCAGATGTTCAATCTGCGTCCTGATTGCCTGCGCCGTTTTCTGGTCGCACTTACCGAGCCTGATACTCTTCCTGGTGCCGTCGGTATCCTTGAACTGAATCGTTCGTCGCCCGTTCTTCTTATCGTGACTGATGCTGGCCATCGTTACTTCTTCCTTTGCTTCTGAATTTTGATTTCATACCCAAGGTGTTCAAGAATCTTTTCAATCGCTGGATGCGAGAGTCCTTTTGTCTCTGCCATGAATTGACTGAGCGATGACTCTGAAACCCCGGTTGCCTTGGCGATGCTGTAACGGGATTCATCCGCCGATTCGATCAACTGTCTGACTTGCCTGTACAGTTCACTCATTGCTATCCCTATACATTACCTTCGGTGAAGTATCTCCGATACTTTACCACATGTAAAGCTGAATCAAAACTCTTTTCGTCATTACCTGAAATTTCTGACGTTCCACCGCCTGTCGCATTTGTCGGACGTCAATCCTGAGCGATTCAAATCTGCTTCTGCCTGCCAGTCCTGGGCGTCCACGAGTTTGAATAGTCGCTGGCCGATGCTGTTCATATACCGAGACTGAGCGCAGGCTGCAAACTTCCTGAGGCGCAGGACAAAACTGATCAATCCAATCCCAACGGCCTTCGCGGACCGCAGTGAAGGACGTTCAGCAGAGGCAGCAGGGTTCAGCGGACCGCAGCGACGGAAGTTCAGCAGAGGCAGCAAGGTTCAGCAGAGGCAGCAGGGTCCGGCAGAGGCAGCAGGGGCCACATCGTTTGCTCAGACTGGCAATCTGGACTCTCGGACCCCGTGACCATTGGCAATGATGCGACCGTGCAGGCAACACCCTGAAGTAAAGTTGCGGATGTGCGAAGTTTCGATACGATTCACGCAACGGGTGGCAATTCGGGTTCGAAACCGGATAGCCGAACGCGGCGCTGGGTCGAGTTGTTCAACCTTTCCCGAACAACTCCCCAGCCCGACCCGCTTTTGGAAAGGGATCGGACAAATGGAGAAGCCAAGCGCCCTGATGCTGAAGGCTGTCAGTCTTGTGGACTCGTTGTTGCATCTATTTCCGGATCCTATAAACGTTCCGAGAGGTCATGGTCTTGAGGGACGTCCTGGCTGGGTGTTTGTCGCTGAGTCGAATCCGTGCATGAGTCAATATAGTGTTCTCACGTTGGAGCTTATGGAATTGGCTCCACGACTTGAGCAACAATTGCAAATCGCCGGGATCGCGCTACCGGCACAGAAGATCAGGGACGCATTGGTAGTTGAAAACTTCGAGACCCAAGGAATTAGACCCGATGGCCGAGGATTCTTCATCGACCGGCAAGGCTTCGTGTCTGAAATGAGAGTACTTCGATCATACTTCGCGGTTGAGAAGCAGAATGCATCGGGGCTTCCGAATCGTCGTGGGCCTACATCGGACCCGGAGAATGATCGAATTGAATCGCAATATCGAGAGAATGGAAACGGGGGGAGTTATCACGACATTGCCGAAGCGCTCGAACTCAAAGTTTGGAAAAATCGAACTCCCTACAAGAGAGTTGAAATGGTTATCAATGCCCTTCATCAGCGAGAAAAGCGAGCTGTGCAGAAGAAAAAACGCTCCTGACATTCCGCAGCGTCAAGTCGAAACAATGTCAGGAATCGCTGTCAGCCATCAGCGAACCCCTGCGAATACTCGCAGCGGAAAACAATCTGACTGACAATACGCCCCAAAGAATGTCAGACGTCAGGACTGCCCTTAATCTCTTCACCAGTGGAACGCCAATGCAAGTGCATGGCGAATTCAGATTGGTCTGAAGGAGATTACCCTTATGGCAGCATTAGCCACCACGAACGAGAAGCTCCTGCTCAGGGTTCGCCAAGCGGCGAAAGCTCTCGCCGTCAGCGAGCGGCAGCTCTGGGCACACACACACCCTCGTGGCCCAATTCCGTGTGTCCGCATCGGCAATTCCGTTCGCTACAGTCCCGAGGCTCTGCAGGCGTTCATCGCGGAACAGCAAGCTGGCAAACCATGATGACACAGCGCGCAACGCGACCCACGGATTCCCTATGCGGAAAATGCGAAGACGCAAGGGCCCGGCTGCGCTCACAGGACATTCGCCAAAATGGGTGAATATGAGATT
>Ga0105047_10009956_pt1 | contig 15587 bp, 13 predicted proteins | sample MAT04_FD_78384 | JGI IMG/M metagenome (GOLD analysis project Ga0105047, IMG submission 78384) | Freshwater microbial communities from Lake Fryxell liftoff mats and glacier meltwater in Antarctica - MAT-04 (megahit assembly) | ecosystem: Environmental > Aquatic > Freshwater > Ice > Liftoff... | reverse complement strand
GAACTTCAACGAGAACCTCAGTGTTCTCGTCATGCTCGCGGCCTACGCCGGCCTGCTGAAGGCGGGCGCCGACATCCGCAGCCTGATGGCGGGTTTGGGCGTGGTGGTGGCGGTCGTGGTCGGCGCGTTGGTCTGGCGCGAGCACGGGGTGGCGTCGCGCCGGGCGCGCGCCTGAGCGCGTACCGCGAAAGGGTACCAGTCCAGTGAGCGCCGGCCCTGCGCCGTGTTCACCCGGGCAGCCCAGCGGCCGCTCGGGCGCAGGTCGGTCAGCGGGTCGGTGACGAAGCGGCCGGCACCACGATCACTGTCGTGCCCGAGCCGGACTTGCCGGTGTCGCCCTTCATGCCGTCGTAGCCCTGGCTGCCGGTAGCGCCTGTGCTGCCCGTGCTGCCGGTCGCACCGGTGCGGCCGGTGTTGCCGTCGTAGCCCTGGCTACCGGTTGCGCCAGTACTCCCCGTGCTTCCGGTGCTGCCGGTGCTGCCGGTGCTTCCGGTGCTGCCAGTGGCGCCGGTCGGCCCGGCGGGTCCGGGCACGGCCACCGGGGTGGCCGGCATGTTCACCACGGTGGGTTTTTCACAGGCAACCAAGGCCAGCGGGATGAGCAGGGCGACGATCAGGGGGGAGAGCTTCATGGGGTGTCCTCGTGTTCGCAGGGGTTGTGCGCGATGGTCGACAGACCACCCGGTCCGACGTACCTTAGGCGTATCCCCTGCTGAGTTCGGTGCGCTGGCAAACACAACGCAACGGCCGTGTCAGACCAGCGGCAGGACCGGGGACCAGGCCGCGTCGCCTTTTGCGCCTTCCACACCCGCCATTGCCGTGGCGTATTCGCTCTCGACGGCCTCGACGATGCAGCCCCAGCCCAGCTGCGCGGCCGTGGCCCGCGCCTGCAGCCCCAGTGCACGCACGCGCAGCGGCGCGCCGGCCAGGCGCTGCGCGGCGCTGCAGAAAGCGGCCGTGTCGTCCAGGCGCGCGAGCAGGCCGTTGTCGCCATCGCGGATGAGCTGCCCCGCCGCGGCGTGCTCGTAGGCCAGCACGGCCAGCCCGCTGGCCATGGCTTCGGGCACGACGTTACCGAAGGTCTCGGTGGTACTGGGGAAGAGGAAGACATCGGCCGATGCGTAGTGCGCGGCCAGGTCCTCGCCGCGGCGCAAGCCCGCGAAGACAGCATCGGGGCAGCGCTGCTGCAGGCGCGTACGTTCGGGGCCGTCGCCCACCAGCACCAGGCGCAGGCGCGGTGCCTCACCCTGCGCGCCGGCGCCCAGTGCGGCAGCCATGGCTTCGGCGGCGGCCACCACCGCGCCCAGGTTCTTCTCCGGCGCGAGGCGTCCCACGCACAGCGCCACCAGCGTCTCGGGCGCCGCACCCCAACTGGCGCGCAGTGCCTCGCTGCGCCGCGCGGGGTCGAAGAGGCGGGTGTCGACACCGCGCGCCACCACACGCAGGCGCTCGAAGCCGGCCGCGGCGAGTTCACGTTGCAGCGCAGCCGTGGGCACCATCGTGCAGGCCGTGCGGTTGTGGAACTTGCGCAGATAGGCCATCACCGGTGCGCGCAGCCAGCCCACGCCGTAGTGCGCGCTGTAGGCGTGGAAGTTGGTGCGGAAGTCGCTGACCACCGGCAACCGCAGCTTGCACGCCGCCTGCAGCGCCGACCAGCCCAGCGGCCCTTCGGTGACGAGGTGCACGACGTCGGGCCGCCGCGCCGTCCACAGCCGCAGCAGCGCGCTGCGTGCCGGCAGGCCCATCTTCAGCTGCGGGTAGCGCGGAATCGGCAGTCCGCGCAGCAGCACTTCGTCCAGCGGTTGCGTGGGCAGCAGCGCAGAGGCGCTGCCGAGCTGAGTGCCTTCCTGCCGCGGCCGCACCAGCTGCAACTGGTGCCCGCGCTGGCGCAGGCCGTCGACGACACGTGCGATGGTCGCCGCCACGCCGTTGACCTCGGGGGGGTAGGTCTCGGTGACGACGGCCACGCGCAGCGAGCGCCGCGCCGGCAGGTAGTCGTCGACCACGATGGTGTCCGCTTGCGTCTGGGCCATGCCCCGATGGTGGCGACGTCGCGCAACAGTTCGATGACAGCGGGCAGGGCGGCTGCAGCGGGCGCGCCACGTCACAGGAGCTTCACGCGCCGTTCACCGCGTGTTCACGCCCCGTGTTCACGATGCGGTCACGCAAAACTTCCACCGGAGCCGCACTTGAGCGAATTCCTGCAAGCCCTGTCCACGCAGCGCTGGGACGACCACCGCTACTACCACCACAGCCGCATCAACCAGGCGCTGCACTTCGTCAGCGCGCTGAGCTTCATGGCCGCCTACGCGCTGCTGTTCATCGACCCGGCCGCTGCCGCGCTGCTGGCCTGGGGCGTGAGCATGACGACACGACAGGCCGGCCATTTCTTCTTCGAGCCCAAGGGCTACGACCACATCAACCGGGCCACGCACGAACACAAGGAAGAGATCAAGGTCGGCTACAACCTGCGCCGCAAGATTGTCCTGATGGCGGTGTGGGTGGCGATGCCGGTGCTGCTGTGGTCGTCGCCTTCGATGGGCGGTTTGATTGCACCGGCGGTCGGCATCGAGGGCTGGCTGCACGACGTGGGCATCGCCTGGTTGGCGCTGGGCGTGGGCGGGCTGCTGTTCCGCACGGTGCACCTGTTTTTCCTCTACGACGTGCAGACCGGCCTGGTGTGGGCGACGAAGATCCTCACCGACCCCTTCCACGACGCGATGCTCTACTGGCGCGCGCCGCTGGCCCTGCTGCGCGGCGAGCTGATCGACCCGATGCACCACGCGCGCGGGCGCTGATGCGGGTCTTGGGCGGCGGCTTGCGGCGACGCCAGCACCGACGTGCTGTCGAACGCCCTGGAGGCGCAGGCCGGGTGCCCATATCTCAAAGAGACCACCTTGGCCTGCGATGCCACGGCGGGCATTGCGACGGCGCAGCCCCGCGCGAACAGCCTTGCCCCGCGACAGCATGACCGTGCACAGGGCCGCCACGGTCTGGCCGGGCCAGTCTGTCGAGCGAGGCTTCGCGAGATCGCGCGCAGCAGCGGCTTGAGCGCAGCGATCGATGACATCGGCTCAGGGGGTTTCCGTATTGAAGGTGTTTTTTTGCTTCCTTTCTTTGCACCCGCAAAGAAAGGGAGTCGGCCGCCGGGCCGGAACCCCGGCCTACGTCAAGCAACGCACCTCGAAAGGCCGAGACAGCGCAAGACGTCGCCAACGTCCGCAACGGGCCGCAAGCCGCCCCTCGCCTGCGGCGCTAGAAGCGCTGGCTCAGCATCTCTCGCAGCAGCCCGCGGCGGATGGTCTTGTTCGTCAGGCCATCGTCTTGCCACCACCAGCCGTCGGCCTGCATCTCGAGCGCTGCGGCGACGAAGCGGCGCAGCACCTCGTCGAATTCGTCCTGCGTGTAGTTCAGGCTGAAGATCAGCCGCCCGGTGCCCACCCAGCTGAGGTGCAGGCCGTGGACGCGCAGGTAGAACTGCAGCATCCAGTTGTGGCGTGACGGCTGCGTGTAGAAGACCGTCCACACGCTGTGCAGGTTGGCCACCTGCACCGGCAGGCCTGCGTCGTGCAGCGCGGCATTGAACTGTGCCGCGCGCCGGTTCCAGGTGGCGTCGGCGTCTTCGTACATCGCTCGCACCGGCGCGCTGTGCAGGCGTTCCAGGAAGACCTGCATCGCGCCCATCACGCTGGGGTGGGCGTTGAAGGTGCCGCGGGCGAAGCAGATGTCGGCGGGCCGGTCTTCGCGGTAGCGCTTCATCAGCGCCGCCTTGCCGCAGACCACGCCCACCGGCAGCCCGCCGCCCAGCGTCTTGCCGTAGGTCACCATGTCGGCGCGCACGCCGAAGTAGTCCTGCGCGCCGCCCGGCGCGAGGCGGAAGCCCATGAACACCTCGTCGAAGATCAGCACGATGCCGCGTTCGCTGCACACCCGGCGCAGCTGCTGCAGCCAGGCCGTGTAGGCGGCGCGGTCGAAGTGGGCGCGGCGGCTGCTGTCGAGCAGTGTGTTGTCCGAAGAGGCCGACTTGTTCGGGTGCAGCGCCTGCAGCGGGTTCACCAGCACGCAGGCGATGTCCTTGCGCCGACGCAGCACACGCAGCGTGTCTTCGTCCATCTCCTTCAGCGTGTAGGTGTTGCCCGGCGGCAGCGGGTTGCCGGGGCCGGGCTGCACGTCCTCCCACCAGCCGTGGTAGGCGCCGCTGAAGCGCACGAGGTACTTGCGCCGGGTGTGATAACGCGCCAGGCGCACGGCCTGCATCACGGCTTCGGTGCCGCTCATGTGGAAGCTGACCTCGTCCAGCCCAGAGATGCGGCGCAGCTGCTCGACGTTCCACGCCACCGCCGGGTGGTAACTGCCGAGCATCGGGCCGAGCTCGGCCACGCGCGCGCCGCCTTCGGCGATGCAGCTCTTGTAGAAGTCATGGCCGAAGACGTTGACGCCGTAGGAGCCGCTGAGGTCGTAGAAGGTCTGGCCGTCGAGGTCGGTCACGGTCACGCCGTCGGTGCGCTGCACGAAGGCGCCCACGGCCAGGTGCTGGCGCAGGAAGGGGCTGTACTGGAAGGGCACGCGGTAGGCGCCGGTGAACTGCAGGTCGCTGAGCATCTCGCGCGTGTGCTTCGTCGCCTCGATCGACTTCGCGTGCCGCGTGTTCAGCACCTCGGCCAGACGCATGAAACCGTCACGCCGCTGTGCCTGCACGTCGGCGGGTGCGCCGTCGCTGCCGAAAAAGCGCGCTGCGTCGTAGCTGTAGCCTGGCACCAGCCGCGCCACGCGCTTGGCCATGCGCGAGTGGCCGGTCAGCGACGGATGTTTGGCCAGCGACAGTTCCAGCCGCTGCCGCGCCGCCGGCACGAGCGCGGCCACCGAGGCCAGGGCCAGGGCACTCAGGACCAGGGTTTCGTTCATCTCGGCCTCGTCGGTGTCGAAGCGCCCCGTTGTACAGGCCGGCCTTGACAGTCTGATGAAGGCGCAGCGGCGTGTGCGCCTGTCACGGTTCTGACCGCGATGGGTCACGGCGCCGTCATGGGTCGTGTCGAGCATGGCTGCATGACCCTTGCCACCCTGCGCGACCGCCTGCTGCTGCAGGAAGACCTGAACTTCCTGCTCACCAACCGTGTGCCGCGTATCGCGCTGACGCGCTTCATGGGTTGGTTCAGCAAGATCCGCAACCCGTGGGTGTGCCGTGCGTCGATCGCGATGTGGCGGCTGTTCACCGAGCTCGACCTGTCGGAAGCCAAGCAGCAGCACTTCGCCAGCCTGCACGACTGCTTCACGCGTGAACTGAAGCCCGGCGCGCGCGTCGTCGACATGGCCCCCGAAGTGCTGGCCAGCCCCTGCGACGCCATCGTCGGTGCCTGCGGCACGGTGCACCAGGGCCTGGTGCTGCAGGCCAAGGGCTCGCCCTACCGCATGGCCGATCTCTTCGGCCGCGCGGCGCGCGCCGCGCCCTTCGAGGGCGGCAGCTACGTCACGCTGCGGCTCACCTCCAGCATGTACCACCGCTTCCACGCGCCGCACGATGCGTGCATCGAACACGTCAGCTACCTCGCCGGCGACACCTGGAACGTCAACCCGGTGGCGCTGAAGCGGGTGCAGGGGCTGTTCTGCCGCAACGAGCGCGCGGTGATCCGCCTGCGGCTGCAGGACGGCACCCCACTGGCGCTGGTGCCGGTGGCGGCCATCCTGGTGGCCAGCATCCGGCTGCACTTTCTGGACCTGCTGCTGCACCTGCGCTGGCCGGGGCCGAACGAGCTGCCGTGCCATCACGCCGTGAAGAAAGGCGAGGAGCTCGGCTGGTTCGAGCACGGCTCGACCATCATCGTCTTCGTGCCGGCGGGATACACGCTGGCCCCCGGCATCGCCACCGGGCAGCACATCCGCATGGGGCAGGCGCTGATGCGGCTGCCGGCACACCGACCATGACCACGGTCGACCTGGTGTGGTTCAACGCCGGCGGTGGCCACCGCGCCGCGGCGCAGGCGCTGGAACAGGTGATGCTGGCGCAGGGCCGGCCGTGGCAGGTGCGCAAGGTCCAGCTGACCGAGGTGCTCGACCCGGCGGCGCTGTTCCGTCGTGTCACCGGCATCGAGCCCGAGGACCTCTACAACAAGCGGCTGGCCAGCGGCTTCACGCTCGGCCTGGCGCAGGAACTGAAGCTGCTGCAGGCCGTCATCCGCCTGGGCCACACGCTGCTCGTGCAGCGCCTGGCGCGGCATTGGGCGGCCACCCAGCCCGACCTGGTGGTCTCGCTGGTGCCCAACTTCAACCGCGCGCTGCACGACAGCCTGGCGCTGGCGTGCCCCGGCGTGCCGTTCGTCACCGTGCTCACCGACATGGCCGACCACCCGCCCAGCTTCTGGATCGAGCCCGGCACCACGCAGCATGTCGTCTGCGGCACGGCCCATGCCGCGCAGCAGGCGCTGGCCGCGGGCGTGCCGTCTTCGCGTGTGCACCGCAGCAGCGGCATGATCCTGCGCCCCGAATTCCACCTGCCAGCGGCCTTCGAACCAGCCAGCGACCGCGCGCGCCTGGGCCTGGACGGCCGCGCCACCGGCCTGGTGCTATTCGGCGGCACGGGTTCGCGCGTGATGAAACGCATTGCCGCGGCACTGCCCGAAACACCGCTGATCCTGATGTGCGGCCGCAACGAGGCGCTGGCCGAGGAACTGCGAGCGCAGGCGGCCGCCGACCCTGCGCCGCTGGCACCCCGCATCGTGGTCGGCCACACACCCGACGTGGCACGCTGGATGCGCTGCGCAGACTTCTTCATCGGCAAGCCCGGCCCCGGCAGCCTGAGCGAGGCCGTGCACCTGGGGCTGCCGGTGATCGTCACGCGCAATGCCTGGACCATGCCGCAGGAACGCTGGAACACCGAATGGGTGCGCAGCCAGGGACTCGGCATCGTGAAGCGCAGCTTCCGCGAGGTGGGCGCGGCGGTGGACGAACTGCTGGCCGGGCTGCCGGCCTTCCAGGCGCGTGTGCGCAGCGTGCACAACCGCGCCGTCTTCGAGGTGCCGCAGATCGTCGAGCAGCTGCTGCAGGCCCGCGCGGCCAATGGCGAGGCCGCCGCAGCCGGCCGCTGCAGCGCCGGCGCCACGTCACCGGCCTGACGCGCGCCTGTCATGGCCACGTCTCGAGCGACGCCCAACATGGCAGGCGCCATGCGACGCGACGCCCTCACCGACGCCCTCACCGACACCCTGCCTGCAGCCCTCGACGCCGGTTTTCCCGGCGGCGATGCCGACGCCGAAGGTGAAGCGCCAGCCGCGCCGCGCCTGCGCGTGCGCACGGTATGGATCAGCGACCTGCACCTCGGCACGCCCGGCTGCCAGGCGGTGGCGCTGCTGCAGTTCCTGCGCAGCGTCGAGTGCGAGACGCTCTACCTCGTGGGCGACATCATCGACGGCTGGCAGCTGAAGCGGCAGTGGTATTGGCCGCAGGCCCACAACGACGTCGTGCAGAAGCTGCTGCGCAAGGCGCGCAAGGGCACACGCGTGATCTTCGTGCCCGGCAACCACGACGAGTTCGCGCGCAAGTACCTGGGCCACACCTTCGGCGGCATCGACGTCGCCGAGGAGTGTGTGCACCTCACCGCCGATGGCCGCCGCCTGTGGGTCACGCATGGCGACCACTTCGACGGCATCATCCAGTGCGCCAAGTGGCTGGCGCACGTGGGCGACTGGGCCTACGAGCTGACGCTGCGCATCAACCGCCACTTCAACTCGCTGCGCGCGCGGCTCGGGCTGCCGTACTGGAGCCTGTCCAAGTTCCTCAAGCTCAAGGTCAAGCGCGCGGTGAGCTATGTCGGCGACTTCGAGGCCGCCGTCGCACGCGAGGCGCGTCACCGCGGGCTGCAGGGCGTCGTCTGCGGCCACATCCACCATGCCGAGATGCGCAGCATCGAAGGCGTGCTCTACTGCAACGACGGCGACTGGGTCGAGAGCCTGACGGCGCTGGTGGAACACGCCGACGGGCGGCTGGAGATCGTCGACTGGGCCGAACGCATGGGCTTGCTCGAACACGCCGCGGCCGAGCTCACGCCCGCGCGGCCGCTCCCGCTGCCGAGCTGAGCTGAGCCGAACCCGCCTGCCGTGCCGCGGGCCGGCCTGGCGTTCATCAAGGTGATGGACGTGCAGCGCCACTTTTCATCAGCCGGGACGATGGCCAGGCAGGCTGCCGCGCCTACCTTGTGCACGTCGACATCGCCGCGCATTGGAGCCCTCGGGGCCGGTGGGCTTCGAGCGACGGGCGGTCTCGCCGCAGTGCTGGCGCCGCTCCATTTCCACCCTCGAAAGGAATGGCCATGATGCTCCCGAAACTGACTTCCGTTCTCGCGACGCTGTTGTGCGCGGGCTCCACAACCCTGGCCTGCGCCGCTGACGGTGCCAACACCGCTGCAGCGCCGCCGCTGACGCGTGCCGAAGTCCTGGCCGACCTGCAGATCTGGCGCGAAAGCGGCCTGGAAGCGCTGCAGGAAGGCGAGGAATCGGCCGTCTATACGCCGCGCCACGATGCCGCGCTGGCACGCTACACAGCCTTGCGCACAGCACCGTCGTTCAGCGTGCTGGTGCAACGCATCGCGCAGCAGCGCGGCGAGCGTGTGCTGATGTCGGCGGTGAAGTGAGCCTGGCTGGTCATGCCGGTGGCGGGCGCGCCGTCGGCACGGCAGCGCCGCGCGGGCCGGGCGCCTAGGAGTTGGCCCGCACTTCCTCGATGGCGGTCACGCCGGCCAGCACCTTCTCGATGCCGTCCTGGCGCAGCGTGCGCATGCCCTCGCCCTGGGCGTGGCGCTGCAGTTCGTCGGCGCGCTGCCCGGTCTGCACGAGGTGACGCAGGCCGCGGCTGACCATCATCAGCTCATGGACCGCAGCGCGGCCGCGGTAGCCGGTGTGGCTGCAGTGCTCGCAGCCCGGCGCGTGGTAGTGCGTCAGCCGGCCCTCGGTGCCGAAGCGCTTGCGCCAGTCGGCCAGCAACTCGTGGTGGCCGGGCGCGTTGTCGGCGCCGTGCATCGCGTGCTGCCAGTCGTGCAGCAGCTCTTCCTCTTCCTCGGGCGTGGCCTCACGCGCCACGCGGCATTGCGTGCACAGGCGGCGCACCAGGCGCTGCGCCAGCACGCCCAGCAGCGCGTCGGCGAAGTTGAACGGGTCCATGCCCATGTCGAGCAGGCGCGTCACGGTCTCGGCCGCGCTGTTGGTGTGCAGCGTGCTGAGCATCAGGTGGCCGGTGAGGCTGGCCTCGATGGCCACCTGCGCGGTCTCCTGGTCGCGTATCTCGCCGACCATGATGACGTCCGGGTCGGCGCGCAGGAAGGCGCGCAGCGCCTTGGCGAAGGTCCACTCGATGCGCGGGTTCACCTGCACCTGGCGCAGCCCGGGCTGGGTGATCTCCACCGGGTCTTCGGCAGTCCAGATCTTGCGGTCCGGCGTGTTGATGCTGCCCAGCAGCGAGTGCAGCGTCGTCGTCTTGCCCGAGCCCGTGGGGCCTACGCACAGCAGCATGCCGTGGGGCCGCTGCACGGCCAGCTTCAGGTGCTCGAAGTTGGACGTCGACAGACCCAGGTTTTCCAGCGGTATCGCGCGGCTCGACGCCAGCAGGCGCAGCACCGCGTCCTCCAGGTTGCTCTGTGTCGGCACGGTGGCCACGCGCAGTTCCAGGCGCATGCCCGGCACGAACTTGCCGAAGTTGATCTTGCCGTCCTGCGGCTTGCGGCGCTCGCTGATGTCGAGGTCGCACATGATCTTCAGCCGCGCGATCATCGCGCTGCGGTAGTTCGACGGCAGCTCCAGGTAGGGCCGCAGCCGGCCGTCCTTGCGGAAGCGGATGCGCACCTTCTCGCGGCCCGGGGGGCACTCGATGTGGATGTCGCTGATGCCTTGCGTATGGGCCTCGATGATCATCGAGTTGATGAGCCGCACCAGCGTGTTGTCGCTCTGCTCGAGCGTGCTTTCGTCGCTGTCCTCGATGTGCGCGTCGACCTTCTCCATCGAAGCCAGCAGCCGGCCGGCGTCGCCGGCGTCGAACTCGATCGGGCGGTCGATGTCGAAGTTGCCGCGCGGCGTGAACTCGGCCGCGCCCACCTTTTCGTAGGCGCGGTCGATGGCGCCCAGCAGCACACCCGTGCGTGCCAGCACCGGCACCACCTTGCACTGCGCGGCGAACTCCAGCTCGTCGATCTGGCCGCGGTTGCTGGGGTCCTCCACCGCCGCCACCAGCCGGCCGGCGCGCATCATCAGCGGCAGCGCCGGCACACGCGTGGCCGCCGCATAAGGCAGGCGCGTCACGGCCTCGGCGTCGGGCGGGAAGTTCAGCACGTCGACCAGCGGATAGCCCATCTTGCGCGCCAGCGCCGTCTGCAGGTCGACGCGCGAGACCACGCCCTTGCGCACCAGCAGTTCGCCCAGCGGCACGCTGCGGTCGTCGCGCTGCTGCACCAGCGCGTCTTCGAGCTGCGCCTCGCTGATGAATCCCAAGGCGGTGAGCGCCTGGCCGATGCGCACCATGGGCATGCGCGCCTGTTCCTCGATGGCCGCGCCCAGTTCCTCGGGCGTGATGATCTGGCGCACGACCAGCATGTCGCCGAGCTTGCGGCTGCGCAGCGCTTCCTGTTCGGCCAGCGCCTCGCGGATCTGGTCGGGCGTGGCCGAGTGTTGTTCCACCAGCGCCTGGCCGATGCGGATGCCGATCTCGGCGTGTTCGTAGGCCGCGCGCGGCACGAACCAGCGCCGCAGGTGGCCGGTGTCGTCCAGCGGCTCGAAGAGGAACAGGCCCCAGTCTTCCTCGCGTGCGCCGACCGTGGTGCCCTGCCAGGCCGGGCCGTTCTTCAGCAGCACCGTGAACGGCAGTTGCGGCAGGTCGGCGGCGTCGACCAGCAGGTCGGCGGGCTGCAGCGGTTCGGTCAGGCGCAGGCGGCGGAACTGCTCCAGCCGCAGCGGCAGCGGCCGGCGTTGCGTCGGCAGGCGCAGCTGGAGCAGACCCTGCTCGGGGTCGAACAGGCTGAGCAGGCCCTCGATGAGGTTGCCGTTCATGCCCTCGACGGTGCAGCCCGGCGCGCTGGCCGGTGCCACCGGCGCGGGGTAGACCGCGAGGTCGGGGGTCGGCCAGGCGTAGCCCGGCAGGTCGAAGGTCAGTGCGCCTTCGGGGAGGGGGTCTCTGTGCATGGTGTCTCCGGGATCGTCCGCTGTCACCAGCGCATCGGCCACAGCCTGGCCATCAGCGTCACGGTCGGTTGGGCAGCCAGCGTCGACGGCGGCGCCACCGCCGCGGCGGCGGGCGGCGCGGCCAGCGGCGCAGCCGGCTTGCCGGCCAGGCGCGTCTTGCGCTGGCGCTGCGTCACGCGCTTGGCCTTGTCCCGCCTGACGCCGGCCCGCGACGGGGGCTTCGCGACCGTGGCCTTCGTGGCCGCCGGCCTGCCCGACTTGTCGGGTGACGCGGGCGCCGCAGCGGCCGGTGCGGCCGGCACGGTTGTTACGGCCGCCACCGGCGTCGCAGGCACGGCCAGGGCAGGCACCGCGGGCGCCACCGCGGCCTTCGTTGCCGGCCCCACGGTGATGACGCGGCGCGGCTCCTGCGGATCGAGGTTGCCCAGCGCCTGGCGCGTCGTGCGCTCCCAGTCCTGCGTGACCAGGCCTTGCTGCGCCAACACGTCGCCCAGGCGCAGCTTGTCGCGGCGCGGTGCGCTTGCCAAGGCCGTGGCGGGGTCGGTGTCGGTCGACATGGTCGGTCGTGCAGCAGGCGGTGCCCGCGGATCGAATCCATGCTACGGACGCGTACCTCACGCGACGGCCGGATAAGCGGCGTGTAGACCGCCCAGTTTCACAGTGGCGCCGTGGGGCGCCTGCCGGGCTCAGCGCCGCATCTGCTGCGGCAGCCAGGTGACGATCTGCGGGAACAGGTAGATCAACGCCACCGCCGCCACCATCAGGAAGAAGAAGGGCAGCGTGACGCGCGCGATCCAGCCGATCTCGCGTTTCGTCATGGCCTGCAGCACAAAGAGGTTGAAGCCTACCGGCGGCGTGATCTGCGCCATCTCGACCACCAGCACGACAAAAATGCCGAACCACAGCGGGTCGATGCCGGCGGCCTGCACGGTCGGCAGCACCACGCCCATCGTCAGCACCACCATGCTGATGCCGTCGAGGAAACAGCCCAGCAGCAGGTAGAACAACATCAGCGCCGCCAGCAGTTGCCACTGCGACAGGCCCAGTGTGGCGATCCACTCGGCCAGGTGGCGCGGCAGGCCGATGTAGCCCATGCTCAACGTCAGGAAGGCGGCGCCGGCCAGGATCAGCGCGATCATGCAGTACAGGCGCGTGCCGCCCATCAGCGAGCCGATGAAGGTCTTCCAGGTCAGCGTGCCCTGCGCGGCCGAGATCATCAGCGAGCCCAGCACGCCCAGCGCCGCGGCCTCGGTGGCGGTGGCGACACCGCTGTAGATGCTGCCCAGCACCGCGGCGATCAGCAGCATCACGGGGATGAGGTGGCGCGATTCACGCAGCTTGGCCGCCAGCGACAGCACGGGGTCGCGCGGTGGCACCAGCGTGGGATGGCGCAGCGCCCAGAACACCAGGTAACCCGAGAACAGCAGCGCCAGCATCACCCCGGGCAGCACGCCGGCGATGAAGAGCTGGGCGATCGAGACCTCGGCGCTGACGCCGTAGACGATCATGATGATCGAAGGCGGGATCAGCAGGCCCAGCGTGCCGGCACCGGCCAGGCTGCCGACGCTGATGCCGTCGGGGTAGCCGCGGCGCTTCAGCTCGGGCAGGCTCATCTTGCCGATGGTGGCGCAGGTGGCCGCGCTGCTGCCCGACACCGCCGCGAAGATGGCGCAGCCGACGACGTTGACGTGCAGCAGCCGCCCGGGCAGTGCCTGCATCCACGGCGCCAGGCCGCGGAACATGTCGTCGCTCAAGCGCGTGCGGAACAGGATCTCGCCCATCCAGACAAAGAGCGGCAGCGCCGTCAGCGTCCAGCTGCTGGCGCTGCCCCAGATGGTGACGGCCATCGCGTCGCCGGCGGGGCGGCTGCTGAACAGCTCCATCGCGATCCAGGCCACGCCCGACAGCGTGAGGCCGATCCACACGCCGCTGCCGAGGATCAGGAAGAGTGATGCGATCAGCAGCGCGGTGACGGCCAGGTCGCTCATCGGAACGGGGCGCGGCTCATTCGTTGTGCGCCGCTTCGCCGCTGCCGTCTTGCACACGGCGGCCGCGCAGTTCCAGCACCAGTTCGTCGACGAAGGCGATGGCCAGGATGGCGGTGCCGGCAGCCATCGCCAGCTGCGGCAGCCACAGCGGCGTGGCGTCGTTGCCCGTGGAGATGTCGTTGAACAGCCGCGACTGCCAGACCAGGCGGGCGCTGTAGCCGGCGCTCAACAGGGCCAGCGCGCTGGCGGCGGCCAGCGCCCAGATCTCGAGCCAACGCCGCGCACGCCCCTGCAGGCGGTTCAGCAGCAGCGTGACGCGGATGTGCTCGCCTTTCTTCAGCGTGTGCGCCAGCGCCAGGAACCCGGCCGCGGCCATCAGGTAGCCGGCGTAGGCATCGGTGCCCGGCACGTGAAAGTGCAGCTGCCGGCTGACGATGGACAGCAGCACCATGGCCAGCAGGCCGACCATGCACAGCGCCGCCAGCGCTGCGGCGCCGTCGTAGAGGGTGTCGAGCAGGCGGCGCAATTCAGCGGGTCCTGGACATTGCGGCCGGTTTCGGCCCGATGCGGACGTTCGCGACGTCTTGCTGCGCTGTCTCGGCCCTTCGAGGTACGTTATGCAGCGCACCTCGAAATGTCGGGACATACGTGAACGTCCGCATCGGACCGCAAGCCGCCCCCGCTTCCATGCGCGACTACTTGCGGAACCCGTCGATCACCGCCTTGCCCTCGGGCCCGGCCTTCTCGACCCACTCCTTGAGCATCGTGTCGCCGATTTTCATCAGGTCGGCCTTCAGCGCGGGCGGCGGCGGCAGCACCTGCATGCCGTTGGCCTTCAGCTTCTCGATCGTTTCGCCGTTGACGCGGCGGCTGGCGGCCCAGCCGCGGGTTTCGGCGTCGGCAGCGGCCTTCAGCACGGCGTCCTGCGTCGGCTTGTCGAGCGCGCCGAAGGCGGCCTTGTTGACGATGACGGCGTTCTTCGGCAGCCAGGCCTGGGTGTCGTAGTAGTACTTCAGGTGCTCGTAGAGCTTGCTGTCGACGCCGGTGGCGCCGCTGGTCATCGTGCTTTCGACGACGCCGGTGGCCAGCGCCTGTGCAAATTCGGCGGCCTGCACGGTCACGGGCTGCGCGCCCACCAGTTCGGCGATGCGGCTGGTGGCCGGGCTGTAGGCGCGCCACTTGATGCCCTTCAGGTCGGCGGCCGAGGCCAGCGGCTTCTTGGTGTAGATGCCCTGCGGCGGCCAGGCCACCGTGTACAGCACCATCAGGCCCTGCTCGCCCAGCTTCTTGTCGAGCACCGGCTTCTGCGCCTTCCAGAGCTTGGCCGCCTCGTCGTAGCTGTCGGCCAGGAAGGGCACGCCGTCGGCACCGAAGACCTGCCATTCGTTCTGGTAAGCAGGCAGCAGGATCTCGCCGATCTGCGCCTGCCCGCCCTGCACGGCGCGCTTGATCTCGGGCGCCTTGAAGAGCGCCGCGTTGGCATGCACGGTGATCTTCAGCTTGCCGCCGCTGGCCTTATCGACGTCGTCGGCGAACTGCTGCAGGTTGACGCTGTGGAAGTTGGTCGCAGGGTAGGCGGCCGGCAGGTCCCATTTGGTCTGGGCCTGGGCACTGAAGCTGACGCTCACGCCGAAAGCGACGAGGGCGGAGGCCGCGAGGACCTGGCGGCGGTGCAGGGCGCTGAAAGGGTGCATGGGCTTGACTCCCGGGGATGTTGATGCGGGTTGGGAGCATAGGGCGTGCCAGGCGCCGGGCGGCCCGGGGCTTCCCCGCAGGCCGGCGGCGTGGCCGGGCGGCGCGGCCCTGCTGTAATCGGGCCCCGGCCGCGCCGCCCCACCCGGGGGCCCGGCCGCTTCCTGCCGAGGACCCCACGAGGACCCCAAGATGAATCCCACCGCACCCCGCTGGCAGTTCTGGATCGACCGCGGCGGCACCTTCACCGACGTCGTGGGCCGCTCGCCGGCGGGCGAACTGCAGACGCTGAAGCTGCTGAGCGAGAACCCCGAGCACTACGCGGATGCTGCCGTCGAAGGCCTGCGCCGCCTGCTGCAGTTGCCCGCCGGCCAGGCGATCACGCCCGATCGTGTGGACTGCGTGAAGATGGGCACCACGGTGGCCACCAACGCGTTGCTCGAACGCAAGGGCGACCGCACGCTGCTCGTCACCACGCGGGGTTTCCGCGACGCGCTGCGCATCGCCTACCAGGCGCGGCCGCGGCTGTTCGACCGCCACATCGTGCTGCCCGAGATGCTCTACGAACGGGTGATCGAGGCGCAGGAACGTGTCGGCGCACGGGGTGAGGTGTTGCAGCCGCTGGACGAAGCCCACCTGCGTGAACGGCTGTGGGCGGCGTTTGATGCCGGCATCCGCGCCGTGGCCATCGTCTTCATGCACGGCTGGCGATTCACCGCGCACGAGGCCGCCGCGGCGCGGCTGGCGCGGG
>Ga0105047_10009953_pt1 | contig 15592 bp, 12 predicted proteins | sample MAT04_FD_78384 | JGI IMG/M metagenome (GOLD analysis project Ga0105047, IMG submission 78384) | Freshwater microbial communities from Lake Fryxell liftoff mats and glacier meltwater in Antarctica - MAT-04 (megahit assembly) | ecosystem: Environmental > Aquatic > Freshwater > Ice > Liftoff... | reverse complement strand
GACTTGCAAAATAACAAGACAGAGCGACCGGCCATTTTTGGGAAGGACGTTTCAAAGCACTTGCGATCACAGATGAAGCAGGCCTGTTGGCTTGCAGCATGTATGTCGATTTGAATCCTTTCGAGCTGCCATGGCGGCCACTCCAGAAGAATCGCTGCACACTTCGGCCTACGATCGAATTCAGTCGCTCCAAGGTGAAATGATCCCGTCCGCTGCTGTCGACTTCGTAGCAATTGAAACCGAAGAGGCTGGCCGGAACCTACGAACCTCGACTCCCGATCAATTGAGAAAGAGAAAAGCCGATGCAAAGAAGCGTCGAGGAAATTCGATTCTTAGAGACGCATGGTTATCTCCACTAACGATCAATGAACGCGCGGCCACAGGACGACAATCAAGCGGTTGTGGCGTACGAGCTAGCGACAAAGGATTCCTATCGCTAAACCTGAACGACTATTTGAAACTGCTAGATTGGATCGGTCGGCAAAGAGGTAGTGATCACAAAGCTGCGATTCCAGTGACTTAGATCCCATCTTGAAACGAATCGACATCGACGGTCGGATGTGGTGCGAAGTTGTTTGGAATTTCAAGAAGTACTTTAATCGTTCGAACACAAAGCCATGGAAAAGATCACTTGTTTTCAGGTATACTCGTTCGAGGGTCGCGTTCCTGAAATCCCAAAGCTTAGTTCTGAGAATTCAATGGCAAACAAGTAGATTTCCTGGACCGCTGTGCCAGAAGCATCACTCGATGACATTGGACGATGGAATCAGCTGTCGCATGCCCTCCCCAGTTCCGAATGCGACATGCTCGCCGAGCGCGAACTCACTTGAGGATTTTTTCCGTCGCGTCGGAAATGTAAAGAGTTCATCTCAGGGGGCCGCCGCTGGAATGGAGCCATTGGTCGATCGCAATTTTATCTTGTATGAAGTCGTCGAATCGGTCAAAACATTGAAGTGATCGGCTAGCGGAAACGAGCGTGGGATACCAACCATCCCTCTGCAGGCGGCGGAATTTAGTATTTCATCCCGCGCGTTTGGGAAGTTCTCAAGAAAGTTCGAGTTGGCGACAAATCCATTGGCAAACCGTAATCGGGAGAGGTCAATGAACTATTTCTCAAACACGCGGCACGTTCGGGTTCGAACTTCGTTTAGCCATTTCATGGCGTTGACCGACTGTCCAGAGTTGTGAAAATTCTGTCGATATCGGCCAGAAAGGGTTTCTTTCATACAAATGGCATTTGGGGGTGTAGGTATCGCAAAACAAAAACTTTTCTTTTTTTGTCACAACTCACCCGCGATCGCAATGCATGGTTGCAATGATGCTTTCGAAGTCTGAAATGGTGAGGGATTTCCTTGCTTTCTTCTTCTCGTTGATTTGCGATGGGTATAGAATGCGAGCCCGTAACCATCGTTCTTCGCCTGTTCGATTGTAGGAAATCTAACCATGAGACTTGTTCGTTTTCTCATACCCTCGCTTCTCGTCCTTTGTGATACGCTCTGTGCCCAAGCGCCTCCCAATGTGGACCAGGAACGTACGAATCGATACGTCGAATCCCTTGAGGATCTTAAAAAGGTGCGGGCTGCGATTCGAAAGCAATGCAATGCAATTGAGGCTCGTGATCGTCTTTTGGTCGGCCAGCTACAATCCCAATGGATGGGCTCCGTCCTCAAGTACGAAGCGGCTCTAAACACTCCTGAGTTTACAGCAACACCGATCCTACGCGACATTTGCGGCTCGAATGGAAATCTGGGAGCGAGGCTCAGGGCGTGTGATCCACAGTCAGGTGGGATTTGGTCTAGAATCCAAGATAACTCGTTCACGAAAAACTTTCTCGCTGCGTCCGCAATCTCGGATCGCTTGGCAGCGCAGTCTTCGTTGCAAGCGCTCCTTTCCAATCGCGAGTCACTCCTGGATATCGCGAATCGGGCTGACATAAATTTCGTTGCGTTGCGAGCCCGTGCGGACTGGATGGGAAGACGCTCTCGCATGGAACACCAAGCAGCTTTGGCAATCGCTCGTGATGCTCAAGTCAATGATCCTCGCAATGCCGGAATGGCACTGATCGAGGCCACCTCTCTGCGCAGCCTTGGTGAGTTCGGAGACTCGGACGATCTGTTGAATGAAATCGACGACTATTTCTTACAGTTGCAAGTCATCCACGCGATGATGCGAGCGCAATTCGACTTCGTCAATAACAATCTCGACCGAGCCAAAAAAACGTTAGCTGAGATTTGCCCGATCGCAAAGAAACAGGGTTGGGTCGAGCCGCTGTTGGTCCGTGGTTGGATGGCTTTAGCCGCTCATGATTTGCCTAACGCGAAACGATGGGCCTACGACGCGAAAGCGCTTGCCCCCGAACACCTCGAAGTCGCAGTTCTGATCGCCTGGACCCACATCGAAGATCCCTCGAAGAAAAGTAAGGAAGGAAAGGAGGCGATCGCCATCCTGAGAGACGCCGGCATTAGGTCCTCGAAAGATGATTGGCATTATCTGGAAGCACTAGCCAATGGTTGGGCTCGCCAAAGCGATTGGAAACAGGCCAAACAGCAAATAGAGTATGCCTCGGAGACGGCACCGAGTCATATGCAAGCGAGCCTACAGCAACAGCTGGATTCAATCGAAAACAAAAAAGCCCCTCAACACGAATGGGGCAATCGTCTACGTTCCCATTGGAAACTCGAGATGTAAACATGTTTCACAAAAGTCGTCGCGATTTCTCGCAAGCTACTAAGCCATGGTTCATGAATGCCTGCGTTGGCTTGCTTTCTCTCATCGTAATGCATTCGCTATGGCCAGGATCCACGGTGTTAGCTCAGGAATCGTCCACAACCAGCGATGCGGATTTGTTGCGAGCCATCGAGCTACTTGATAGCCATGATGATCGAGAATGTGAGGCGAGCGAGCGAGCCTTGCAAAGTGCCTTTAAGCGAAACCCAAAGTCGCAAATAGCGGCTTGCGGTATGGCATTCGCCAGATTTCAATCCGAAGACGCACAAGCAACGCTGCAATGGATTCGTTCGATTCCGAGCCGAGAGACATTGCCAAAAGAGCTTCAAATCACGGTTGCTAAGCTGGAGCTGTGCGCAGCCATCGCCGCTCTCCAGCCTGAATTGGCTGAGAAGCGGTTCAACGGCATTGTCAATGCGGCGACCAACGAAAAAATCGACAAGAACCAAAGGCAAGCGTACGCGGAATTGGCGGCCGTGGTGATTGATTTTTTGACAGCGGCTCCGGGGAGATCACCTATCAAAATCGAGACTTTGGAGAAAGCGGACGAGTTGTTAACCGTTACGTCGAATGCAAGCGTGGCTTCGGTGTATCAAAGTGCTCGCAAGAAATCAAAGACCCAATCAGCAAACATCAAGGAATGGCTGGAGAAGCTCGGTTCACAGTCGGCTGAGCAACGCAAATCGACTCTGGCGGAGTTGGAAAGTATCCTGGGAACCCGGAAAGAGACTTTGGAAGAATTCCGTCAGAGTGCCACCAAGGCCACTGCGAATCAAAAAGATGTCCACCGCGCCTACACGGTCGGAGCTAAAAAGCTCAACGTAGACCACACGATAGCCGCATCGGAACCTCCAGCGCTTGGACACCCAGGGGCGGAACCTCGCCCTCCGACCGTACCCGTAAAAGCTTCGATCCGCGTCGATGAGTACGAAGACGAGAAAGATAGTAAGGGAAAAAGGGAAAGGGTGCGGCGACGGCAATCAGACATAGATGCAGAGAAGGATCGGAAGTTCCGTCGCATGCAGGAAGAATACAACGGGGCGAAAGCCGCTTACGATCGGAACCGCCCAATCTACAATGATCAGCTCAGGTCCTGGCTGGAGCGAGAGCAGCTTCGACGCCAACAACTCGAAAAACGACTTGCGGGCATCAAGGAATCACTAGATCGCTTGTCGAGCGATGACAACCAAGCAGAGACGGAACGTAAGTCGGCGAGCGAGGACTTTAAAGCCGCGCGTGAGAAAGTGGAGGAGCAGAAACGATGCATCCGTGACGTCTCGATAGTTGACGCGTCATTGAAGTCAGCAAATAGCGGGTCTGCTTTTTGTTTGGCATGCATGAGCGCAATCTCTATTGGAGATGAGAAGCCCGAACTGCTCAAAGCATTTCGAACTCGGACTGCATCGCCCAATTGATTTTACATCCATTTTTTCACCAAGCCTGTCAACTTTTCTATGTTGCAGTCAATCTGGGATTCGTCCCCGCGGATCGAAATGGCTGTTCCCAGAAAGTTGGTATATTTCAGTTTGCGGTGGTAAGCAATCGTCCAGAATAAACCGCTAGGTCTGACTGGGGTGCCGATCTCGATGACTCTCGTCCCCTCGCGACAATAGACCAAGTTGACTAGTCCGGAACCGTGTGGACCAATCACGAAATCTGCTGCCTGAAACAAAGCGACTTGTTCCAGCATGGATAGGTCTTCCAAGTAGTAGCGTTGAAAGCCCATCGGTCTTAATGTCGCCAAGAGTTCGGACTCGTTGAGGACACAACGCCAATGGCGGCGACGTCTTGCAACGTAGATCTTGGTCGGTTGCTTCAAGCGATTTTCTGATCGAACGCATGTAGCCAGTTTGTCAAAAAGGTACTGCGCATTCTGGGCGGTGATTTCCTGCCGGTTCACCGACGGAACAACCAAAGTATCCGCTTGCACATGTGAGTACTTGCCCAGTGTCACCAGCTTGTGCTTGGGGATTCCCAGCGTGACCATCGATTCGGAATGGTACCTATGTCGCCCCGGAATACAGTAATGGTCGGCGTAGATGCCAGCGTGCTCGAGAAGCCTCAAGCGCGGCAGAACTTCGGTTGTCCAATGGTAGTAGTTGCGTTGGCCGAGCCCGGTGGCAAGCACTACTGCTTTCCCAGCGAGTCTATGGACAGGGGGCAGTTGTTTACCCTCGAAGTTCAGTGAATGGTCAGCCAGGCCTGGAAAGCTACCGCCGCTTAGGTCCTGGAGATGCACGTTGTCAGGGCTGACAATGATTCCCAAGCTCGAAACAACTCGCCCTTTCGGAATGGATACAACGCTTTCTTCATTGAAGGAGATGCGCATTGGTGCCTGCATATCGGCAGGATAGGCCGCGCGGAGATGGGTTGTCATGGTTCCCAGAGCCGATTCGATGGTCGAAACGTCGCCCGCAAATGGTACCGGGGGTATGACTTCCGAGAATGCTGCTCGCAGAGTGCTCTTCTCGGAGCATTTGGTTCTTTCGTTCCATGTTTCGAAGGTCTCAGAGACTTCTGGCCTTGGTTCGCCTTGCGCTCGCCACACTAAGTCCAATAAATCGCGTCTTAGTCGTTTTACGGTTCGGCGAATCATGCTTGAGAAAACCCTTCCATGGTTAGCGGCGGACAGACCGTACCTATGATAACCAGTTTTCGTAGCTTCGAAACCGATTGTCAGATCAGCCGCGGTTTGATAGCATGCGGCTGAACTAACCAAAACTTAATGCCGGTTTACTACAGCTGATGGTCTGAAACTCTAATTTTTTGTATCTAGTAGACATCCCTTACATAGCGTTTCGCGTTGACCATCGTGACCAGGTAGTGCTTTGCATCAGCCGCCGATCTCTTGCCATGCAATACGATCACTTGTTGTAGTGCTTTGTCGACGTCGACCGCCATTTTCGATGCATCGCCGCACACAAAAAAGTATCCGCCTGCCTCCAACCAAGCAAACAACTCAGCGCCATGCTCAAGCATTCGGTGCTGAACATAAATTTTCTCGGCATCGTCTCTGCTAAAGGCCAAATCGAGTCTGGTTAGCAGTCCGTTCTTCTTCCAAGCTTCCAGTTGCTTCCGATACAGAAAATCGCAAGCCTTCTTCTGGTCGCCGAAAAAGAGCCAGTTCTTGCCCGTTGCCTGGTCCACCTGCCGTTGCTGTAGGAAGCCTATGAAGGGAGCAATTCCCGTCCCTGGACCGACCATGACCATGGGCGCTTTTGGGTCTGCTGGGATTGTAAAGCCGTGCGATGGCTGAATGAAAACTTGCAACGCCGAGTTCGGTTGCAGACGGTCCGCCAACATTGTAGAAGCGACTCCTTTCCGATCGCGATTTCGCACCGTACTTACTACCTTGCCGACGGTCAAATGCACTTGGTTTGGGAAGAGGGATTGGCTGCTGGCGATGGAGTACAAGCGAGGTCTTTGATCGTTCAAAGCATAGATGAACTCTTGGGTAATCCATGGAATTGGTGAAAAGGCTTCCAAAAACTCGAGAACATCCCACTCGTACACATCGTCGGAGTCGCCAAACGCCTCAAGCCTTGCGAGCAAATCTGCATCCAAACCGCGGTGCGTTGGTCGACTACGCACGCTTGCAATCGCAACTTCTACAAAATTCGGCGTGATGGTTCGCAAACACTTTCCGGAGAGGGGATGTGCCGAGGAGGTATCCAGCTTTGCGGCTTCCAGGACTCTTGCGACCAAGAGCTCGCAATTGGTCGGCCACAGCCCCAAGGCATCTCCTACTCGGTAATGCAAGTCAGTACCCTCGAGATCGATCGCAACGTGTTGTGTGTCCTTGGCTGAGCCAGGCCCATTGAGTTTCTCGCTTGCAATCATTTTGGCTTGCACTGGATTTTCGCGAGAGCCGGGAGCAGCGAGCGTTTGTTCAAGTGACTTGGCGGTCGGATTTGCGCCGATAGAATTTTGCGTGGCCGGCTCCTTCACCAGAGCTCTCAAAGCTTTCGCCGTTTCGCTTCCACCGGGTGAACAGAGCGTCAAGTTCTTTTCGTTTCCGTTGGCGATCGCTTCGGAGTACGTCCTACAAAGATAGCCGCAGGAGCCGCAGTTCAATTGTGCCATGGCCGCCATAAGTCGCCGCTCTTTAGACATCCCTTCAGCAAGCTTCATGCGATCTTCAAGAGATAAAGCGGGATCATGCCAGGGAAAGGATTCTTCGTTCTCGGGTGCGGAAAGCAATCCAGCGCCCAAAGGCGGGGTCAACTGCGAAGCGGCGGCTGCCAACGCAATTGCACTCCCGCCTTGGGCTGAATGCTGGTCAAGAACGCCCAAAACTCCTGCCAAGAAGCCGTTGAGCCAAGCCCGCTGTTCAGTGTTGAACGGGGCCGATTCTGGCACGATTTGGTAGGTCATGAGCGGTTGAGCTCCATCTCTTTGGATAGGGATGATGCTTGCAATGCCAGTAGACTATTGCCCGAGTCACATTCAGTATGCTGCCAACCATTCCAGTCGACTCGCTGTGAAAAATCCGCGAATGATTCTCGCTCCCTCCGGTTCTTCATGTAGTAGTCCAAGATCGACTCGACTGCAGACAAAACCTGGTTCCACGCAATCGACTCAAACAGCATTCGTCCAATAGCGGAGTCGAGACCAGTTCGTCCGCCGACCAGCACGTGATATCCCTCGACCAACTCCTCGCCAATTTCAACCTTGGTGGCGATCAATCCGATATCGCCGATGGCATGCTGGGCGCAGCTATGATGGCAACCGGTAAAGTGAAGGTTAATCGGCTGGTCGAGTTCAACACGATCCTCTAGATATTCCGCAAGGACCATCGCATGCTTCTTAGTATCGGCGGCTGCGAATTTGCAGCCCGCACTTCCCGTGCACGCGACGAGGCCAGCACGAAAACTGGATGCGCTCCATTCGAGTCCCAACGCTTCAATCGCCATCTTCACGGCTTCCAAATCCATATCAACAATGTACGGAACAATGAGATTCTGCCAGACTGTCAAACGAACCGAGCCTCGCCCGTAAGTCGAGGCGATGTTGGCGATTCCGCGGCACTGGTCACTCGTAATGCGTCCGACCGGTAGCACGACACCGACATAACTGAGGCCGGGTTGTGATTGCGAATGCACATCGACGTGCGCCCAACGATCGATATTATTCGGCTGAACGAAGCGATCGGCAGCGACCCTTCTTAGCGGCTGCTTGCAACCCAATTCGACCTCCAGCAAGAACTTAGAGATACCCCATGCATCCAACAGGTATTTCAATCTCGCTTTCTTGCGGTCGGTTCGATCACCGTGCAAAATGAATACTCGCAGGATCGCTTCGCTGATGGAAACACATTCCTCAGGTTTGGCCAGGACACCGGTAGCACGGGCAAAGTCGCCGTGACCCGTGATGCCTCCCAGACCTAGCAGAAAGTAAACACCCGCTTCCAGACCATCGCGAGATTCTGCGACCTCCACCGCGTGCCAACTAATGTCATTCGTTTCCGCAAGGGAACTGATACGGCCAGAACCATCAAACGCAATGTTGAACTTGCGAGGCAGCCCATAAAGCTCGGGTTTATGCATGATGTGGTAGTGCAATTCGCGGGCTAGTGGCAACGTCTCGATCAACTCTGCCTCGTCGATACCGCTCAGAGTGCTGGCGGTAACGTTGCGAATGTTGTCTGCGCCCGCTCCCTGGGTAACGATTCCCAAGTCGCGCAGCCCCATCAAAACGTTGGCTGCATTCCCAGCTTGGATTTCACGTAGTTGAAAATTAGCCCGAGTCGTTATGTCCGCGTAACCTCCTGCGAACTGGTCGGCCACGTCTGCCAAGCCGTTCAACTGATCCGAACGCAGCACTCCACCTGGTATCCGCATTCGGCACATGAAGGAATTTTGGGCTGGAGCGACAAAAAACAAACCATGGTATTTGGTCATGAACACATCGGTGCCTTTGGGGAATTCTCCCTTGATGGCTCGTTCACCGATCTCTGTCCACATCCCTAGCCCGCACTTTTCCCGTTTGGCTTTCTCTTCAGCCACTAACGTTTTGCCTGCAGTTTCGAATCGCAGTTGGGCCTCCAGATGGATCGCGGGCAGGTGCGACGCGGCGAGATGACTATTGCCACCGATTTGCACGGAAGTGCCGCCTGCCAGTCCATTGGTCAGTCCGACACCGGAACCGCTAAGGACCGGCAGGTTGCGGATCTTCCGAGCAACATCTGTACCGAGCATCAGCCCCTGCAAGTATGCCTGTTGTTCTTGTGTAAAGGATTCTGAAGGGTTCATGATCGAATGTCCACAGCGCAGTCCTTGTACGACGGTTGACGCGAATAGGGGTCCACATGCTCAAGAGTCAAAAGATTGGTTTTGGCATCGTGCATCGGCATAAACAACTGGCCGATTTGAACGGTCGAGGTCACCGATGCTCGGACCACAATTTCACCACGCCGACTCCGGACGGTGACCGACTGCCCCGCTTGGATAGCAAGTCGGGTCGCATCCGCTGGATGAATCTCCACAAAGGGTTTGGCTGGATAGAGCGAACGCAGAACAGGGCTCTTCGAAGTTCGTGTCTCCGTATGCCACTGACTTACCGAACCACGGCCGGTCAACAAAACAAAAGGGAACTCAGCGCAAGCCGGTTCCGGCATTTTCTCGGGTTCGGCAAAGATAAACTTGGCTCTTCCATCGCTATGGAAAAATCTTCCATCTTCGAAGAGCCTGCGCTCCTGCTCGGGTGCGCTCGCGCGCTGCGCCTGTTCGAGTGTCCAAGGCCACTGGATCCCGCCATGTTTGTCTAGCATCGCATAGTCGTCGATGCCACTGATGTCACAGGGTTGGCCTCGCGAAAGTTTCTTCATGGTTTGAAACACATCTTCTGGTTTCCTCCAATTCGAAAACATCTCACTACATCCCCACGTTTCCGCGACCAATCGAAAAATCGAAAAATCAGCCAGTGCTTGTCCCGGCGCCTTGGAAACACGTTTTATCACTCCGATGCGGCGTTCGCTGTTGATGAACGTGCCTTCCTTTTCGCCCCAGCCTGCGGCCGGTAGAACGAGGTCCGCAATCTGGGCCGTTTGCGTCGTGGTGTACATGTCCTGCACCACTAGGAACTCGAGCTTCGAGAGCAGTTCGCGGGCGAGTGAGCTGTGGATCCATGAATGGGCCGTGTTGGTCGCGATGATCCAAAGTCCGCGAATCTTTCCCGATTCGATACCGCTCATGATCTGATCGTAGGCCCAACTGTTTTGTGTTGGGATTTTTTCCACGGAGATGTTCAATACCGATGCCACCTTGGAGCGATGCTCCGGGTTGGTGAAATCATGGTGACCGAGCAAATTGGTGGTGTTGCTAAACAGACGTGAGCCCATGGCATTGCATTGGCCTGTAATACTATTGGCACCCGTTCCCGGCCTGCCGATATTACCTGTCATGAGCGCCAAGTTGATAATTGCTTGAGCGGTTCGCACTCCTTGATACGACTGGTTCACCCCCATCGTCCACCAAAAGGAAGTGCGTTTGGCGTTGGCGATAGTCTTGGCAACGCGAGTCAATTGCTCAGCTGTTATCCCGGTCTCGGCAGAAACTCGCTGGATTGGGAAGTTATCGAAGTGCCGTCGAAAAGCGTCGAATCCTTCGGTATGGTTTTGAACAAATGTGGTGTCCACGGCACCCAATTCGCACAATAGTTTTGCTAGCCCATAGAGCAAGCTCATATCGCTTTTCGGTTGGATCGCTAAATGCTCGGTGGCCGCCATGGCGGTCTCGGTCTTTCGGGGGTCGATGACGATCAAAGCGGGCTTGTTATTATTCCTCAAAACGCGTTGCCACAGGATCGGATGTCCAATACAAGGATTGGCTCCAACAAAGACCAATGCATCCGATTGTTCGAAATCGGCGTAGGTGAAAGGTGGGGCATCGAAGCCAAACGATTGCTTGTAGGCTACAACGGAGGTTGCCATGCATTGGCGAGTGTTGCCATCGCCATGCCGCATACCCATCCCAAACTTGGCCAACGAACCGAGGAAAGCCATTTCTTCCGTTGGAATTTGGCCCGTGCTTAAGAAGGCAACTGAATCGTTCCCATGTTCCGCTTGAATTCCTTTAAATCGATCGCACAGAAGACGGATCGCTTCTGGCCACGGAGTATCGCGAATCGATCCGTTGGCTCGGTCGCGAACCAAAGGAATGGTCGCTCGATCTTCGGACTGCAAGACTCGCAGCGATTCCCAACCCTTTGGGCATGCCATACCCAAGTTGACCGGATACTCTGCGGTCGGCGTCAGACTGATTGCTTGTCCATCTTTGAGATGGATTTTGAGTCCGCAGCCGGTTGAGCAGTAACCACACACCACATTCGTGGTCGAATCTGGAACCAAGTCGATGGGCAAGGCTCCGAGTCCGAATGTTTTCGGCTCGAGTAGCAATTGCTCAGTGAGGGGGCCGGTTTTTTGAACGAGGATTGGAATCATGTGTTCGACCCTGGCATACGTCGATAGACGACCGATGCAAAATACAGCCAACGATGAACGGCTTGCGCGGCTAAGCAAAGGCCAAAAATCGTATAGAGCAAGAATGGCTTCGAATCAGATAAATCGCATACACAAACCACGAGAGTTAGAACAAGTGCTGTAAAATGAAGCACCCACATGGCTTGCCAGAGCGTGGCAAGTTCTCGTCGGAGGATAAGACCGCTTCTCGCAGAAAAATTTTCCCATCGGTCGATGCCGAGTTTGCTTCTACGATAATCTACAATCTTAGCAAAGGCTGCTGTCATACTTGCCCCCACACCCACGGCCAACAGACTGAACGCAAGCCCATCCACGCAAGCGACGGCGCCGACCAATCCCAGACCGGTCATCGACAGTGCGAAATCGGTGCCGGATCTTATACATCCCCATAACTCTCTGCGGGTTGCGATGTAAATCATGCTAGTGCACAGGACGGCCAGAGAGCCTGAAACTGCCGCGAAGGTACCCGTTACAGCCGCCAGCAGCGATTGGTTTGGAAGCAACAACTGAACAGCCGTAGCTGAGGAAGCGGCCCCCATGAAGATGCCAAAGCCGATCGCTTCCCTGCTCAGCCAACTGCTGCGCCAACCCAGGAAAGCACGAAAGGCAAGCCAAGGTCTGCCCAGGTGTAGCAGTGCTGCATGCACACCGGCAATTCCTAATGTGGTTGCGAATACGGCTGGAAATGCATTGGAGGAAGATGCACTCGTCATGGCCAGCAGAGCTAGGATGATCCATATACCGACGCTGGATTGCGTCAATACGATCATGACGACGAGAGGCAGATGCCCGTCGTGGGGGCGATCCGCAACCGATTCAAGGGAAAGTAGATTCGCCCTCGCGTCATCCGCGTGTTTCGAGAGATATCGCGTCGTCGGCATCGTGATATGGCTGAGTGGTGCCGTAGCCACGAGCCGAGGTTGCACACTAGCATCCAATCCTAAGTTCAGCGAACTAGCAACCACCTTAGCGACATCCACAATAGAGATGCGGATTGCTCGGTTCGGACACGCTTGAACGCAGGCTGGGGCTTCGTCGACACCCAACCTTTGCGAACACATATCGCATTTGCGAACGATCCCCAAAGAGCTGCTGTATTGGGGCACTTCATACGGGCACATCATGATGCAGTACTTGCATCCAAAGCATTGGTCATCCAGATGCCGGACGATACCGGTGATGAGGTCCTTTTCGTAGGCTTGGACAGGACATCCGTTGAGGCAAGCCGGATCGATACAATGGTGACAGGCAGTAGTTACGTGTTGAACGATGGGTAGAGAGGTTACGCTCTGGCTGGAAAGTGCACCGACTTTCCGCCACGTCTCCGTCTCCTCGAGGCCATTCAAAGTGTGGCAGGCGACCACGCATGCTTTGCAGCCACTGCAGGCGTCCAAGTCGACTTCGAAGGCGTACTGCTGACCGCTTTTGAGGGCGGTCGCAGGCATCAACGCTTGGTAGGTTGCAGCCGCGATCGAATGCGATTCATGCCAATCTGCGAAGCGGTCGACGGCGCTCAGCTCCCCCTGTTCTAGGAGAAGCAATTCGAGCAGTGTCGGCTCAGCTTTTTTTTTGGTTGGGACGAGTGAGATGGACATGGATGAGATCTATGGTTGAGGTAAGCGTGCAAGGCACTCTGCGTTTTGACTACGAAGCCCTTTCCTCTGGATGTTCGAGAAAACGAATGACCGAGTCGCGATAGTGCAGGTATTCTTCTGTCTCCATCACCGTTTCCCGTTTGCGAGGCCGCTCGAACGGGATCGAGAGAATGTCACCGATGGTAGCTGCCGGCCCATTGGTCATCATCACGATTCGATCACTCAGCATGACGGCCTCATCCACGTCGTGGGTAACCATCAGCGTGGTGGTTTGATGCGTGCTCCAGACGTCGAGCAAAACGTCTTGAAGTTCTAAGCGTGTCAATGAGTCGAGCATTCCAAAAGGTTCATCCATCAGGAGCATCTTGGGCTGCAACGCAAAGGCTCGTGCGATGCCTACCCGCTGCTGCATCCCTTGGCTCAGTTCGGCTGGCTTTTTGCTGGCGGCTCGACCAAGCCCCACTCGCTTTAACCATTCCTGAGCGATCTCGGCACGCTGAGCATTCGTGGCTTTCGGTTGCACTTGTTCTAAACCGAGCGTGACGTTTTCGAGGGCTGTCAGCCACGGAAGCAGATTGGGTGACTGGAAGACAACGGCACGGTCAGGACCAGCGCCAACGATTTCTTGGTTGTCGAGGACCATGCCACCGCCATTGAGTTCGTGCAATCCGGCGACCATGGAAAGAACCGTACTTTTGCCGCAGCCGCTGTGTCCAATAATCGATACGAATTCACCCTCGGCCATATTCAAGGTGAAATCGCGGACCGCCACGAATAAGCCTTTTTCGGTCTTGAATTCTTTGCGAAGTCGCCAGCATTCGAGATACTTTTGTTGGAGGGTTACGTTGGTGTTCATGGGTTCTGGCGCTTACGAGACGGTGGCAAGTTCCTGCGATTCGCGACGAGCGCCGAGGAGCAAGTGAATGATCGCCTTTTTCAATGGCTTGTACGAAGGATGATGCGCTACCGACTCGCGTGTTCGGGGACGCCCCATATCCACGAGGAATGGGTCGCCGAGAGTGGAACCCGCGCGATTACCAGGAAGAAGCGGAATGACGCGGTCGGCCACGAGAATTGCTTCGTCGACGTCATTGGTGATCAGTACCACCGTTCGTCGGTCTCGTTCCCAAATACTTACAATCTCTTTCTGTAGCGTTGCACGAGTTAACGCATCCAGTGCTGAGAGAGGCTCGTCCATGAGCAGCACTTTCGGTTGCGTCGCCAACGTTCGAGCCAGCGAGACGCGTTGCCGCATACCTCCGGAAAGTTCGCTTGGTTTTTTGTGTATCGCATGCGACAGCTTTACCATCGCGACATATCTTTCGCAGTGTGCTATCCGTTCTGAATAAGTGAGGTTCGGAAGGACCTGTTGAACGGCGAATTGGATGTTCTCAAGCACCGACAGCCAGGGGAGGAGCGAGTAGTTTTGAAAGACTACGCCTCGATCAGGGCCAGGTTGTTTTACCGACTCGCCTTTCATGAACACTTGGCCTGAGTCTGGTGTTTTCAAGCCAGCCAAGGCTGATATCAGCGTTGTCTTCCCAGTCCCTGAGTATCCTACGATGGCGACGAATTCGCCCTCTTCGACCGACAAGTTTATGTTGTGGAGGACCTCCGTTCGCGTCGTCCCTTTGCCGTATCCCTTGGAAACGTTGCGCAGTTCAAGCAGTGGCATCGGAGGTCTCTTTCTGAATCAGGACTGGAACCGATTCGGCGGTCGCGAACGAAGCCGTAGACTGGGATCGCATTTTTTGAAAAAGACGCATGACTAAGGAGGGGCAACTGAGTATCCATGTTGCATTCTTTTCGATCACATTCATAAGACGGTCCAAGACAAAACCGACGAGTCCAATGACGATTACGGCTGCGATCATGGGACCATACGTACCCGATTGATATTGGTTGTTGACGAACGCTCCGATCCCGCTCTTTCCGGAGAGCATCTCGGCCGCCACGATCACCAGCCATGCAATGCCTAGGCTCAATCGAAAACCAGTGAACATGTAGGGAATGGTGGCTGGCAGGAGAATGCGAGAAAACAGTTTAAACGATGATAGTCTCAGCACCCGCGCAACATTGAGGTAGTCCTGCGGGATAGCCCGAACGCCGACTGCGGTGTTGAGAATGGTTGGCCAGATGGAGCACATGGCGATCGTGAAGATGCATTGCAATTGGGTTGCATCGATTTCCTTGTTGTGTCGCCGAATCGCGATCACAATGAGGCCAGCCAGAGGGAACCAAGCGAGGGGCGAGATCGGTCTCAAAATCTGAAAGATCGGATCGAACATACGAGCAAAGCGGTAGCTGCCGCCGAGCAAAAATCCGATCGGAACCGCGACCAAAATGGCCATTCCGTATCCCATCCCCACGAGCTTGAGCGAGCGCCAAATCTCAAGCCCAATACCGTCAAACCCTTCTGAATCATTGTGGGAAAACGGAGTTGCGAAATACTTGGCACTATCTCGCCAGGTAGTGACCGGGGATGGGAAATCACTCGAGCTGGTACTCGCGTCCCAGGTCGCCCATGACAATAGGCACCACAACAGCACACAAACGGCGATACCTATAGAGGGCAAAGCGATGTTGTCCACGAACATCTTATGTAGTTTGGTAGAATTCATAAGGGCTGACGTGTTACGCGCCTTTCAAGTTCTTGATAGCGAAGCTCTTGGCGTAAGCTTCCATGTCCGATTTTGGATCAAACGTAACGCCGTCCATCATTGTCCAAGGCTTGCTATCGGCACCACCATGGGTGTAACCTATCTCCCTCATCGCTTCTTCGTAGATGCCG
>Ga0105047_10009952_pt1 | contig 15593 bp, 16 predicted proteins | sample MAT04_FD_78384 | JGI IMG/M metagenome (GOLD analysis project Ga0105047, IMG submission 78384) | Freshwater microbial communities from Lake Fryxell liftoff mats and glacier meltwater in Antarctica - MAT-04 (megahit assembly) | ecosystem: Environmental > Aquatic > Freshwater > Ice > Liftoff... | reverse complement strand
GAACGGATTGTCCAACGGAGTCGCCAAGCGTGGCCGGAGGTCGAGATCGTGCTCCGCGGCGACAGCGCTTTTTGCCGCGAATACCTGATGCGGTGGTGGGAGTCCCACCGCGTCCACTATCTCGTTGGACTGTCCAAAAACAAGCGGTTGCTGCGGATTCTGACCAAGGAGATGCATGAGGTGAAGGAACTGTTTGGACAAACGCAGAAGCCGGCGAGGGTGTTCAACAACTTCGAATATCGCGCGCAGAAAAGTTGGAGTCGGTCCTGCCGCTTTGTGGGCAAGGCCGAGCATATCAAGGGGTGACAAGGCCAACCCGCGGTTCGTGGTGACGACGCTGAGTGCGAGTGAGTTCGATGCTCCCACGCTGTACGAACAGGAGTACTGCGCCGTTAGCATCTTCGATCGTCGGCTCATTGAAGAAGCACAAGTCGCGAGCACCCCGGAGGACTGGCTCTTTCTCATCCTCGACGAGATCGCCATGCTCGACCGCTCGGTCGTCGAAGCGATCGTAATTGCCACGTACTTGGATCGTTCGCACGGCATCCATGTGATCGTGGCCACCCAGAGCGTCGAACTCCTCGAATTGAAATTTTCCGCCGATCAGGCTCAGGCGTTCCTCGCCAGTTGTGCCACGACCGTCGCGTTCCGCTGTGCGTCAAAAAAACCACCGACTACGTCGTGGGGCGGATTGGTAATCAAGAAGGCCTCGTGCTGCTCACCACGTGGACGAGCGGCCCGAACGCCAACTCGACGACAGAAGCCCAATAACTCCAGGTCCGCCCCACGGTGCTTGCGGATGAACTGCTCCACGCTCCGCTCGCGGACTCCGTGGACGATGCGATGAAGTTTTGGACCGTTTGCCCGACGTTTGGCAACGCGAAAGTTACGACGCCATACGTTCGAGAAACAAGCATTGAAGCCGATCCCACCTATCCGAACATTAGCACCCGACCTCCGGGAGCCAATGCCTTGCGTCCACTCACCAGGTCCGACTGGGTGGCGTTATGACTTTCCGTTCGTCGTCGGACTCAACCTCGGAGCTCGCCATGAACAAGCGGTTTGTGTGTGTTGGTGCCTTTGCCTGGGCTTCACACCCTTCGTCGTCGGCTGCGTGGAAACGGCAAACGCAAACGACGCAAAGAAACCGGATGAGACAGAAAAGCTGAAGCACCGAAGACGCCAACGAGTTCGCCATCGGAGTTCTGGGATCTTCCCGCGAACGATCCGCTCGTGACTCATGCCACCCCCGCTCGTGATCAGATGGCATTACTCGAAGAAGAACTACTCGAACGATTTGTTGGACTTCGCGCGATGCTTGCGTCGGTCAAAGCCGATCCGGACCGGTTGAGGCAATCGGTCGAACAGTTTATCGAACTCACCACGGAAATGCGGCAGAAAACCAATCAGGTCAACGAATCAATCAACTTCCTTGGCGAAAAAGCAGTGGACTTCTCCTGCTCCTCGCGGCATCTCGGCTCGTCGTATCGCGCACTGGCCGATCTCTTCCGCAAGAAAGCCCGCAACTACTCGGAGAAGAACAATCCTCGATCAACTCGTGGGCTTTGCCAAGGATTACGACGCCATTGCCGATTCGATCCTCGAGCGTTGCAAATCGCTGGACGTGGTACAAAAGAAACTCCCTTCGCTGAAATGCAAAGTGAAGGAAGTGAGCACGTTCTTGAGCGATACCGAAGCATTTCTGATTTCGCACCCCGGCATTGGCCTCACGGCCAGCGCGCATAACTGGCGAACTTAGGCAATCTTGCGCTCGTTGACTCGGCTCGGTATCTTTGGGGTTTTGCCCGCCAGGATTTCTCCGATGGCCAAGTTCGTCGATGTCGGCTCGATTGCCACGCACTTCGAACGCTGGCCGACCCGCGGCACACCCGCAATCTCAAACATCGGCTCGTCGATATTGCGGTCATTTGCCTCGCGGCCATCGTCTGCGGGTGCGAAGGGCCCACGGCCACTCACTGCTGGGCCACACTTCGGAAAGTTTGGCTCGCGGAGCACCTCGAATTGCCCAACGGCATTCCCTCCCGCGATTGCATGCGTCGCCTGCTTATTGCCCTCAAGCCCGACGCCTTTTAACAGTGCTTTCAAAACTGGATCGCCCAGGCGCTGCCGTCGGATTCCACGACGGGTCAACGACGCCTCGTCGCCATCGACGGCAAAACCCTGGGCCAGGTGGCCACCGACCAAAAATCCAATGAGATCACGGCAATACCCGAGCTTTTGGATCGCATCGCCCTGGCGAACACCATCGTCACCATCGACGCGATGGGCTGCCAGAAAGCGATCGTCGATCAAATTGTTGACGGCGGCGGCGACTGCAAGAATGCCGTGAAAGACAACCAGCCTAAGCTCAAATCGGCCATCAAAATGTTCTTCGACGACCTGATCGAACGCGACTTCGAAGACCTCAAATACCGCTCCTGCGAAACCATCGACGAAGGCCACGGCCGCACCGACGAACGCGCCTACTACCTCGCCAAGCTCCCCCCCGATTTCGCCCCCGCCAAAGAGTGGCCCGACATCAAAGCGATCGGCTACGCCCTCCGCCTCACCACCCTTGACGACGGCCACCAAACCAGCGACATCCGCTACTACATCCTGACCCGTTATCTCAGCGGCAAGCGGTTCGCCGAGGCGGTCTGCAGCCACTGGGGCATCGAGTCAGGGCCAGCGCGTATCAGACTCCTTAATTTCTCAATAATTGACGCTATGATGCTCCTGGAATAATCCCGGAAACCGCCGTGGTTCCTACAAAAGAGCCTGAAAATCAGGGCGATTTAAAGCGCGTTGGCCTTGGCACTGGGCTCGCTGGTCGTGACGACGAAAACTCTCACGGTGCAATTATCAGTGATGTTGAAAGGCGTTGAGCACCCGGTCCAGATCACGATGCCGGTCACCGGGACATCTGCAATTATCAGTGATGCCGAAAGGCTTTGAACACACCCGGCGGTATCCTGGGTGAGGGTAGAGAGATGCGCGTGCAATTATCAGCGATGCCGAAAGGCGTTGAGTACATCATCGTGCAGCCAGGACATTCCTGAACCACGGTGGTGCAATTATCAGTGATGCCGAAAGGCGTTGAGCATGGAATGAATGTTGTATCATTTTCAATGCAGGCAATTGTGCAATTATCAGTGATACCGAAAGGCGTTGAGGAAGTGATGAAACGGATGCTTCCACGGGTCGTACGCCACGCGCGGCCGACACGACGAACTCCGCGGAGTGTGCGAACGCAACGCTGGTTACAATCAGAACTCAAGAGTAGTGGGCCTCAGCCTGGTGTCACAAGGGCGGAGTTCGTTTTTAAAATCGAACCGCGGAGAGTATCCGAAGTGGCAAACGCCTGGCAAATAATATCAGCACGAGTTTATTCGTTCTCGTCGCTGCTCTGGCCCATCCTACGGATGTGTCTGGCCCGATCTCTGTGAGTCTGGCGACCATCTCCCCGTCCGCGGCCCGGAAAAATGTTCTCCCAGATCGACGCCAAGAATCGCCCGGCCGGCTCCATCGATATGGTTGCTGGCGATCCCTGAAAGGCCAGTCCAGACGGAATGGAAGATTCTCTCGTGAGCGGTCGTTTCACCCTCACAAAGCCGGTTCGAGTCGTTACCGAGTTGTTCGAACTCGATGGAGTCGAAGTTCTGAAAGAGTTTGAGCCGTGGTAACACGTTGCTCAGACGCAACTGAACTTCGTCGGTTGTCCAACTCGTTCGATCACTTTTTACTCGCCACGAGCCACAAGGCATGAATCGAGCCTGGCAACCCACCCAGCAGCGTTAGCAGGCAGTTAATCCAGAAGTGCAAACCGAACCCGACTTCGAGAAACGCGGCGACAGGGGGAAGGAAAATCGCCAGCAGAACTTGTACCAGGGTCATTGAAACGTCCTCGCAAGGTGTGTTCGATATCAGTAGAGATACGGATTCCGCGAGACCCCCTGATGTCTCACATCCGTTCGCCAACCCTTTTCACTCCAACGACCCGCACTTCTGGCCGACCCGATCGACCCGCGTCGCGAGAACTTGCCATGATGAACGAGAGCACGAACGGCAGACGGAACGCGGACGCGAACTTGCCGGAGGCCGCGGACGCGAACCCGGCCCAGAGCCCCACATCCAAGCCCACCGGCCGCGACCCATCCCCGTGCCCGACCTGCCGCTTTCAAGTGTGGCTGTGCGTATGTGCTCACGCCCCTCGACTCACAATTCGTACCCCAGTGCTGGTGGTCGCTCACGTCCACGATATGACCCGGACGAGCAACACGGTCCGCCTCCTTAACCTGGCGATCCGTGATATCACAGTCGTCCTTCACGGGGTGTTCCCCGCCCCTGCCGACCCGGCCTCCCACGTACCCGCGGGAACGACGCCGATTGTGCTTTTCCCCGGGCACGGGGCCAAACCGCTGACGCCGGAACTCATCGCCTTCCTGCCGTCTCCGCCGGTCCTTGTGGTCCCGGATGGCAATTGGAGGCAGGCGAGCCGTATGGTGAAGCGCCTGTCGCTCCTCACTTGTGCCGTGAAGATCGCGCTTCCGGACAGGGCCTTCGGAGGAACCGCCTTGCGGCGTAATCTGCCGGGTCACCATATGTCGACCTACGAGGCTGTCACCCAGGCACTTGCTATCCTGGAGGGCGAGGATGTTGCCGCCCCGCTCCTCGACTTTTACCGGCGGGCTACTGATCGCATGCTACTCGTCCGTGGCAATCTCAAGCTTGGCGAAGTGTACGGCGGCGTCGGGGTATAAATTACTCTTTGGCACAGTTGAAGTTCTGGCAGTGATCCGAGCCACATTCGAGGGCCATCTACGGCCGGCCGTTGTGGTCGCAGACTTCGTAGCCCTGCACGACATTCGGATGCGCAATCGCGGCCAGGGACTCGACTTCCGCGAGGTAACGATGACTACCAGTCTGGCGAAGTTCGGGCGGACTTACAACTGTCCGAGAGAATTTAACCGGTGATTGTGGGTGTAACCAGTTTTCTGGGGTTTGCGTGTTTCGTTGGGCAGGTATGCAAGTGGGTCTCATCGCATGCCGGATTGGTGCTCCTGGCAAAACGGCATCTGTATCGGAAAGAAAGGAATCTTCCGTCGGAAGACTTTCAACCAGCCCCAACCATAACCCACGGCAGGGCGGTCGCATTGCGAACACTTCACCGCGTGTCCATCGAGTGAACGAAGAGCGGTTTCCTGTTGCATTTCGCCGTGGTTCGCAATCTTCTCCGATTTGATCCCGCGTTTGGCGAGCTCCCGTTCGAATATCTTCACGGCATGGGGTTCCATGTCGTTTCGATAGACCGTGACGCGGTCGAGCAGGGCTTCCGTGGAAGCGGTGGCCGCCCAGTTCGAAACGGCTTGCTGGTCGAATCTCACCGATGTCTCACTTCTTGGGAAGTTTGGGAACTACTCGGGCCATGGCCGCGTCCAAACGAATCAGAAGCCGTGCTCCCGGGCGGTTCGTTTGCAAGTCTTTTTGTAGACGTAACCCCGAATTGTGGATTAGACTACGAGTTAAGCTCGGGTTCACGGCCCGTGACAAACCAAACGCGTTTCGCCGGTTCGCTGGCGAAACGACCTTTCCGGACTCTCCACAGGGGGGTGTAGGATGTATCGCCTGACCGCCGGTCTGATCGTTGCCGGGGTATTTGCCAGTGTGGTTCCGCATCTCGGTGCGGCGGAATCCGCTCAGACCACAATGATTAACGAACAGATCGCCGCCGGCTGGAAAGCCGCGGAGATCAAGAAGCCAGCCGCGAAATCGACCGACTCCGATTTCCTGCGGCGCACCTTCATCGACCTAATTGGCCGGATTGCGACGCCCGAAGAGGCGCTCGACTTTGAAAACGACAGATCCCTAGATAAACGAGTCAAGCTCGTCCGGCGCTTGCTGAACGACACGGCTTACAAACCCAAATTCAACGGCAGACCGATCACGGTCATGATCAGCGGCAAGCCGCAAGACCTCACTTTCGACTACGCCGACGAATACGCAGCTCACTGGGCGAACATGTGGACGGTCTGGCTGATGAGCCGCACCGGCGACCCCCGCTACCGCGATCAAATGCGGGTTTGGCTGCAACAGGGCTTCCTGGAAAACCGCTCGCACAAAGACATGGTCACCCAGCTGCTCACCGCGACGGGTAAGTCCAACGATAACGGGGCCGTCAACTTCATCATCCACCACATCGGCGACCAGAACGCCGCCGAAAAGCGAGCCGAACTCGGCCGGTTCGATAACGTGCCGATTACGTCCCGCGTGACCAAGCTATTCCTCGGACTGCAAACGCAATGTACCCAGTGCCATGACCACCCGTTTAACAAGGAATGGATTCAATCGGACTTCTGGGGCGTGAACGCCTACTTTCGCCAGACGACGCTCGACAAGCTGCCGACGCGACCGAACGATAATGCCCAAAATATGATGGCGCTCTCGGTCGTCGAACTCGGCGACGCGGACAACGTCAACACATCAAACATTGTGTTCTTCGAACGCCGCGACGGCAAGCTCATGGCCTCCAAGCCGAACTTCCTCAAAGATCTGTCGACGGCCGACAAGAGCGATAATCCCAACAAGTCAATGACCGGCATGAGCGGCAAGACCCGTCGGCAGGCCCTCGCTCAGTATTCCGTAAGCCACGACAACTTTGGTCCTTCGTATGTCAACCGCATCTGGGGTCACCTCTTCGGCCGCGGTTTGAATAAGGACGCCAACATCGACGACTTCGGCAGTCACAACGAAGTCGTCCACCCCGAACTCCTTAAGAACCTCAGTGCAGAGTTCATCAAGTACCAGTACAATCCGAAACTGTTGCTTGAATGGATCTGCACTTCCGATGCCTACTCGCTGAGCCACGTGGCGACCAAAGAATATGCCGATTCGAAGTACGATGTGTACTTTGCCCGGATGCCATTGAAGGCACTCTCGCCGGAAGTACTGTTCGAATCTCTGATGACGGCCACCAAGGCCGAGGCCTCGGCGAACAGCGAACAGCGCAAGAAACTCCGCGACGCCTGGATGACCAAACTGGTTCGCAACTTCGGCGACGATGAAGGCAACGAAATGACTTTCAACGGCACCGTTGTGCAGGCTCTGCTCATGATGAACGGCCGCGAACTTAACGAAGAGATCGGCGAGAAGGGATCGAACGTCGTCAAGAAAGTCGTTGACAAACACTCCAAGGGCGGTGCGACGAGCGCTGTCGCCGTGATCGACGAACTCTTCCTGATGACGCTCAACCGCCGCCCGACGACCGAGGAGCGAGCGAAGATCCTTGGCCTTCAACAAAAGGGTGCAGTGATCGCGAAAGAGGCGGCCCCCAAGGAAGAGCCGAAGCCCGCAGGCACCGGAGCAACGCCGACTCCGATCACGCCGAAGGGCAAAGGTCCGAACAAGCCTGCCCCGGCCGCTCCGACAACGCCCGGTTTCGTCGCCCCGACGACGCCGAATGATGTCACCTTCTATCAGGATCTGTTCTGGGCGCTGTTGAATACGAATGAGTTTATGTTGAATCACTAATTCGACATGGTTTCAACTGGAAGCAGCCCAGGCGATTGATTGATCGCGTGGGCTGCTTCATTTCTTGCAGGTAGTTACGATACACTGGTTCGGTCAACCGCGTGCGCGAGCGACGACGTTGCCGCATTGACATAGATGAGCGGGTAAAGAGTTTCGTAGTACCAAAGGTTCGCGAAGTAGAACCCAATTGGAGAGGGTGGGAACTGCGTGCCCTCGGAAGTGTGTTTGTTCAGCCATGTCAGTCCTTGCCTGATTGCTACCTCTGTTTCCTTAGTTGCAGTCACACAGGCCAGGCCTTCCAGTGTGAGCGATGTTTCTTCGATGGACGAGGGTGTACCGGCTCGACCGCCCCAGCCGCCGTCGGGGTTTTGGTTGTCTAATGTCCAAGTAATCGCCTTCTGCATGTGGATCGTCCAAGACTCGGCAAATCGACATCCAACTTTTGCCAGTCGAAGAACTCGGCTTGTTCCGTAGGTCAAGTTTGCCACTTCTGTTGAGTGCTGATTGCCGAACCAGAGCGGAGCCCAGGCTCCGTCGGGTCGCTGCATTCGTATCAAGTAGTCAATTCCCTTTCGGGAAGCCACTTGGACGGTGGATTGAAGTGCTGGATCCAGATGGTCATGCCATGCAGCCCATGCTAAGAGAGTATGTGCCGTCAAGTCTGCACTACTGCGGTCGAATGGCAGTCCAGTCCAACCTTTGCAAAAAGTTGGAATACCCCCATCTGCGTTTTGAAGATTTGCGAGCCATTGAACCCCCGCAGTCGCTGCTTGCCTAGTCTGCTCGTCGACAGGTCCGAGTTTGGAAAGTGCAAGTAAAGCTCCGGCTGTATCGTCTGCATCGGGCACCCCACCCGAGAGATTCGTCCAGGCCCACCCGCCGGGAGCGGCATGCGTGTAAGGGTGAACTTCGCGGTACTGTTGATTCAGAATCCATTGACGGATGCGAAGGCGTTCCAACTCGGGAAATTCGATTGTCGGATCTTGAATGAGCGCGTTGACGGAAAGCGTTGTCACCCAGGTGGACAGGTTCGTGTCGATGGGCCAGCTTCCGTCGGGTCGTACGGATCTTTCCAAAAAACGGATCCCTTCCGCGACGACGGGACCGTTTGCTTGACCGGAGGCAATCAGGCTCATGCAAACGAAACTGGTGAGTGGAGTCGCCTCTAAATATCCGCCGGTTGTCGGTTGGATCTCGCGGAGTTTTCGCAAGGTTCTGGCATGGACAATTCGACGGATCAATCGAAGGAGTGGATTCCAAGTTGGACAATGGTGATGGCGAACGTGCCCGATGGCGATCAACGCGGGGAGTGCATAACTCACGACAGGCATTCGCAACCATTGGAACCATTGGTACGGCAGCGCGGCTAACTCGAAGGCGAGTTGGAGTACATACTGCCAACCAAACGGTCCCAATCGGTCGGCCAAGGTCAACATTGTCAGGATCGGCACGGAGAACGTCCGATCCTTGCCGTAACGATCGACGATTGTCTTGGCAAGAATTCGGGGTTCCAGGGTGCCGGCTGTCGTTTTCAACCAGGTCTCAGCTTTAGTGACAGTATCATCGAATCCCTTGGCTTCGGGGACACCGAATGCTGCCCAACAAAGTGCAGTTGTGCTGATGTTGCTCAAGCTTTTTGTGGTATCGCCCCAGCCGCCGTCGGCGTTTTGAGTGTCGGCCAGCCAACGCAATCCACCGTGGATTAATCCAGCATGTCGGGATTGCTTGGACTGACTTAGTGTAAAGAGGGCTGTGGCTGTTGATAAAGCACTGCTGGACAATTCTCCTTCCCAGTGACCCTGTGAGTTGCGCGCGGCCAATAGCGACCTACGAGCATTGGTGTGAAGTTCGGCCAGACCCGGTAGGGGTGGGAGCATCAGAGACTCAAATGTCCGAGGGCGAGAAGGCCATAGAACGTGTACTCGCAATCGAGATCGTCGTCGGTCCAGTTGCCGTGGAAGCCGCCCTGGTTGGTCCAGAGGGAGTCAATGAAGTCGAGGCACGGTTCGCGAATCGCATCGAGAGAAGCGTGCATACTCACTAACGCATGGAGTGCTGTCGCCGTGGAGAGTAGGTCGGGCAGGGGGGCACCGGGTACCGCGTAGAATCCACCTTCGGGTTTACAACGGGCGAACAGCCAACCGACCACATCGGAGGGAATCGGTTCGCCGAGTTGGCGGAACAGTGTCACGGCCGCAGCTGTGCTTGGGGTCAGTCCGAACGGGACATCGATTTGATTCGCGTAACCGCCGTCTTCGGCCCTCAAGCGTTTCATGCAATGAATTAAACCCTGCGGATTCGGCAATTCACGACCGAGATCCTGATAAGCTCCGAGGGCGACGAAACATCCGTACGCAGTGCCATCGGCTTGGCCCGGTTCGGCGGCGTAACCGCCGTCGGCACTTCGATGCGATTCAATGCGTTGAAGGATTGCTTCGGCCGGGACATTAGTGCGATAGTCGGCGGGTAAGCCGGCCCAACAGCGAGCGAGGCAACCAAGGTGAACGAAGTCGATGCCGTCGCCATCGCCGTAGGTGCGAAGGTAACCGGCCACTGCTGTTGCTGGAACATCGGCTCGCAGGGCGAGGAGCCCTTCGAGGCCGAAGACGGTGTAGTAGAGGTCGCTTTTCCCAGCCCGGTCTTTGAACCCGCCGTCCGGGTTCAATTGCAAGCGGAGGAATTGTTCGACGAGGGCCGCGGATTCACCCAATAGGTTGGGCGCTAGCCGGGCGACCTGCAGCATTTCGAGTCTCGAACTCACTGCACCAACCCTTGATTTCGATGCTGAATATCTTCGACACAACCCGGCGAAGCAATCCCTTCAAGCTCGGGTTTTGCACGTCGACGAGCGTGCGAACCGCTTGCTCTTTGTACGACTCCAGCATCTGGCGAGAGCGATCCACGGCTCCGAGTCGTTCGACGACTTCGCGAATCGCTGTGGCATCGAGCCCATCGACACGCTTCCAGGCAGCTTCGAGCAATTCGCGGTCTTCGCCCTTGGCCCGTTCGAACGCGACTGCCATTGGGAACGAAGGCCGGGCCGCGGCAACGTCGTCGCCGTCGCCAGTCAAGTCTTCGAGGTCATCGCGGATCTGGTAGGCGACGCCGAGGGAGTCGCTGTAGGCCGAGAGAATGTCGTGAATGTCCGGGTCCGCCCCGGCGAACGCGGCTCCGATTCGCAACGCAACTTCGAACGCGGGGGCCGTCTTCCGACGGTGAATATCCGCGACTTCGGCCGGGCTCATTGGTTTCGGGGCATTCGCCCACGTGAGTTCCGCCCCTTGGCCGAGGCAAAGCGTTCGGTGACCATCGGCTGCGATTCGCACCATCTGAGCGACTGTCTTCGGCGGAGCTTCACAACCGGCGATAAGCCGATAGCCTTCGCCCAATAATAGATCGCCGACGTTCAACGCGATGGGCACTCCGTGCTCGGCGTGCAGGGTCTTTTCGCCGTAGCGAAGGTCGTCTTCATCTTCGATGTCGTCGTGAACCAGCGAGGCTTTGTGGAAACACTCGACCGCAATCGCGAGGTCGCGCAATCCGGAGGGAAGTGGCGTACTCGGATCTTCGTGGAGTGCGCGCCAGATGCACGCGACCAGGAAGGGACGCCAGCGCTTGCCGCCTTTGGCGAGCCAGGCACGAGCAATTTGTTCGGTCTCGGTATCCGCTGGTCCCATGGCGGCGGTCAACGATTCGGGCGTGAACCAGCTGTCGACTTCGGCCCGCACTGCGTCGAGGTCGAGTCGGTAAGTGCGGTCGTCGCTGGTCAAGTGAATGAAATCCCAGACCCACTCCACATCAATGCCAGTGTCTTTGCAATCGTCTTGCAACAGTGGAATGGCAACACCCGGAATGGCCGCGGCTTCCATATACGGGAACGCCTTTTCCAACACTGACAAGCAACTGACACCGATGATCGCGTCGATCTTGCCCGTCTGGATAATCGCCATGACCAAGGCTGACCCCTCGGCGACGAGCACTGCGTAACCGAGACGTTCCGCTTCGGACTGCAGGTCTTGAATCGTGCAAAGTCCGCATTGTTTGCAGAGCAAGCCGAACTCGTCAAACGGGGCCGGGCACTTGTCTTCGACTCGCAGGCACTTCGGCATCAACAACAAGCGACGTTCGTATGGCACCGATGCGAGGGCCTCGCGGTTTGCTTCGCTATTCACAACAACAGCAACGTAATCGCGGTAATTGGGGTCAAGCCCGGAGAGTTCGATGACGCGGTCGCCGTGGCGTTTGAGTTCTTCCACGGAGAGCGGAATCACCGGTTTCGCTTCAGCAACGTACCGCTGCGCAATGGCCCGGACCCGCTCCCGCTCTTCGCGGGTTTGCGGAATCGTCGCTTGCGGCGTCCGGTCGTGAACGAGCGGAACTGCTCGCGGTAATGACAAAAGCTGTAACTGCATATTGGTGGTCCGATCTCGAGGGTTCAGGTGTAAGCGCCGAAACCGAAAAACCAGTGCTTCTTGGCAAAGCGGTACGCCCAATGTTCCTCGGGCACTTCTCGTCCCGGTGTGTGCTGGCTGCCTCGCGGCTTCATCTTATCCAACTCGGCCATCGCAGTCTGCCGAGACGTCGTATCAATCGCGGCATGTTTCAACACGATTTGCTTCACGAGATCGGGCCGCTCCAGCACAACACATCCACGGGTCGCGTTCGCGCTCACCGTACGGAAGTCGGACAAAAACTCGGACTTCGTCAAGAGATCGTAGATGCCCCGTTTGTCGTAAACGGATTCCTTGGCGAACTGGATGATCGGGCACGGTTCGACGCCGCCGGTTGGCCCAATGTGGTGGCTGATGCCGGTGGCCATCGGGCAAAGTGCCTGCCCCTTGTCGTCCCAGTACGGATCGACGATGGCGATCGGCAACTTCGATCGCATCGTCACCATGAATGTTCGAACTTTAATGATCTGCTCTGGCGTTAATGCAAGCCCCACGCTGGGATCCGGTCCAACGGGACGGTACGTGTGATACCAAGCATAGTGCACACCGAGTTCAATAAGTCTTCGTAGCCAGGTTTCACTGAGTAAGTCGTCGATGTTCGTTTGGCATACGCTTGTTGCGGCCCCGATGATGAGCCCGTGCTTGCGGCAATTTTCCAACCCGGCGAGCGTGCGGTTCAGCACATTCGTTCGGCCCCGGCGTTCGTCGCTGACGGCCGCGGTTCCCTCAATGCTGATGAGCGGTGTGGCGTTCCCGGCTTTTTTCAGCCGCCGTGCGACTTCGTTCGTAATGAGTTGACCGTTGGTGAAAATCTGAAAGTAACAATCGGGGTGGGCGTCAAGCACATCGAGCAGGTGCGGGTGGAGGAACGGTTCGCCACCGAGGATGCCGAAGTAGCTGTTACCGTGTTTTTTGGCGTCGCGGATCACTCGGTTGAGGGTATCCTTGTCGATCATCTCACGAGGCGATTGCACATCGACCCAGCAGCCCTTGCACTTCAAGTTGCAACTGTTGATGATCGAAATGTAAATGAACGGCGGGAAGTGAATGCCTTTGCGTAACCGTGCTTTGTAGCGTTCGACCGAGACAACACCCTTGAGCCCGAAGTTCAGCGCGAACTTGCCGAGCAGTCGGGGTTCGACTTCGGTCAGCATCCGTTTGGCGAGTCCGAAGATCATAGTTGAACTCTTCTCGTTCCCAAAGTCTATTTGGGAACGCACTCCGCGAAACTCTGTTTCGCGACCACTTCGGAAGCGAACGCGAAACGGAGTTTCGCGAACGGCGTTCCCAAACAGAGTTTGGGAACGAGGAGCTACTGTGCTGCTAAAGCTGCTTCAGCTTTTGCTGCAGCTTCCGCGGCTTTCTGTTGAATCTGGTCAATTGACGGCAAAGACGCGAACACCTCGGCGGGGATATCCAAGTCCTTGCCCAGTTGAACCAAACACTTCTTGCGTTCTTCCAGAGCCTTGTCCGCGTCGCGTTCTTTGGAGAATCGCGACTTGGCTTTTGCCGAGCGGTCTCGAAGGGCCAAGTAAATATCTCCCCCCAACAGGGCCGAGATATCGACCTTCATCACTTCGCGACGAACATCATCGGAGTTGATGACATCCCCGTTAATCGGCCCGTGGCGGTACTTCGGAAACAGGATAGCAACTTCCGGACAGACTCGCGAACAGGCCGGGCAGTCGGTCTTGCACTTGTTTTGGTTCTGGACCTGAATCTTCTTGTCCGAGTCCACCCCATAAACATCGAACAAGCAGAACGAGAGACATTGCATACAGTTCGTACAGCGATCGTAGTCGATCACCGGGAACCACGGCTTCCACTTGCCGGGTTGCGGGATGCCGACTTCATCGCGAATGGCGTCGACTTTTCCAATCACCTCGGGAACAGCAAGACCGTCGACATTTCGGAAGAACACAGTCACGTCGCCATCAAGCCGTTCGGGGGGTTGTTGATCGAACTGGCCGAGGACGACAAGGTGCCCGGTGGCCGAGGGACTGACCGTTCCGCCCGTGCGAACCACGGTGACGGCGTAGCCCTTTCCTAACAATGAAGTGACAAGTTCCGATCGAACGGTGGGTGAGAATGGCCGGCTCCCGGTTCCTTCAAACACGGCGACGCGAAATCGGGCGGTTGGTGGAGTGACAATCATTGGGCGGCCTCCGGGGTCGCGACGGTTTCACCAAATAGTGCTGCCAACACGGTCTCGGCTGTCTCGGTTCGCATGTTGATAATTTCCACGCCCTCATTCGGAAGCGGAGCTCCGGCCCCCGAAAACATCCACCGAACGGCCCGCGGATAACAGGCCGCGATTTTTACCGGCCCGCCGCCCGCCGCGAGGTCCGCCAGGCACGGATCCTTCTTCGCTGTCAATTCGCACAGGTCTGGGACCGCGTCGAACGGCAACCCGGAATCGGTGAGCTTGCGGAGAACCTCTTCTTTCACGGCTTTCGGAACGACGTTCGCATATGCACAGTGGCAATACAAAACACGAAGCGGCAGGCTCATCGGGTTAACCTTGGGTGAGCCGGTGGGTGGGAACAGGACGGCCCGGGCGGAACGACTCCACGTGTTCGACCTCCGAAATGATACTAGCCGAGTGCGAAATGTCTTTCACTGTTTCCGTGACAAGATTTCGAAGAATCGCCGGATCGGCCTCGGCACGCAGGTTTATGATTAATTCCCCGAGCTCTAATGGCTCTTGAAGAGTGTGCGAGGCTTCGGGTCGGCCGTCGGTGCGGACAAGGTTCACCACCGCTAGGTCGTTTCCCTCGTCCGGACTGAGCGTCATTTTCAGGTGGGCGATTTCGATCCCCTCGGCCGCGAGCCGCTGGTGCAGCATGGTCGCCAATTCTGCGAGAAAGGCGTTGCCGTCGAACGAACCGGTCGCGGTCAGAATGGCCGTGAGGTTCAACCAACCGAGTAGTGCCTCGCCGTCGGCGTAGATGTCGTAATCGACATCCATCGCCGGGGTATCGCCAAGGTTCCCGGCTGCGATGAAGTCCGCCCAAAGATCGATATTTAGCCCATTGCGAGCAGACATCGTTAAAACTCGAGCGTTCGGGTATCGCTCGGCCATAACCGTCATCAATTGTTTCAGACGATCCGACTCGAGCAGATCCACCTTGTTGATAACGATGACCTCAGCTTCTTCGAGTTGTTTCAAATAAATGTAAATAACCTTCGGTGAGAACGATTTGCCCGGGGCGAGCCCGAGAATCCGCTCGGCCCGGATGGGGTCGACCATTACGCTATACGGTGCAATTGAGAAAGCATCCCCATACATACGCCGCAGGGGGTAACTCACGGTCGCGGTCAAATCGGTACAACTCCCGACGGGTTCCGCAAGGAACACTTCCGGTCGATCCGACTGAGTGAGTTTCTCCGCGGCCTCGGTCAGTGAGGTGAATCGACAACAGAAACACCCACCCGTGATTTCTTCAACGGGCAAATCGTGCGAGGCGAGTAGGGCGGTGTCTACGAGGCCAACACTTTGATCGTTGGTGATGAGCCCGACGCGCAACCCTTGCTCGCGAAGCCGTTCGGCGAGTCGCAAGAGTGCGGTCGTCTTCCCGGCTCCGAGGAACCCGCCAACCATAATGTACCGAGCTT
>Ga0105047_10009951_pt1 | contig 15593 bp, 8 predicted proteins | sample MAT04_FD_78384 | JGI IMG/M metagenome (GOLD analysis project Ga0105047, IMG submission 78384) | Freshwater microbial communities from Lake Fryxell liftoff mats and glacier meltwater in Antarctica - MAT-04 (megahit assembly) | ecosystem: Environmental > Aquatic > Freshwater > Ice > Liftoff... | reverse complement strand
CGTCGACCGAGATCTCGCCGCCCATGCGGGACGTGTCGCCCGGTCCGGGCGTCGGGGTGTCGTCGACGACGGTCACGCCGGTGACCTGCACGAGGACGCCCTCGTAAGGCATCGCGGGGCGCATCGCGCCTTCGGCCGGCGCTGCGCCGGTGCCGTACGCGCCGACGTCGGTGGCCGACACCATCACGGGCGCGGGCTGTGCCTGCATCGACGTGAGCACCGTGAACGACGCCGAGCCGAGCTGCACCTGTCCGTAGAACTCGGTGATGGTGCCGTTGAGGCTGATGCGATCACCGACCGCCGGCTTCATCCCCATCGCGCCGACGTACGTGAAGACACCCGAGTACTCCGCGCCCGCGAAGTTCATGTCGCCGGTGATCGTCTGCGAGAAGAAGCCGACCGGGCTCACCGCGGTGACGAGCATGTTGGCCAGCGAGACCGCGCCCGACACTTCCTGCTTCTTCACCTGGTACACCGTCGACGGGCACGCGGCGCCGCCGGGGTTCGAGAGGGTCGGGCACTCGTCGCAGACGTCGCCGAGGCCGTCCATGTCGCCGTCGGCCTGATCCATGTTCGCGTCGCCGGGGCAGTTGTCCGCGGCGTTGTCCTTGCCGTCGCCGTCGCGATCGTTCGGGTTCGGGGCCGAGCAGGTCTCGGTGCCGGCGTTCAGCGGGCAGGGATCGCAGGCATCGCCGACGTCGTCGTTGTCGGAGTTGGGCTCCATGCCCATGTCGAGCTCGCGCGGCGGATCGAAGACGCTCGGGCACTTGTCTGCGGCGCCGGTGAGGCCGTCGCCGTCGGGGTCGTCGGGCATGCTCATGCCGGTGAACTCACCCGGGCGGGTGGGGAGGCAGGAGGGCTCGTTCGGCGGCGCACCGCAGAAGAACAGGTCGTACGCGTCGGCGCGGATGGCGGCCCGGAGCGCCGCGATGTTGGTGCCGGTGTCGCGCTCCACGCAGAGGCTCTTGGCGCGGCCGCACACGTCGAGGGCCTCGCACTGGTCACCACCGCCGAGCAGGCCAGCGATCAGCGCGTCGTCGCCGTAGAGCGGCTCGCCGCCGCGCATTACCAGGACGACGTCGTTGGGCTCGGCGTCGAGGATCGCCTTGTATCCGTGGCGGATGCGCCCGTCGTAGATCGCGATGTCGGCGGTGAGGCCCGCGCGCAGCGAGCCGAGCTTGTCGCCGACGCCGAGCGCCTCGGCGGCGTTGACGGTGGCGAGATCGACCAGGTCGCGATCGCTGAAGAAGCCGTCGAGGTAGAGGCGGCTGTAGTCGCCGGCGCAGCGCAGCTCGCGCAGCATGTTCATCGAGCCGGTGGCGACCCAGTCGGTGCCGAGCGCGATGCGAACGCCGGCGCGGCGGGCGACCGTGACCTGCGCGGTGTGACCGTACAGATCGATGTTCGAGCGCGGCGACCAGATGAGCGATGCGCCCACGCCGGCCATCGTCGCGAAGTCGATCGGCTTCAGGCCGACGCCGTGGATGAGCGCGGTCTTGCCGGTGATGACCTCGACCGAACCGGTGCCTTCACCGGACATGCAGGTGAACTCGTTGCGCGCCTCGACGTCGATGCCTTCGCTGACGTGCGGCGTATAAGCCTTGGCCGACGCGATGTCGGAGGCCTGATCGGCGTCCGAGCCATAGTTGCAGCCCATCGCGCGGGTGGTGCCGTTCGAGTCGTCGAGCGGGAACGTCTGGTACTTCACCGGCGTCGACATCAGGCCCTCGAGCGCGGCGCTCTTGTCGAGGTTGCGGACGAGGCCCGCCGACGAGCCCGAGCCGTTGATGGAGGTGCCACCGGCCATCAGGTTGCGGATCTCGGCCCAGCGAACGCCGAGGTCGCCGCCGCTGTTGCGCGGGGACGGGATGCGGGTGTGGCCGTTTCGGCCGGTGCGCCAGTCGTGGCGGTGCTCGTAGCGCTCGGCGCGCGCGGCGGCGGGCGGGCCTTCGTTGTACGTGATGTGATCGTGGGCGTTGATCAGGCCGGGCGAGACCACCGCGTCCTTGCAGTCGAGCTTGCTGGCCGTGGCGGCCGCCGCGTCGCCCGTGCAGTCGCAGGCGGCGCAGAGGATCTTGCCGTCGCCGCCGACGAGGAGCTGGGCGTTCTCGAGGAGGCCGCTCGGGCCGACCAGGTTGGCGCGGATCAGGACCGCGGCGCCGGTGCCCATCGTGTAGTTGCACGCGCCCTCGGTCGGGGCCGGGATGGGGTCGTTCTCGCAGGTGGTGTTCATCGGCCCGGTGTCGGGCCTGTTGCCGCCGTCGGCGCCGCCGTCGCGAGGTCCGGTGTCACCGGTGACCCCGCTATCCGGGAGAAACTCGGGTGGTGTGTCCCGGCAGCCCCCCAGCGCGAGCGCGGCGAAGAAGGTCAGGGCGTAGGCCGAAAGGGAGCGACAATCCACGCCGCTTCGCTACCATCCCCGACCGCGATACGGTGCAACATTCGCGCAACGGTCAGGGATTAACTAGCGGATACTGCAGCGTGTCGAGGAGCCAGGTCTTGTTCTTCGCGACCTCGACCGTCAGTCGTTCGACCAGGCCGTCGCGCTTCTCGTACAGCCGGTAGCCCGCCTTGGGCCGCAGATAGCCGCGCGCCTTGGGGTGCTTCGCGAACAGCGCCTCCTCGCCCATCCGCTCGGCCCACGTGGCGTAGCGCTGGCGGTTCTCGAGCAGCGCGCGCACCACGAACGGCATCAGCATCGAGTAGTCGGCCTGCATGCTGTCGGTGGTCAGCGTGTAGTGGTCCTTGTCGACCTTTCCCCAGGTCACCGCCTCGGCCGGGGGACAGCCCGAGAGCGATCCATCCGTCACCGGCGCGCTCACGATCTGGATGTCGAACAGGTAGCCGCGCACGTCGGGCAGGCCGAGCACCTGGCCCAGCGCAGGCTCGGGCTGGAGGTTATAGTTCTTCGGCACGCCGCCGCCGAGCACGACCGTCCCCAGCGCCTGCTCCTTGGTGTCGAAGAGGCCCCAGTAGTGGTACGCGCAGGCCTCGAAGACCTCGGCGTGGATGTCGAGATCGAAGCTGTGTTTCTCGATCAATCCGGCCTTTTGCATCGCCCACAGCTTCATCGAGTTGAGGAACACCGAGCCGTCGCCGGGCGCGCCGACGAAGATCGGGATCGACATCTGGTGGCACAGCGCGAGCAGGCCCTGCGGGACGTTGTTTTTCTTTTCCTGCGCTGCGTAGACCTGGCCGAGAAGGAACCGGAGCTCGGTGCCGGTCATCTTCTTCTGGAACTCGGGGCGCTGCAGCACCGCGGTGATCAGCTTGTCCTGATCGAGGAGCACGTCCTCGTCGAACGCCATGTCGGTGACGCGGATGGTGCGATCGTCGCGCAGCTGGCCGTCGTCGCCGAAGATCGGGACCTCGTGCACCGACTCGCCGTGGCCATCGAGGCTGCGGTGACCGTCGTGGTAGCAGACCGCGTCGGTGGTGCTCAGGTACGCGATCCAGCCGGTTTCGAGCAGCGGATTGAGCCACGCCTGGTGCTGGCCGGACACCGTCACGGGCCCTGCGACCGCGAGCGTGAGCGGCACGCCGGCGCCGACGGCCTGATCGAGGATCGTGTAGAAGCGCCGCAGGTACCCGCCGCCGAACGCGGGGAGGCAGCTCTCGAACAGCTCGTGGAGGTTGCCGACCTCGTCGACGCGGCGCGTGCGCACGACGCGGCGGGGGGCGCCCGTCGGCGTGCTCGACTCGGTCTCGCTGTCGTCCTGGCAGGGGTGCTTGGCGCTCATCGACGCGGAACCTGCCACTGTCGCGCCCGCGCGTCGACGGAGAATCCGGCGTACGATGCGCCCGTGCTTCGGTGGTCCTTGGTGGCTCTACTGGCCGGGTGCGGCGCCGCGGCGGATCCGTCGATCGCGGTGCCCTCGCTCGGCGGGGCGCGCGCGGCGGTGGCGGGGCTGATCGCGGGCGACGTCCTGCGCGAGGCACGGGCGTTCGATCCTACGGTGACCTTCGAGCTTCGTTTCGAGGCCTCGGCGGAGGACGCGTCGATGGCGATCGCGGCCTACGACGCGACGATGGCGGAGCTCGGTCTGACCGCGGGGATCTTGGTGCAGACCGCGAGCGGCGTTCCGCTGCCGGTGCCGACGCTGGTGCTGGCGCGCGCGCAGGGCAGCACGATCTGGAACACCGGCCCCGATCTGCCGTCGCCGATGGCGCGGGCGCGCTTCTCGGGCGTGGGGATCACGTGCCCGACGTTCCGGCAGACGCCGATCGCGTTCGACGTGCGGAGCGTGCGGTACGCGGTGGAGATCGGCGCGGACCAGGTGCTGATCGGCCTCCACTCCGGCGCGCTCCTCGCGCTGCGGCCGGGCGAGGCGCCGCGGATGGTGGAGACGTCGACGGTGATCCCGAACGGCGTGACCGCCGCGGCGGCGCGCGCCGATGGCTCGGTGGCGCTGGTGAGCACGGACTGCTGCGTCTACGACGGCGTGCTGACCGGCGATCTCGTGACGCTCTCGGCGCCGCGCTGTCAGCCGCTCGCGGAGTGCGAGTTCGTGGTGGACGCGGTGGTGGACGGATCGACGGACCTGGTGTGGATGGCGGGCGACGGCGGCGTCATCCGGCACACGCCACCGGCGACCTTCACGAGGCTCGGCGCGCTGTCGGATCAGCCGGGCTCGGGTCGCGTGGTGCGCGATGATCGCGGCGTCCTGTACGCTGCGCAGCAAGGGACCCACCTCGGGGTCGCCTCGCCGCGCGGCTTTTCGCTGGAAACGCCGCCGATCCTCGGCGTGAACCTCACGGCGCTTTCGTTCGTCGAGGGCGTCGGCGTGCTGCTGGGTGACTCGGCGGGGCACATCGTGCGCCGCGACGAGGATGGGCACTACGAGGCGCTCGGTGATCCCGGGTTCTTCACCGGCGTCACGCGCATGCTCGCGCTTCCGAACGGGCGCTTCTGGGCGATCGGCGGCAGCGGCGAAGGCGCGGTGTGGCACGACGGGGAGTTCTGCCCGCTCGAGCAGGTCGGCGCGGGTTTGGTGCTGTATGCGCCCCGTTTCGGGGGCGGGTGGCTGTTCATCGGCGCGGCGGAGAGCGGGCCGAACGCGGTCGGGATCTGGATCCGACCCGTCGATCTTTGAGCTTCAGGGGCAGCGCTTCTCCGGCGTCAGGCTCTCGATGCGGAAGAGATGCACCGAGAAGTCCGTCCCGGCCGTGTAACCGATCGGCGTGTACTCGTTGCGGTGCGAGCCCTCGAAGCTCTTCGAGCCGAAGTGGCTCACGGTCGCCGCGCACTGCATGCGCGCGGTGACCTTCTCGAGCGAGGCCGGCTCGGTCTGCAGCACCGCGACGACCTGGCCGACCTTCGTCTCCGTCAGCTCGGGGAACCGGTCGGCGCGCCGCCCATCACCGTGATCGGTCATGCTCGCCGCGATGGAGCGGAACGTCGGCGCGTTGGCGTCGAACTGCGGCCACGCCACCTTGGGGAGCGTCCCGGGGGCCGTCTCGACGATGTACGCGTGCGCGCGTCGCACCGATCGGTCGTCGGAGAAGCTCGAGGGCACGAACAGGTACGTCAGGCTGAAGAGCACGAGCGCCGCGCTCAGCCACCGCGTCTCGCGCATCGCGCCGGCCACCAGCATCGTGATCGCCTGGACCGAGGCGACGATCAGCATCGGGATCGGCCAGTAGGTGTAGAGGCCGTCGCCGTGGGTCAGCAACCGCACGATGGCGACCACGGGAAAGCAGACGTAACCGATGAGGCTCGGAGCGCGCGATGAGTTGCCGAAGATGATCGACGCGACCGCGAGATAGGCCATCGCGAACACGTGGGAGACGTACATCCCGTTGCGCGAGAGGTACGGGCCGATGTTGAGCTGCTCGACCACGAACATGCCGGGGTAGATCACCGCCACGGCCGCGATCCAGAAGCGCCCGAAGGCGTGGGTCGGTAGTCGCAGCGGGCCCTGTCGCACGAACAGCACGAGGATCGCCGCCACCGTGACCGCGAACGGTACGGTGAGCCAGTAGCCCTTCAATGCGAGCGCGCCCATCGGTGAGGCGAAGGTCTTGATCGGGCCGGTCGCGACGTTGAGCTGCTGCAGAAAGAACGTGAAAGGTCCGCCGAAGAGATACTGGCTCATCAACCCGTAGATCACGCAGCACGCGGCCACGCCCGCGAGCGCCGGCAGCACATGGTGGGTCATGCGGCGAGCCAGCCCGAAGAGCCCGAGCCCCGGGTGAACGACGAAAAGATAGTACGCGGTCAGGACCGGGACCCACACGACCGACATGAGGTGGCTCATGAGCATCGACGCGACGCAGAAGCCCGCGCCGGCGAACGCTGCCCATCCGCCCTTCGCGCTGTGGGTGATCAGCGCGAGCGCGAGCGTCGCATAGGCCACGCACGCGCTGTCGACGTAGTCCCAGCCGATGGTGCGGAGATAGTACAGGTCACAGATCATCCAGACGGTGACCGCCGCGGCCGCCCCGCGCGACAGGTGCGTGCGCGCGACCGACCACAAGCTCAGCGCCGACACGCCGTTGAGCAGCACGATGTGCAGGACCCGGGACGCGAGCCAGTCGGGCAGCAGTGAGTAGGTCACCCAGCCTGGCACGTTGAACGGCAGCCGCGACTCGAAATAGTTGCGGTCCCACGCCGGCACGTCGGCGAGCGCGCCGGTGCGCATCAGCTTGAAATAGCCGTAGTAGAACCAGGTATCGAGGTCACCGATCGCGTTGCCGAGCCAGTCCGCATTGATCAGCGACAGCAAGAACGGGAGGCCGATCGCGATCGCGAACATGCCGCTTCGGCCGAGGAATCTCGGCAAATCGTCGGAGGCCGCCGTCATCCCACCTCGGCCCTAGCAGGATGCAGGAGCCGCGTCACGCCCAAGAGCAGTCGAGGCCCCTTCCCCGCCCGGTCCGCGATCCCCGTCATGGCCTCCAGCCCTCACGGTGAATCGGTGACACGCGGCCTGGGCCGCCGTTTCACCATCGGCGTGTCATTCGAGACGCAACGATTGAATATTTTCGCGCGCCGATCTCGGCACGCCTTCTGCTTTGGTGCTCGACATGAACTTCTCGAAGCTGATGCTCGCCGCCTCCTCGATCCTCGCCGCCTTTACCGTCGCCACCTCCGCCGACGCCAAGCCGCGCACGCCGCTCTACCCGCGCGAGCAGCGGGTGTCGGCGCTCGCAGTCGGCGACGACGTTCCGTACTCGGAGCTGATCCAGCGGCGCGACGGCAGCATCAAGCCGGCGGTGTTCTCGGCGGACCCGCAGGCGATCGATTCGAACGGGGTGATGGTGTTCGAGATCTTCTCCGAGTCCGCCAAGGGACGCGCGCCGCGCTGGCGCTGTGTCGCGGTCAACGACGTGGCCGAGTGCCTCGGCGCGCCGGTGAAGGTGAGCTACCAGAAGGGCGACGAGCGCATGATCATGCGCGTGAGCATGTCGCACCGCGAGAGCGCGCTCGGGCAGGCGCCGCTCGCCGAGCACCAGAGCCGCCGCGGCACGCTCGTCGCCAGCGCGGAGTGAGCTTTACCCTCGCGCCTAAATGATCCGCCGTTCAGCGGCAGCTCCCACCACCGATGCCGCGGAGGTGAGCCGAACCGAAGTCCTGTGGATCAACGCGCTCGCGCAGGGCGCCGGATCGAGCGCGCGCTTCGCCGGGGCCTCGCGCGCGAGATCGCGCGTCACCTGCGTGCCGATCGGGCCCGACGTGCGGCTCGCGCTCGCCGGCATCAAGCCGAGCCTGGTGATCCTGGAGACCGACGTCCTCGACATTGCGCGAGCGGCGGTCGTTCGCGAGGTGATGATGTGCCCCGACGTCGCGGCCTCCGCGGTCGTCAGCACCGTCGAGATCCCCTCGAACGAGCAGTTCTCTCAGTGCCTGGGCGTGGTGCGCTCCGAGGCCGTCACCGATGCCTGGTTCGACGCGCTGGTCCGCGCCGCCGAGACCATCGCCAGTCTGACGAATCGGAACCGCTTCCTTCGCGAGGCCGACCCGGTCACGGGCCTGGTCTCGCGCAGCGAGCTCCTCGAGCTGTCCCGCGCCGGTCTCCCTGACCATCACAGCGTCGCCATCCTGAACCTCGATCGCTTCCGCCTGGTGAACGACGCGCTGGGTTTCGACGCGGGTGACCTCGTGCTCCTCGAGGCCGCCGGGCGCGTCCGCAGTGTCGTCCGCAGCGAGACGATCGTCGCGCGCTGGTCCGCGGCCGAGCTGGCGCTGATCCTCGGCGTCGACGCGAAGGCGCAGCTCGAGGCGCTCCGGACTGCGATCCTCCCGCCCTTCACCTCGGCCGGTGGAACGGTCGCGCTCACCGCGACCATCGGGGCTGCTCCGATCATCGAGGGCAGCATCGATCGCGCCCTGGTCCACGCGGCCAGCGCCGTGCGCCGCGGCCGAAAGCTCGGCGGCAACATGATCGTCGACGCCGGCGCCGAGGACGCCCCGTCCCATGCCCGGTGGTTCGAGATCGACAGGTCTCTCCGGCACGCCCTCACCAACGACGAGCTCCTCCTGCACTATCAGCCGCAGTTCGCCATCGATGGTCAGACGCTGCTCGGGTTCGAGGCGCTCCTGCGCTGGAAAAAGCCGGGCGGCGGGCTCGTCCCTCCCGGCGAGTTCATCCCGGCGCTCGAGGCCAGCGGCGCGATCGTCGACGTCGGCGCCTGGGTCATCGAGGAGGCCTGCCGCACCATGGCGCGCTGGCGCAGCGCGGGGATGGAGGCGCGGGTGGCGGTCAACGTCTCGGCGGCTCAGCTCCGCCGGCCCGACTTCGTCGCGATCGTCGATCGCGCGCTCCTGCTGTCCGGCCTGCCGCCCGGAAATCTGGAGCTCGAGCTCACCGAGAGCATCCTGCTCGATCTCTCCGCCGATCTCACCGTGAAGCTGCTGGCCGAGCTCAAAGGTCGCGGCATCCGCGTCTCGATCGATGACTTCGGCACCGGATACTCATCGCTCTCCTATCTGCGACACTTGTCGGTCGACGTCCTGAAGATCGATCGCGCGTTCGTCAACGACATCCACGACCCAAAGGCGCACGGCATCGTCACTGCCATCATCAGCATCGCTCGCGCGCTCGGCCTGAAGACGATCGCCGAAGGTGTCGAGACCCCCGAGCAGCTCCGCTCGCTGGCGCTGGCCGGCTGTGACGAGCTGCAAGGATTCCTCCTGGCGCGCCCCATGCCCGCCGACGCGATCGAGCGCTGGCACAAGGCGCGATCGAAGCCGACCCAAACCCGCCCATCGCTGGCCGCTTGAAAGAGATCACTCCCATGTTGACCATCGTAACGACACCCACCCTCGACGTGTTCGCCCCCGACCTGCACGATCAGCTCGATCGACTCAGCCAGGCCGAGCTCGACGCGATGGAGTTCGGCGTCGTGCGCATGAGCACGAGCGGTAAAGTCGTGGCGTACAACGCGTACGAGTCACGGCTGGCCGGGCTCTCGAGAGAGCGCGTGATCGGGAAGCACTTCTTCACCGAGGTCGCGCCCTGCACCAACCACTATATCGTCTCGGTGCGCTTCGACGCGCCGATCAATCTCGACGCGCTCGTCCCCTACGTGTTCACGCTGCGGATGCGGCCCACCCACGTCCAGCTGCGCCTGCTCAAGAAGGAGCGCTCGACGTATCAGTACTTGATCGTCGCGCGAGGACAGTCATGAGCGACGAAGATCTGCTGGAGTTCCTCTACGTGTGCCCGGTCGGTCTCGCTCAGCTGGCGAGCGATGGATCGGTCGAGATGGCCAACCCCGCGTACGCGCAGCTCATGAACCAACTGGATCCCAGCGGTGGATCGGTCAACTTCATCGAGCTCATCGCGCGGTATGCGCCCGAGTTCCCCGCGATGGTGCGCGATTTCACCGCGCAGTCCGGGGTCATCTGCCAGCATCATCGGGTCAGCTTCGGCGTGGTCACGACGTCGCCTTTTCCGCTGGTCGCGAGCCTCACGATGAACCGGCTCGCGCGTGGCAGCATCGTGGTCGCCATGCACGACATCTCGAGCGCAGCGGCGGATCAGCGCGCGGCCAAGGAGTCGGATCAGCGCTTTCGTTCGCTGGTCGATGGCGTCCGCGACTATGCGATCTTCACCCTCGACGAGAAGGGCAAAGTATCGACGTGGAATCTCTCGGCCGAGAAGCTCTTCGGGATGGGCGCCGACCGCGCGATGGGGCGTGATCTGGCGTCACTGATGCCTCGCGAAGACGTCGCGGGCGATCGCTCCCGCGCGCTGCAGCTGAGCGCCAGGACCACGGGATGGAGCGAGGACGAGGGCTGGTGGGTCCGCGAGGCCACCACCCGCTTCTGGGGCAGCGCCAACATATCGGCCGTCGAGAACGGCGGCTTCACGGTCATCCTGCGCGACCTGAGCCGGAGAAAGCGCGGCGAGGACGAGCTCCGCGCGATGGCGAACGCGGACGCGCTCACCGGTCTTGCGACGCGCCGCTATCTGGCGGAGTGCGGTGAAAAGGAGCTGTTTCTGGCGCGCCGAGCGGGCGTGCCGCTCTCGGTTCTGATGCTGGACGCCGATCACTTCAAGCAGGTCAACGAGCAGCACGGACATGCGGGCGGGGACCAGGTGCTGCGGGCGATCGCGCGCATCTGCCGCGACCAGACCCGCGACGTCGACCTCGTGGCGCGCTACGGCGGCGAAGAGATCGTGGTGGTACTGCCGGACACCGACATCATCGGGGCGCGAAACGTCGCCGAGCGCATCCGCCTCACCCTCGAGGCCTACCGGGAGCCAAGCGCCTCCGGTGTCTTGCGAGTGACAGCGAGCATCGGAGTCGCCTGCTCGAGCCCCGCAGACGCCGATCTCGACGCGCTGATCGCCCGGGCCGACGCCGCGCTCTACGAGGCCAAGTCGCGGGGACGGAACCGCGTGGCCCTCTCGCGCCCACCGACCAGCGAGCCGCAGCTCGCGGTGGCGTAGGTCGGGCTATTTCTCGCGATCGATGTGGCCGGGCGCGGCCGCGTTGCCGAACTGCTTCTCGTAGCCCTTCGCGCCGCGCACGTACTTGGTGAACCCCAGGCTCTGCAGCTTGTTGTCGCTCGGGCCCTTGGTTCCCACCTCGGCGTTGATCCCGACGGCGCTGATCAGGCGCTCCAGTCCGCCGTCGCAGATGTCGCCCTCGGCCGTGAGATGCGAGTGGTTGGACTTCACCTCGCTCATCCGGTGGACGAGCTCCATCTCGACGCCACACTCGGTGCAGCGATAGTCGTAGGCGGGCACGAGATGAATGCTGCCACGAGATGCGCGCGCTCGGCTACACTCCAGTTCAGTGGGGGCCCTCGACTTCGCCAACGCGGCGGTGCAGCGCTGGTTTTCGGCTTCATTTGCCGAGCCGACCCCGGCCCAGACCAAGGGGTGGCCCGCCATCGCCAGCGGCAAGTCGACGCTTTTGCTCGCCCCCACCGGCTCGGGCAAGACGCTCGCGGCGTTCCTCGCGGCGATCGACGCCCTGATGTTCACGCCCGAGCCCGCGCCCGACAAGCGGCTCAAGGTCCTCTACGTCACGCCGCTCAAGGCGCTCGGCGTCGACGTCGAGCGCAACCTCGCCGCGCCGATCGCCGGTATCCGCGCCACCGCCGAGCGGCTCGGATCGAAGTACCGCCTGCCGCAGATCGGCGTCCGCTCCGGTGACACACCGCAAGCCGAACGCGCGCGCATGCTGCGCTCGCCGCCCGACATCCTCATCACGACGCCCGAGTCGCTCTATCTCCTGCTGACCTCGCAGGCGCGCGCGATCCTCGGCTCGATCGACACGGTGATCATCGACGAGATCCACACCATGGTGGCGACCAAGCGCGGCGCCCACCTCTTCACCTCGCTCGAACGCCTCGAATCCGCGCGCCCCGAAGGTTCGAAGCCCCTCCAGCGCATCGGCCTCTCCGCCACGCAGCGCCCGCTCGAAGAGGTCGCGCGGTTGATGGGCGGCGGCACGATCGGCAAGGCCGGCGAGTGGATCCCGCGCCCCGTCACCATCGTCGACGCCGGCGCCAAACGTCCGCTCGAGCTCACGGTCGAGGTCCCGATCGAGGACATGTCCGAGCTCGGCGCGCCGCTCCCGATCGGTGAAGACGACATCGTGAGCGGGCCCGCGAGCTCCACCAAAGGGCTCACCCGCTCGATCTGGCCCTCGATCCACCCACGATTGGTCGAGCTGATCCGCGAGCACCGCACCACGATGGTGTTCGTGAACTCGCGCCGCCTCGCCGAGCGCCTGGCCGCCGCGATCAACGAGACTGCGGGCGAGGAGCTCGCGCTCGCCCACCACGGCTCGCTCGCCAAGGACGCCCGCGCGGTGATCGAGGAGCGGCTCAAGCGCGGCCAGCTCCCGGCGATCGTCGCGACGTCTTCGCTCGAGCTCGGCCTGGACATCGGCTCGGTCGATCTCGTCATCCAGATCGAGTCTCCGCCCTCCGTCTCCGCCGGCCTGCAGCGCGTCGGCCGCGCCAACCATCAGGTCGGAGCCAAGCCGCGCGGGGTCTTTTTCCCCAAGTTTCGCGGCGATCTGCTCGCCACCGCGGCCACCACCGCGCGCATGCACGCCGGCCTGGTAGAGGAGATGTTCTACCCGCGGAACCCGCTCGACATCCTCGCGCAGCAGCTCACCGCGATGGTGTCGATCTCCCCGACCACCGACCGCGAGCTGTTCGACGAGATCCGCCGCGCCGCGCCGTTCGCCGAGCTCCCGCGCGCGTCGTTCGAGGGCGTGCTCGACATGCTCTCGGGCCGCTACCCGAGCGACGACTTCGCCGAGCTCAAGCCGCGCATCACCTGGGACCGTCTCACCGGCGCGCTCGAGCCGCGACAGAGCGCGCGCCGCATCGCGCTCAGCAACGGCGGCACCATCCCCGATCGCGGCCTCTACGGCGTGTTCATGGCCGGCGCCGATGACAGCGGCAAATCGCGCCGCGTCGGCGAGCTCGACGAGGAGATGGTGTTCGAGTCGCGCATCGGCGAGGTGTTCCTTCTCGGCGCGTCGTCGTGGCGCATCGAGGACATCACGCACGATCAGGTGCTGGTCTCGCCCGCCCCCGGTGAAGCAGGAAAAATGCCCTTCTGGAAGGGCGATCGACCGGGTCGGCCGATCGAGCTGGGCCGCGCGATCGGCGCGCTCGCGCGCAAGCTCCGCGACACGCCGCGCGACGAGGCCGAGCAGCTCCTGAGCACGGTGCACGGCCTCGACGTGCTCGCGGCGAAGAACCTCCTCGATTATCTGCGCGACGAGATGGAGGCGACCGGCGAGGTCCCCACCGATCGCGCGATCGTGATGGAGCGCTTCGTCGACGAGATCGGCGACTGGCGCGTTTGCATCCTCTCCTCGTTCGGCGGCCGCATCCACGCGCCGTGGGCGATGGCGATCCGCGCCAAGCTCCGCGCCGCGAGCGACGCCGAGATCGACATGACCTGGTCCGACGACGGGATCGTCTTCCGCCTCCCCGAGGCCGACGCGCCCCCCGATCCGACCTTGTTTTTCCCGCGTCCCGAGGAGATCGAGGAGCTGGTCGTGCGCGAGCTCGACAAGACCTCGCTGTTCGGCGCGCGCTTCCGCGAGAACGCCGGGCGCGCGCTCTTGTTCCCGAAGCGCGATCCCACCCGCCGCACGCCGCTGTGGGCCACGCGGCGCCGCTCGGCCTCGCTGCTCGCGGTGGCGTCGAAGTTCTCGACCTTCCCGATCGTGCTCGAGACCTTCCGCGAGTGCCTGCGCGACGTGTTCGATCTGCCCGCGCTGGTCGGGCTGATGAAGGACATCGAGTCGCGAAAGGTGCGGATCGCGACGGTCGATACCAAGAAGGCCTCGCCCTTCGCCGCGTCGCTGCTCTTCAACTACGTCGCCAACTTCATGTACGAGGGCGACGGCCCGATCGCCGAGCGGCGCGCGCAGGCCCTCGCGCTCGATCACGCGCAGCTGCGGCAATTGCTGGGCGAAGCCGAGCTCAGGCAGCTCCTGGATGCGGAGATCATCGAGGCCCACGTCGAGCGGTTGCAGAAGATGTATCCGCTGAAGCACGCGGACGCGCTCCACGATCTGTTGCTCTCGATCGGCGATCTCTCGCGCGAAGAGATCTTCACGCGGACTGGTACAGAACAGATGATCCAGGAGCTGACCAAGGCCCGCCGCATCATCGAGGTGCGCGTGGCGAGCGAGCCGCGCTTCATCGCTGCCGAGGACATGGGCAAGTATCGCGACGCGCTCGGGATCGTCCCGCCGACCGGCGTCGCGCATGCCTTCCTGGATTTTCTGCCTGATCCGCTGGGCTCGTTGATCACCCGCTACGCGCGCACGCATGGGCCCTTCTTGGTGGACCAGGTCGCGGCGCGCTTCGGTCTCGGCATCGCGCCCGTTCGGGCCACGCTCGAGGCGCTCGGCGACAAGCTGGTCGAGGGCGAGTTCCTCCCGGGCGGCCGCGGGCGCGAGTGGTGCGACGCGGAGGTGCTGCGCGCGCTCAAGCGCCAGTCGCTGGCGAAGCTCAAGAAGCAGGTCGAGCCGGTCGAGCACGGCGTGCTGGCGCGCTTTCTCCCGGAGTGGCAGGGCCTGCACAAGCGGCGGTCGGGCCTCGACGCGCTGCTCGGCGTGATCGAGCAGCTCCAGGGCGCGCCGATCCCGGCGTCGGTGCTGGAGAGCGAGGTGCTGCCCGCGCGCATCGAGGACTACGAGCCGGCGTATCTCGACGAGCTGTGCGCGGCGGGCGAGGTGGTGTGGCGAGGGATCGATCCGCTCGGCGTTGCGGATGGGCGGATCGCGCTCTACCTCACCGATCACTACGCGCGCCTCGCGCCGCCGGTCGTTCCCGTCGAAGGCGAACGCGCCCAGAAGATCCGCGAGAAGCTGCAGTCCGCGCGCTTCTTCCCCGAGCTCGGCATCGACGGCTTCCCGCAAGACAACTTGCAGACGCTCTGGGAGATGGTCTGGGCCGGCGAGGTCACCAACGACACGCTGGTGCCGCTGCGCTCGCTCCTGCGCGCGGAAGGCCCGAGCCGAAAAGATCGCATCGTGGCCCACCGCGGCTTCCGTTCGCGGCGCACCGTGCTGAAGGGCTCGGAGGGGCGCTGGTCGTTGCTCCGCGCGATCGAGGGCATCAGCGAGACCGAACGGCGCACCGCGCGCGCGCACCAGCTGCTCGAGCGTTACGGCGTGCTCACGCGCGAGGCGGTGCAGAGCGAAGGCATCGCGTACGCCTCGGTCTATCCGGTGCTGAAGGCGATGGAAGAGGCTGGGCGCGTGCGGCGCGGATACTTCGTGGCCGGGCTGGGCGCGACGCAGTTTGCGCTGCCGGGCGCCGATGATCGCCTGCGGGCGCAGCGCGACGTCCAGCCCGACGAGGAGGTGCTGGTGCTCGCGGCGACGGATCCCGCCAACCCCTACGGCGCGGCGCTCCCCTGGCCGGAAAGCCGCAAGCCCCAAGGCGAAGTGGAGGGCTCCGCCCGACCGAGCCGACGGCGCGCAGAGAGCGAAGCGAACGTAGCCCCTCGGGGAGGCGCGCATCCGCAAAGGGCGACCGGCGCGCAGGTGGTGCTGTGCGAAGGCCGATTGCTCGCCTGGATCGGGCGCACCTCGAAGAGCGTGCTGACGTTCCTCCCGGAGGAAGAGCCCGATCGCTCGCGGCTGGCGACGCTCCT
>Ga0105047_10009949_pt1 | contig 15594 bp, 10 predicted proteins | sample MAT04_FD_78384 | JGI IMG/M metagenome (GOLD analysis project Ga0105047, IMG submission 78384) | Freshwater microbial communities from Lake Fryxell liftoff mats and glacier meltwater in Antarctica - MAT-04 (megahit assembly) | ecosystem: Environmental > Aquatic > Freshwater > Ice > Liftoff... | reverse complement strand
TGAGTTGGGCGATATAGGGCTCACCTTGCAACCCTACCGGTAGCGTGTCGGACGCAAAGGCCATGGGCGGCGCCAATTTTCCGACATGCTGGAACCGTACCGCATCTACGTAAAGCGGGGCTCCATTTGCGCTACGCAGCACCACTCCCGCAGCGACCTGCGGGTCAAATGGATAGGTGCCTACAGACTGCCATTCACCGCCACCGGCAACTTGACTTTTTGAAACTGTGTTCTGTCCGCCGTGGTACTGAACAGTAATTTCAGCAGGTCCGGCATCAGCCAAATTCTGTGGCCACCAGACGAAGACTTCGTATTGCCCTGCATCCGGCACCGTGAGCGCAAAGCGAGCACTGGCAACACCTTCACTTCGCAAAACTTTGGCGCTCTTTGCCAGGTATCCACTAAGCGGCTTAAAGTTGCCGTCCGTGGCCAGACCCGCGCTCGATGTGTCGAGCACAATGTTATTCAACGACTGCTTCAAACTGACTGGGACAGCCAGAGGCGCTGAACTTGGAGAGTCGCCCCCCCCACCACACGCCACAACGCCGGCGGTTATCAACGCGATGATCCAATATTTGAACCAACTAACAGTATTGAGGGGATTCACGGAGACCTCGTCATCAGACGAAAGGTTAGTCATTGCGTAAATCCCTTTGTAGTCATAATATTTACAAAATGCAATTTTCTTGCCAAGTCAAGCTCCGCCGTTATCTTTCACGCGCCATATCAAGTGGCAACCCCCGTGGATACTGCACAAGAAGCTATCTAAATCGCTCGTCTTTTTTTGAAACCTTCGATTGGCGCATTGGCACGTTTGTAAAGAAAGCCGACAAAATATGCGGCAATATCGACCTTGCGGAAAGAGCTCGGAAAACGGCACTTCACCAAACAGTTGATGGCTGTATCTGAGTGGTAATTAGCTCTGCTTAAGGCGTTTTTGGGTGGGGAAGAATGGCGCGTGACTGCTTTGGGTGAGCGAATTCGGCAACAAGTTGCTGGTGCCTATGTTTGCCGAGGTGTTTCGGGTTGAGCCCTGGAACGGGCGAACGTAGCGCGATCCGACATCAAGCAATTCAAATTGGATTCCAACGGCTTAGTGGCAAGCCTGACTGACCTCGGAAACAAAAAGCGCTTATGTCGCCAGCAAGGCTGCTGTGGTGGCGCTGATGAGTGCGGGGGCGTCTTCGATTTCAGTGGTTTGCCAGAAGGCCGGGCCGGTGACGACATGGCTGTGCACTACGTAACCTGCCTGCTGCCAGTCGGCGATGGTCTTGACGGCCACAGGGGTCAGGCTGGCATCGTCGCGGGTAGAGAGTTCAAACCACTCCACCCGGCTTCCAGCAGGGTTGTTTGTGGACGGTGGCAGCAACTGGGCGTGTTCCAGCCCATCGGCCAGGGCGGGTGCCAGCAGATAACCTGCAATCTCCACGGGGCGGCCTTGGGCTAGGTCGGCGCGCAGGCCCTCCATGACGACCTTGGCGTTGCCGCTGGCGAGGTCGGCGGCAGCTTTGAGGCGCAGAAACTGTTGCAACAGGGGTCTGCCAGCCGGGGTAGGGGCCCAGAACAAGAAGTTGCAGGGCTCCTGAATGGCCTGTGCGGCTTGGGTGGCAAGCAGGCAACCCGCGCGCAGGCCCCAGAGCCACAACGGTGGGCGCGGCAGGTGTGGGGTTTGTGCGTCTGTTTTTTCGCGCAACCATCGGCAGGCGCTGGCTATGTCCTCTACCCAAGCGGACCAGGTGGCGTCGCCAAAGTCCCCGCTGCTGTCACCACAGCCCAGCAAGTCGATCTGCACCACGTCAAACCCGGCCTGTGCCAGCGCTCGCGCCTGCAAGGCGGCCATGCGGCGCGATTTGTTCATCTCTTCGGTGAGCGGGTGCACGTACACCACCTGACCGCGCAGTGCCGCTCCCGGCAATTTGTTTGCCCGGTGATAAATACAAAAGCGTTGCCCGTTTTCTGCAGGCAGAAAGAAGGCCTCAAACGGCATGGGGACGGTCAGGCGGCGAGTTTTTCGCTCACAAAGTCCGCTAGCGAGCCTACGGTGGCAAAAGTGCTGCCATCGATGTCATCGTCGTCCACCACCAGGCCAAAGTGGGTTTCCAGGCCGGTAATCAGCGTGACCACGGCCATGGAGTCCAATTCGGGAATGGCCCCCAACAAAGGGGTGTCGCGGGTAAAGCCGCTGGATCGGCCATCCAGGCTTAAAACTTCATCCAGCAGGCGGATGACTTCTTGTACTACGTTCAATTCTGACTCCCTAAGGTGGTTGGTTGGTTTTGATTGAGATTGTAGTGCTATCAAATAGATAGCTCCTTGCGCAGGTTCTACGGGGGCTTCAGGCTGTTTTTATATAAATTTTGGGATGCAACCCGTAATGAGTATCGGCAGATAGGGAAAAGCGACCGTTGGGCGGCATGCGCTCATGGCATAGCTGGCAATCAGGCCTGCGCTGCCGGGGCGATTTTTGACCCAATCGGTGTGCAACTGCATGGCGTGCCGCGCGGGTTTTTCGTCCCGGAGCAGGGACTCCACCACCAGCAGGCGATCCGCCAGGCGGGATTGATAGGTTTTGATGATGCCTTCCTGCCCCCACAGCAGCACCACGGCAACCGCCAACCAGCCCAGCGGAACATGGGCGGCTAAACCAGCTACGCAGAGTGCGAGGCCAGTCAGTTTGATCAGCAACGCATTTCTTTCATGCTGTTCGTGGCTGCCCTGTAGCGTTTGCCATTCCTGGGCGAGTGAATTGTGGTTATTCATGGGGCTGGCAATGCCAAGAAATATTGCAGAGCGTGTACGATACCTCAGGTCATTTCCGTGGACCTCCATATCCGCTTCCTGCCTTCACCCGACCAGCCATGAATGAATCCACTTTGTTGCATGAATTGATAGCGGTCGCTGCCCAGCGCACGCCGCAAGCCATTGCGTTGACTTACGGCGCAGATTCGTTGAGTTATCAGGAACTGCAGGCAGCTACTTCCCATTTTTCAGCCGGTTTGATGCAGTTGGGCCTGCAACGCGGCGAGCGGGTGGCCATTTACCTGGAGAAGCGCTTTGAGACGGTGATTGCCAGCTTTGGCGCACCGGCAGCGGGCGGTGTTTTTGTGCCGCTGAATCCGCTGCTCAAGCCCGAGCAGGTCGCCTTTATTTTGCGCGACTGCAATGTGCGCGTGCTGGTGACCTCGCCCGAGCGCCTGGCTTTGCTGGCGCCAGCGCTGGCCGAGTGCCATGACTTGCGGGATGTCGTGCTGGCGGGCGCGGATGTTCCCGCTGCACCGCAGTTGCCGCATCTGGCCTTCACCCGCTGGAATGCCCTGCTGGCGAGTCCGCTCCAAGCGGGGCACCGGGTGATTGACACCGACATGGTGGCCATTCTCTACACCTCGGGCAGCACGGGTCGCCCCAAAGGCGTGGTGCTGTCGCACCGCAACATGGTGGCCGGTGCCAAAAGCGTGGCGTCCTATCTTGAAAATCAGGCAACGGACACCCTGCTGGCTGCGTTACCCCTGTCGTTTGATGCGGGCTTTAGCCAGTTGACGACTGCCTTCCATGTGGGCGCGCGGGTGGTGCTGCTCAATTATTTGATGCCGCGCGATGTGCTCAAGGCCATGGCCAAGGAGAAGGTCAGCGGCCTCACCGTGGTGCCGCCTCTCTACATTCAGTTGGCCCAGCTCGAATGGCCTGCCGAGGTCACCGAGCACCTGCGCTACTTTGCCAACACCGGCGGGCGCATGCCCGGCGAGACGTTGGCACTGCTGCGCCAGCGGGTGCCCAAGGCGCTGCCTTTTTTGATGTATGGCCTGACGGAAGCGTTTCGGTCCACCTTTTTGCCACCTGCCGAGGTAGACCGCCGCCCCGACTCGATTGGCAAAGCCATTCCCAATGCCGAAATTTTGGTGCTGCGCGAAGACGGCTCGCCCTGCGCGCCCAATGAGCCCGGCGAACTGGTGCACCGCGGTGCGCTGGTGGGCATGGGGTACTGGAACGATGCCGAAAAGACCGCCGAACGCTACAAGTTGTTGGCCCCCGATGCACCCGGACGCCAGCCGGGGCTGCAGTTGCCGGAGTACGCGGTGTTTTCGGGCGACACCGTGCGCCAGGATGAGGAGGGGTTCCTGTATTTCATTGGCCGCCGTGACGAGATGATGAAGACATCCGGCTACCGCGTCAGCCCCACCGAAGTGGAAGAGGTGCTGTACGCCACCCGGATGGTGGGGGAGTGCGTGGCCTTCGGAGTGGACCACGCGTTGCTGGGTCATGCTATACAAGTGATAGCTACTCCCGTAGATTCCACGGGGGCTATCGACCTAAAAGCCTTAAATTTGGAGTGCCGGGCGCGCATGCCGGCCTACATGGTGCCAGCCCACATTGATGTGCGCCCCGGCCCGCTGCCGCGCAACCCCAACGGCAAGATTGACCGCAAGTTGCTGGCCACCGAGTGGGCCGAGCGCACACCACAGTGAACCGATGACTTCCCATGACACCTACTGAACGCCCACTTCCCGTCCATGCCCCCATGGACCAGTTCCCTGTCGTTGACGGGGAGCTGCAAATTGGCGGTACGCCGCTGTCGCGCCTGGTGGAGCGCGTGGGGCAAACCCCTTTTTACGCCTATGACCGCAGCCTGCTGCGCGCGCGGGTCGGCGTGCTGCGGGCCGTGTTGCCCAAGGCCATCAAACTGCACTACGCCATGAAAGCCAACCCGCTGCCTGCCGTGGTGGGCCTGATGGCGGGGCTGGTGGATGGCGTGGATGTGGCCTCCGCCGGCGAGTTGCAAGTGGCATTGAATGCAGGTGCCAACCCCCAGGAAATCAGCTTTGCCGGGCCGGGTAAGAAAACCACCGAGTTGCGCCAATCGGTAGCAGCGGGAGTGTTGATCAACATTGAGTCGTTCCGTGAAGTGTCGGAACTGGCAACCATTTCCGCGGAGTTGGGCTTGCCGGCGCGGGTGGCGGTGCGCGTGAACCCCGACTTTGAGCTCAAAGGCTCCGGCATGAAGATGGGCGGAGGCCCCAAGCAGTTTGGTGTGGACGTGGAACAAATGCCCGCGCTGATGGATTTGATTCGCAGCACCGGCGTGCAGTTTGAGGGGTTTCATCTGTTTGCGGGCTCCCAAAACCTCAAGGCCGAGTCCATTTGCGATGCGCAGCGCAAGTCCTATGAATTGGCCCTGCGCCTGGCAGAACTGGCCCCCGCACCGGTGCGCTTCCTCAACTTGGGCGGAGGTTTTGGTATCCCCTATTTCCCGGGCGAGCAGCGGCTTGATCTTGCGCCTATAGGTGACAACCTGGCCCACATTTGCGAACGCGCGGCCAAGGAATTGCCTGAAGCGGGCATGGTGATTGAGCTGGGGCGCTACCTGGTGGGCGAGGCCGGCGTGTATGTGGCGCGGGTGGTGGATCGCAAGGTCTCACGCGGGCAGGTGTATCTGGTGACAGACGGTGGGCTGCACCACCATCTTTCTGCTTCGGGCAACTTTGGGCAGGTGGTGCGGAAAAATTACCCCGTGGCCATTGGTAACCGCATGCAGGCAGCAGAGCAGGAGGTGGCGTCGGTGGTCGGACCTTTGTGTACGCCGCTGGATTTGCTGGCTGACCGCATGACCCTGCCGCGCGCCGACGTGGGTGACCTGGCGGTGGTGTTCCAGTCGGGTGCCTATGGCGCAAGTGCCAGTCCGCAGGGCTTTTTGGGGCATCCACACTGCGTTGAAGTACTGGTCTAAGGGGCGTTGCACTGAACCCTCTGGCCCGCCTTCTGCTGGCGCTCTCCTGTCTGCTGGCGGGCGCCGCGTTGGCCTGGCATCACCCGTTGTGGCCGATGGGGGCAATGCTTGTCTTGTGGGGCTGGTGCGTCATGGCGGCGTGGTTTCCAGCGGCCTGGCTCTTTGTGGTGCCGGCTACCCTGCCGTTTTTGAACTTTGCGCCCTGGACCGGGTGGCTGGTGTTCGATGAGTTTGATATCTTGCTGTTGGGCACTTTGGCGGGCGGTTACGGGCGCTGGGCGCAGGAACATCAAGAGACCGCAGATGGGACTCGGCCGCGTCTGCCGGGCCTTGTCCCTGCGCTGCAGGGCTTGCTGGGTATTGCCAGCCTGTGGGCGCTGCACCGCGGGTTGGAGGATGCCGGCGGTTTTGCCTTTGATTGGTTCGCCGGATACGGCGATGCCCTCAACAGTGTGCGGGTGTTCAAAAGCCTGGGTTTCGCACTGCTCCTGTTGCCCTTGCTGCGGCGGGAGTTTCGGCATTCAACGGCTAGGGCCAGTCAGCGGCTCGCGGGTGGCATGGTTGCGGGGTTGGTCCTATTGACGCTGGCTGTGGTGTGGGAGCGAGCGGCCTTTGTCGGACTGACGGATTTTTCCTCCAATTACCGCACCGTGGGTCTTTTCTGGGAAATGCATGTGGGGGGTGCCGCCATTGACAGCTATCTGGCGCTTGCGTCGCCATTCGTAGTTTGGGCACTGGTTACGGCTAAAAGGCGCTTGACGTGGGTTGCCGCCGCCGTGTTGGCGCTCCTGACGGCGTATGCCTGCCTGACCACTTTCTCGCGAGGCGTGTATCTGTCAGTCGTGGCCCCGCTGGGCTTGCTGGCGGTATTGCTGTGGAGGCAAAGACATGCACCAACTCAACGCAAAGGCAGAGGCAAAGGCAAAGAACAGTGGTGGGCAGGGTGGCGAGCCAAGGGCAGCACGGTGCTGGTTTTCTTGATCGCGCTGGAGGTGGCCGCCGTGCTGGGCGCGGGGTCATTCATGGCGGAGCGGCTGGCCAAAACCAGTCAGGACTTGGGTAGCCGCATGGAGCATTGGCAGCGCGGTATCGGCGTGCTGCAGGGACCGGCCGACTGGTGGCTTGGCAAGGGGCTTGGACGGCTACCCGGCAACTATGCGGCGAAGGTGCCGCAAGAGGGATTTTCTGGCACGGTAGAGCTGCATTCAGAGACGCTGGCTGGCCAGCCACCCAACAGATTCGTGTCCCTGCGCAGTGCGGAAAACCTGGATGATTTGGGCGGATCGTATGCCCTGACTCAACGTGTGCAGGCGGAATCAGCGGGTGGGTACCGTGTCAGCATGGCGGTGCGCGTGCAGGAGCCGACGGATTTGTATGTGGCGCTATGCGAGCGGCACCTGTTGTACAACCGCGCGTGTCAGGACATGCGGGTGACGGTCTTGCCGGGGAAAACGGCTTGGCAAACGGTGGCGTTCCCGTTGAGGGGGCCTGCACTGGACGGCGGCAGGTGGTACGCGCCACGCATGCACCTGTTTGCCATTTCAGTGGTCAGTGCCGCAGGGGCGGTAGACATGGATAACCTGGGTCTGACCGGTGAAAGTGGTCAGAGTCTGCTCGGAGACGGAGACTTTTCGAGGGGTCTGGCGCAGTGGTTCCCTGCAGCGCAGTCCTATTTCTTGCCATGGCACATCGACAATCTGTATCTGGAAGTTCTGATCGAGAGGGGTCTGGTTGGCTTACTGCTGCTGGGTGCGCTGGTCTTTGTGGCGTTGTGGCACCTGTCGCTGGGTCGCGCCCGCGCGAGGGCGCTATCGCCCTTCCTGGCTGCGGCGCTGGCTGGGCTTCTGGTGGTGGGTGTGGTCAGCAGCGTAATGGACGTCCCCAGGGTGGCTTTTTTGTTCTTTTTGCTGCTGTTTGCATCGACCGAACTGGCCCGACAGCCTGAAGGCGAGGCCTGCTAGAATTTTTTAAGGGGTAAAACCGTGGTTTCTTTACCCATTCACTGCTTTAATGGGCGTAGAAGATAGGGTCCGATAACGCGCTCGACAATCGGGAAATTGGGAATGATAAAAATATTAGGTCACTATTTTCATAAACGCACGCTGCTGCAGATGTGCTTTGATTTGGGGCTGGTGGTCACCGCCATGCTGGTTACTGTTCTGGTGCAAGTGGCAGAACCCGCCTACCTGGTACCCCGTATTTTGGCCAACTCGCTGGTGCTGGGCTTGGGCGTTCTGATCATCAACTACGGCCTTGGGTTTTACCAGCGTGGACATAACCGGACCATTGGGCAGACGCATGCCCGGGCGGTGCTGGCATTTTGTGCATCCGTGCCGCTAGCCTATCTGGTCTGGAAATTCTCTTACCAAAGTGGCGACGACCGGCGTGCCGTGATGTCGGCTCTGGTCGCGGTTCTGATTCTGATGCTGCTCACCAGGATCTATGTGGCCAACTCCACCCCGGCTGAAAGCATGCGCCAGCGGGTGTTGATTCTGGGTACCGGAAAACCCGCCAAACATGTCGGGAGAAGCCTGAAAAAGTCAGACCCCAATGTTGATCTTGTGGGCTATTTTCCCAGCCCTAACGAAACGGTTCCTGAGGTTTCGGCGTGGGGGCTTCTGGTTTCCGACAAGCCCCTGTCGGACATCGTGATTGATGAGAGAGTCGACGAAATCGTGGTCGCGCTCTCGGAGCGCCGCGGCGGTAGCATGCCGCTGCGTGAACTGCTGGATTGCAAGCTGCGGGGCGTGCGGGTGGTCGATGTGGCGACCCATTTCGAAAAAACCCTGGGGCAAATCAGGCTGGATTCCATATCCGCTGGCTGGCTCATATTTGGGGATGGCTTTGGTCACGGCTGGGCGCGGGCTGCCGTGAAGCGGGTTTTCGACATTGTCTGTGCCTCGATTCTGATTGTCGTCACGTTGCCCATCATGGTCATCACCGGCATTCTGGTACTGATCGAGAGCGGTGGGCCCGTGCTGTACCTGCAAGAGCGCGTCGGGTTGAACGGTCGTCTCTTCAACGTGGTGAAGTTTCGCAGCATGCGAAACGACGCCGAAAAAGATGGCACGCCCCGCTGGGCCAGTGCTTCGGATGATCGGGTGACACGGGTGGGGCGGGTGATCCGCAAACTGCGTATTGATGAGTTGCCGCAGCTTTTTGGCGTGCTGGGCGGGGCGATGAGTTTGGTGGGCCCTCGTCCTGAACGCCCGTTTTTCGTCGATAAACTGACGAAAGAAATCCCCTTCTTTGCTGTGCGACAAAGTGTCAAGCCAGGCGTAACCGGCTGGGCGCAAGTGCGCTACCAGTATGGAGCGTCTGTAGAAGATGCCGCTGAAAAGCTGCAATACGATTTGTACTACGTAAAAAATCACAACCTCTTTCTCGACATTGTCATTTTGTTTGAGACCGTCGGTGTGGTGTTGATGCGCAAGGGTGCCCAGTAGCATGGCCGTGATGGCCTGGAGCCAGCTCCTTGTTGGAATGGCTTACTCGCTCTTTGTGTTTCGCCTGGCGCAGCAGGGGAGTCCAGGCCCCTCGCACGATCGCTCCAATGCGCTGGTGGTTGCTACCGCAGTGTGTACCGCCCTGTGGGGCTGGTTTGGACTGGCGTTTTCATTCACGGCCAATCCGCTGTGGCTGTTGTTCAGCAACCTGCTGGATTTGCTTCGCTATGGTGGTTGGTTCGCGTTCCTGTTGACGCTGTTGCGTCCGTCTGGCTCCAGTGCCCGCTCCGGCCGGCTGCCCTGGTTGCCGGTTGTGGCGGGTGCACTGACACTGTTGGGTGTGGTGTCCCTGCTGCTTGCGAGTTTCGGCATCGGCAACTTGGCGCTTGTTTCGCAGTTGCGTCTTGTCGGTTCAATGGCAACCTCGATTTTTGCACTGGTTTTGCTGGAGCAAGTGTTCCGCAATGCCACCGAGGATTCCCGCTGGAATCTCAAGCCCCTGTCCCTGGGGCTGGCCGGCGCTTTCTTGTTTGATTTGTACTTGTTTTCAGAAGCTGTCATGTTCAACCGTGTGGACACGGATGCGCTCAGCATACGGGGTGGTGTGCACGTTCTGGTTTTGCCGTTGCTGGTACTTTCCATGACGCGGCGCAGCGACTGGATATCAAAGATTCGCCTTTCGCCCAAAGCGGCATTTCATTCCGCAACCCTGTTGATTGCAGGCGCCTACCTCGTTTTTATGTCGGCGGTTGGCTACTACGTGCGGTATTTTGGTGGCGAGTGGGGTCGGGCGCTGCAAGTGGGGTTTGTCTTTTTTACCCTGATTCTGCTGACGGTGCTGGCCATGTCGGGTTCCATGCGCGCGAGTTTGCGGGTGTTCCTGGGAAAGCATTTCTTTCGCTACCGCTACGACTACCGCGACGAGTGGCTCAAGTTCACCAAGACATTGTCAAGTCGCAACACGCCTCAGGAAATGGGCCAGCAGGTCGTTCGTGGTTTGGCGGAGATGCTGGAGAGTCCTGGCGGAAGCCTGTGGATGCGATCCAAAGGCGAGGCTGATTTCAGTCAGACGGCCTGCTGGAACATGGCTCAGACCGCAGATCGGGAAAAGGCAGATTCCCCGCTGTGCGAATTTATGGCCACCAGCGGGTGGGTCGTTAACCTGGAGGAGTACCGGTCTTTTTCGCGCCGGTATGGTCAGATGCAGTTGCCACAGTGGTTGCAGGACCTTGCGCAGGCGTGGTTGGTGGTGCCTTTGCTGGTGGGGTCGGAGTTGATTGGCTTTGTGGTGCTGGCCAGCGCGCGCACGCGCGTAGAGGTGAATTGGGAAGTCAATGATCTGCTGAAAACTGCAGGCCAGCAGGCTGCGAGCTTTCTGGCGCAAATGCAGGCGACCGAGGCGCTGCTGGAGGTTCGCAAGTTTGATGCGTTCAATCGCATGTCTGCCTTCGTGGTGCATGACTTGAAAAACATCGTGACGCAACTGTCCCTGATGTTGAAAAATGCCAAACGTCTGGGCGACAACCCGGAGTTCCAGCAGGACATGCTGATAACCGTCGAGAATTCCCTGGAACGAATGCGCCAGCTCATGCTGCAGTTACGCGAAGGGGCCACTCCGCCCGGGGCCGCTTTTGGCGTTAATTTGGGCAGTATTGTTGGCCGCATCGAAGCCGTGGCTCTGGGGCGGGGCCGGGTGCTTGAGGTCCAAACGGGTGATGGGGTGCTGGCGCGCGGTCATGAAGAGCGGTTGGAGCGCATCATCGGTCACGTTGTACAAAACGCATTTGATGCAACAGACCCTTCGGGGCGTGTCTGGCTCACCCTTGACCGCGTGGGTGGCCAGGCCCGAGTGATGGTGGGCGACACCGGGCAGGGCATGTCGCCGGAATTCATGCGCGACCGTCTTTTCAAACCGTTTCAAACCACCAAGCAGTCGGGAATGGGAATTGGGGCCTACGAAAGTTTCCAATACGTTCAGGAATTAGGTGGCAAGATTGACGTGGTAAGCGCGGTGGGTGCTGGAACCACGGTCACTTTACTGTTACCGGTGTTTGACGCGCAGAGGTAATCAGGCATTCACATTTGAGAAGTTTCATGACATCCGAAAAATCCCGTTCGTTGTTGATCGTCGAGGACGATCTGGCACTGCAAAAGCAAATCAAGTGGTCGCTTGACCGTTTTGATTCGGTGACGGCCCATGACCGGGAGAGTGCGCTGGTGCAATTGCGTAAAAGCACGCCCGCAGTCGTGACCATGGATCTGGGCCTGCCGCCGGATGCCGACTCGGTGTCAGAAGGGTTCAAGCTGCTGGAGCAGATCATGGCGGTGGACCCTGATATCAAGGTGATTGTCTTGACGGGTCAAAACGACCAGGCCAACGCGCTTCGGGCGGTAGCCATGGGGGCGTATGATTTTTTTGCCAAGCCGTTTGAGCCGGAGTTGCTCAATCTGACGGTTGAGCGTGCCTTTCGGCTGTTCGAGCTCCAGAGCGAGAATCGCCGCTTGCGGGAAATGCACCAGCCCGACGCATTGTTTGGATTGATCACGCGTGACCCGGAAATGATGCGCATTAGCCGCACCATCGAAAAGGTGGCCAGTTCGAACGCCACCGTGATGTTGCTGGGTGAAAGCGGTACCGGCAAGGAAGTATTGGCGCGTGGGTTGCATGGCGCATCACCGCGCCACAATGGCAAGTTTGTCGCCATTAACTGTGCGGCTATTCCTGAGAATTTGCTGGAGAGCGAGTTGTTCGGGTTTGAGAAAGGGGCGTTCACGGGGGCCTCAAAGCAGACCATGGGAAAAATTGAAACGGCGCATGGTGGCACCTTGATGCTGGACGAAATTGGAGACCTGCCGTTTCCGTTGCAGGCCAAGTTGCTGCGATTTTTACAGGAAAGAACGATTGAACGGCTGGGCGGGCGACAGGAAATCCCGGTGGATGTTCACATCGTGTGTGCAACCCACCAAGACCTCAATGCACTGAGCAAAGACGGGCGCTTCCGCGAGGATTTGTATTACCGGTTGGCCGAAATTGTGATCAATATTCCGCCACTGCGCTCGCGTATCGGGGACGCGGCCATGCTGGCACATGCGTTTGTTAAAAAATTTGCCCAGGAACAGAATCGCCCGGCCATGACTTTGAGCGAAGACGCGGTCAGGGCGGTCGAGCTGCACCGCTGGCCTGGCAATATTCGGGAGCTGGAGAATTGCATCAAGCGTGCCATCATTATGGCCGATGGCAAGCAGATTACCAGTGACGATTTGGGCTTGAAAAGCGTTGTTGAGGATGCGGCCGATAACTCGCTGGATCTGCGTACGATTCGTGACAACGCAGAGCGAGCAGCCATTATTTCGGCACTCGGCCGGGTCAATGGGAATATGGTGAAAGCTTCGGAGTTGTTGGGTGTTAGCCGCCCTACGCTGTACGATTTAATGCATCGCCTGGGTTTGAAATAAGTTGCTGGATGCGTGTTTGTAACTGAGGGTAAAAATGAACTCCAAGAAATCTTTTTCTCGCCATCCGCTCTCGTCGTTGGTGATGGCGCTTCTGCTGGTCGCCTGCGGCGACAAGCCGGAAGCGATGCTGACCTCTGCCAAAGACTATTTGGCGAAAAACGACAGCAAGGCTGCCGTTATCCAGATCAAGAATGCGCTGCAGAGCAATCCGGATCTTCCCGAGGCGCGGTACCTGCTGGGACGGGCATTGCTGGATGGAGGGGATGCAGTGGGTGCTGAAACCGAGTTGCGAAAGGCCTTGGCCTTGAAAGTGCCACAAGCCCAGGTGGCCCCTTACTTGGCCAAAGCGATGCTGGCCCAGGGCCAAGCCAAAAAAGTAACAGATGAGTTTGGCCCAATGGCGTTGACTCAGACGCCCGAGATGGCCAGCCTGCAAACCACGCTCGCTGAATCGTTTGCCGCGCAAGGCCTTAGCGATCAATCGCAGGCCGCTCTGAGTGCGGCACTAAAGGCGGATGCCACCTATGCGCCGGCACTGCTGCTGCAGGCGCGTCAAAAAGCCGGTCAGCGCGATTTTGATGGCGCGTTGGTCTTGGTGGATGGCTTGATTGCCAAGTCCCCCAAGAACTATGAGGCGTTGAAGCTCAAGGGCGACTTGTTGCTATTCGCGAAAAACCAGCCTGATGATGCGTTGACGGTCTACCGCCAAAGCGTGGACGCGCGGCCCGACTTTTTGGCTGCACATTCTGCCGCCACGGGCATTTTCTTTCAGCAAGGAAAGCTGGATGAGGCGGAGAAGCAAATTGCAAAGATGAAGGCGTTTGCGCCTAATCACCCCCAGACCAAATACATGGAGGCCCAACTGGCGTTTCAGCGCAAGGATTTCAAGCTGGCCAGAAGCAATTTGCAGCAGGTTCTCAAGGGCGCTCCCAACAACATCCTGGCATTGCAGCTGGCTGGCGCGGTGGAACTTCAGCTGGGTTCCGTTTTGCAAGCCGAGAGCTACTTGAGTAAGGCCTTGCAGCTGGCACCCGACTTGCCGTTGGCGCGCCGATTGCTGGTAACGACTTACCTGCGCTCCGGTAACACCACCAAGGCGCTGGCAACACTGGCACCCGGTCTCACCAAGGAGAACGTGGACCCTGGATTGCTGTCTCTGGCTGGTGAGGTGAGTTTGCAAGCCGGCGACGTTAAAAAGGCAGAAGATTACTTCGCCAAGGCCAGTAAACAGGATCCCCAGAATGCAAGAAAGCGAACCGCCCTTGCAGTAACCCAGCTAATGGGTGGGCAAGTGGATTCAGCGTTTGGTGAACTGGAGAATATTGCGGCATCGGACAAGGGCACCACGGCGGATATGGCGTTGGTAAGTGCGCACCTGCGGCGCCAAGAGTTTGACAAGGCGTTAAAGGCCATCGAAGCCCTTGAGCGAAAGCAGCCCGACAAGCCAGTGGCGGCCATGCTGCAAGGGCGCACCTACCTTGCCAAAAAGGATATATCACTGGCTCGCAGGAGCTTTGAGAGGGCGTTGGTTATTGATCCGACCTATTTTCCTGCGGTTGCAAGTTTGGCTGCCCTGGACGTGGAGGAAAAAAAGCCCGAAGACGCGAAGAAGCGGTTTGATTCGGTGCTGGGAAAAGACCCGAAAAATGGGCGAGCATTGCTGGCATTGGCAGAACTCAGCGCCCGTTCAGGCGCTGCCAAAGAAGAGGTTGCCAAACTGATAGGCAATGCGGTTACCGCCAATCCGACTGAGGCCGCTCCACGCTTGTTGCTGGTTGATTTGCACCTGCGCAACAAGAATTTCAGGCAGGCGCTGGCGTCTGCCCAAGATGGGGTCGCCGCAATACCGGACAACCCTGAGCTACTGGATGCGCTGGGCCTCGCGCAGCAGGCTTCGGGCGAGTTTAATCAGGCCATTGCGACGTTCAACAAGGTAGCCGTTTTGCAGCCTTTGTCGCCGCAGCCTTATTTGCGCTTGGCTGAAGCACATTTGGCCGCCAATGACAAGGCGGCCTCGGCGCAGGACCTGCGTAAAGCCCTTGAGCTCAAGCCAGACCTTCAGCAGGCGCAGCGGGGCTCCATCATGCTGGATGTAGACGGCAAGCGGTTCCCGAGTGCATTGAGCACGGCGCGGACCATGCAAAAGCAGAGTCCCAACGAACCCATCGGGTATGTGCTGGAGGGCGATGTCCATGTCGCTCAGAAAAATTGGGACAGTGCCCTTGCCGCCTACCGTAATGGGCTGAAGCAAGCGCCATCTGCGGAACTGGCTCTGAAGTATCACGGCGTGAATGTTGTTTCTGGCAAGAATGCCGACGCCGAAAAGTTTGCATCCACATGGCAAAAAGACCACCCGAAGGACGTTGTTTTCTTGCTGTATCTGGCTGATGCGGCAATGTCCCGCAAAGACTACGGGCAGGCCGAGCGCAATTATTTGGCAGTGCTCAAGTTGCAGGATAGAAATGCGGTTGCTTACAATAATCTGGCATGGGTAACTGCCAAGTTGAACAAGAATGGGGCAATTGCTTACGCGGAGAAAGCGATTGCGATTGCGCCCAACCAGCCCGCGTTCATGGACACGCTGGCGATGCTGTTGTCGGACAAGAATGAGCACGCCAAGGCAACCGAGTTGCAGAAGAAAGCGGTTGCGTTGCAGCCAGAAGCCCTGCTGTTTAAACTCAATCTGGCAAAGATCCAGATCAAGGCGGGAGACAAGACTGGCGCCAAGTCAACACTGGATGAACTTTCCAAGCGGGGAGACAAGTTTGACGGGCAGGCAGAGGTAACGGCGTTGCTCAAGACGCTATGAAAAAGCGTGTCGAAAAAATTGACAGTGCAGCACCGATTTCCCCCGCCGAAGGGGTGGTGGTGATGGGAGGGCCTTTTCAATCAACGGGTTAGGTGGCGGCCGGTTTTGTGGCTTAAAAATTGCTTATCAGGCTCGTTGGCGGTACGATAAACTGTGCGAGC
>Ga0105047_10009948_pt1 | contig 15594 bp, 20 predicted proteins | sample MAT04_FD_78384 | JGI IMG/M metagenome (GOLD analysis project Ga0105047, IMG submission 78384) | Freshwater microbial communities from Lake Fryxell liftoff mats and glacier meltwater in Antarctica - MAT-04 (megahit assembly) | ecosystem: Environmental > Aquatic > Freshwater > Ice > Liftoff... | reverse complement strand
GTATGCGCGTTCAGAAGCACGACGGCAGCGCGCACCACGGCGTGGGCATTCTCCCCACCGTTCGCGCGGAACCCACCATCCGCGGTGTCTACGAGGGGCGCGATGAAGTGTTGGAGAAGGCGCTGGAGCTTATCCTGAAACAAGCCCCGTAGCGACCTCCCACAGTCGCTGCGCGTTACCGGCGCCGCTTCGTTTCAGTCTTCGAAGTAGCGTCCGCCGATACCATCGAGCGACGGATGTGCGGCCAGTAACACCGAAGTTGCCGCACCCTGCACGACCGTTTCGCGTCGCTCGGGTGGGGTTTTCAACCCTCCCGTGTGCTTCTGCAAATTGGTCGCAATGGCCCCGGGATTGATCGCATTCGCAAAGATGCCGTGCTCGGACCAGCGACGCGTGGCATCGACCGCCAGAAACACGCAAGCCGATTTGTACTGCCCGTAGGCGACGAGGGGATCGTTGGGAATGAAGTCGAAGTGCAGATCGTCGAACAGCACTGGCGCGATGAGACTGCCGCTCGAACTTACCGACGCGATACGCGCACCGCCTTGTCCTGCCTCAGTTGAAATGTGACTCCCACCCGCTCCATGTTTGGAGCAAGGAGGAGTTTATGTCCCGCGCCACGCGCCGAAGGTTTACCGCAGAAGAGCGAGCCACGATTCTACGCCGGCACCTTGCCGACAAGGTCGCTGTCTCAGGCCTCTGCGACGAGTACAAGATCCAGCCCAGCCTCTTCTACGTCTGGCAGCGGCAGTTCATGGCGAACATGGCGGCCGCCTTGGAGGAGCGTCGGACACGCGCGGTGGACACCCGCCAGGCAACGGCCCAGCAGCGGACCATCGACACGCTGCACGCCCAGCTCCAGAAGAAGGACTCGATCATTGGCTTCGTCTCGGAAGAACACTTGGCGCTGTGAAAAGACTCGGGGAGCGCTGAGTTCGCGATGGGTGCCTCCGGACGTGCGGCGCGCCATCCTCGCCTTCCACGATGCGCATCCGCTCGAGGGGTATCGGCGCCTCTCGTTCATGATGCTGGATGTGCGCAGGGTGGCGGTGAGCCCGTCGACCGTGAACCGGGCACTCAAGAATGCAGGGCGTCTCGACCGCTTCCGCGGGTAGCCCTCGAAGAAAGGCACTGGGTTTCAGCAACCCTTGCAATCGCACGAGCACCGTCGACTCGCATCCCTTTCAGCAACGAGCGAATGCGACTGAAATCTTTGTCCCGCGTAATGAGCGTCCAGCCGAACTCGCGCGCGGTGTGCGCTACCAGCAGATCATTCTGCCACGACGCCCCAATTGACGCGGTGGCCGCGCGTCCGAGTACGAGGCAGGTCTTCGCCCGCGCTGCCGCACTCGGTGCGCGTGCTGGCCGACAGCTCGCTCGCGACCACGCTCGAAAGCGTGGTGTGCGGCAGGGCCCATTCCGAGAATTCTTTTAGCTTCAGCCTGTCCGCCGGGCGGCGTAGCGCGTCGATCAGGACGTTGGTGTCGAGCGTATCGATTATCCGGTGCGACGACTCCGGCCGGCCGGCGCAAATCCGCCGTCGTCGGCCGCGCGATCGAGGGCGCTGAACACTTCCGTGCGAAATACGACGAGGTCGAGCGCTGCATCGATCGTGGCGGTCTCCGTCAGGGCGCCGAGTGCGGTCTTGGCCGCATCGAGTTTGCGCTGATCGACGTGGATATTCTTGCGCTTGCGGACGACGGGCTCGCGGAGAGGGGGACTTCGCCATGACGACCTCGGAGTAGGAGCTCTGGCAACCCTGGCACCCCATACAGCTCCGGACAACGAATGAGTTGTATATCGCCGGCCTCAGAGGCGAGCGCTCGAATCAGATGCGAGCGCAGCGTGCTGCCCGATCGCCCGTCTGCAGCAAGCATCGTTGTGCCGCCACTTCGACAACCGTCCCGTACGAGTGCGCCTCCGGCACCGTCATGCCATCTGCGCGAAGTCCATCCAAGTGAAATTCAATGGCCTCACGCATGGTCTGCTCAACGGCATCGCGCGTGGGGTCGGTCGCATTGCACCCGGGGACGTCGGGCGCGTAGGCGGAGAACCCCGAGGCGGTGTGCTCGACGACAATCAGTAGTTGCATGACTTGAGCCCTGCCTGCTTGAAGAAGCTGTTCAGTGAACCAGGGGCGAGATCATCGCCGGGCTGGCCGGCAACGGTGACCAGACACAGCTTCGTCGAGTGCTTGCACTGCTGATGGCTCCCTCGTGTCCCATCAAACGCGAGCGCAGCGAGCCTCCCCATCACCCGTCTGCAGCAAGCATCGTCATGTGGCGGGCGCGCGCGCCGCAAGCCATTGTTTGAAGGACCGCTGGCTTTCGCCGGAACGCGCGCCGCTGAGGAGATTTTCGACGCTGATGTCCTCATCGAGATCCGGCCAGTGGATCCCTTCACCGCGCCCGATGAAACGCCAGTTACTACGCTCGACTGGCGTGCCAGTCGCCAAGCGCGGGTACCACGTGACTGGTACCGAGATACTGCGACCGTCCGCAAGGTCCACCGTCAGGGTATCGACCGTGACTTGCACCCCTTGGGCCATGGCCGGCCGGTGCTCAATCGGCGAAGTAGTCATCCCAGCTCCTCAGCAGAATGGTCTCGTGTTCACGCACCATTATGACGATACGCGCAAGTTCGCTATGAGGAAAGCCGCCGCTGTCCTGAAGCCGGACGGGATCCAGCCAGACCTTGGCGCGATTCGCATCCCGCTCCACGTGAACGTGCGCGGGCTCAGCGCGGTCACCGGCGAAAAAGAATCATCGGTATGGTCCGACACGAAGAGCGGTGGGCATCTCAGCAATCTATCGCCCCATTGCTTTCAGCGAATCGCTGAGACCGTGGCCACATAACGCCGCGTTCTGCAGCGGGTGGCTAGCGCGCCACGTCAGCATGCGCGAACGGTGGCATGCCGCATGTCGGCTGTAACGCCACGTTGTGCTTTACTCCTGCTGCGATCCTTCGACTGCGAGCACCCTCGAGGTCCACTTGTCAGGCCGCCTCCCCATTTGGAGCATGTGCTTGCGGAACACCAAGGCTGTGCCTTTCAACGCGTCTGTTCTCACGAACGCGATGGGCAATCCCGGCTCGGCACCGTGGATCGACTCGGCCTGGAAACCGCGGCGCCGCAGAAGTGCTGCTACTTCGCGAGCAGATGCATCCGGATCCCGAACAACGAACCCAAGGGCTCCGCTGGGGTCGCCGAGGGTGGCGAGAAGTTGAGGTTGGGTGTGGTTGAGGATTGTGCCGTTGGAAAAGATCGTGCGCTGAACTCCTTTTGAATCGGCCCGGAACCGTGGCTGTTGACCGTGTAGCTGCATGACTTCTTCCAAGGCGATCAAGCCCGCCTCCGAACTCGCCGTGAATATTTGATAGTCCCGGTCAGGAAACGGCAACGGATTGCGATCGCGCGCGACGGCAATCGCCCAAATCGCCACCAAAAGTGTCACGATCGGTGTAGTGACGACGAGAACCGTCGGAACTCGGATGGAGGCCGTCAAGATTCGCATACTCATTGTTGTCTCTCACGATCAGGGGAAGGTTTTCGCCTGAGGAAGCCAAGCTCCTCACATCCACGTGAGTGGCTTACAGAAGGACCAGTGTGGTGTTCCGGCCCTTGACAAACCTAACGCTGGAGTTCAACAGCGGGCTAACGAAATAGCATGCGAGCGCAGCGAGCTTCCATCACTCGCCCGTCAACTGCAACGATCGTTCGGCGGCGCTACGCGAGCATCAGCCGGCGACCCTTCGGCTCGGGCACTGCACGGTCGTCCTCGCGCGCCGTGTCGATCCACAGAGCAATTGCCTCCTGAGCCTGCGCCACCGCCTCGGCCGGCGTCGCTCCATGTGCCATGCACCCCGGCAGCTCAGGTACGTCGGCCACGAAGACCGTGTCCTCGGCGCTCCAGTAGACGATCAGTTCGTACTTGTACGCGTTCATTCCTCGTCCCCCTCGATCGTGGTTAGACCGTAGCGCACCAGCACGGCGCGGACCTGCCGGACCTGGTAGACTCTCCGCGTTGTCTCCGTCGCGCTGCAGGTTGAAGAGCTCCTCGACGCCCGCCCGGCGGAACACGTGGTGGCTTCCGCGCGTGCGCTCCTGGAAGCCGAGGCGCCGCAACAGCGCGCACAGCGCCTCGAAGCCGACGTTGGCGTCGGCGCGACCGCCGAGCAGCTGCGCGAGAAACGTGTCATGGCGTCCCATGCTGGGAACTTACGCCAAGGGATGCGGACCGACCACGCGGGGGCCGGGGCTCCCACGCTGGGGCCGCAGAGCTCGCCGTCGCGACTGCCTCCTGAGCCGCCTAACAAGTTAGAAGTTTTGCGTCGCAAGTACGACCGTCACGAGAGCGGGAGCAAGTTCACACCATTCTGCCAGTCGAACACGACTACTGCTGTAGCCATCCGACGTGACGAGCACAGTCATCTCAGCACGTCCCTTCAATTCAGATCGATCCAAGAGCTGGAGGTCCTTCAGCGGCACCGCTGCATAGATCGTTCCATCTGGATATTCGATCGCACCTTTGCCAAGAAGTGATCTTCCCGCCGAGTCAGTAGCGGCGATCCGCACAACAGGGACGTCGGGAAAAAGAGCGCCGTCGCACGGTCCCTGCGGCCCACAAGCCGACAGTCCGCACACCGATATCAACGTAAAGCACTTGGTTCGCGACATGTGGTGCGTCTCGGTTGTCGCTGAAATGCAGATGCTGCCTCGGAATGCTCGCTCGGGAGCGCCGTCGCCGGATTGTGCAGAAGGCATTCTCGACAGATACCTTGTGCCACGCCAAGCGGCCGTTGTGCAACCCTCCCGTAACGAAAGCGCGCTAGCGCGCCACGATATCCGCCAGCACCGCGCCTGCCGTAGCACGTCCGCCGGCACCCGGTCCCTGAAACACCAGCGACCCCGCCGTTTCACTCTCTATTACGATGCGATTGAACGGGCCAGCGACCCGGGCCCACGGGTCGTCGCTGGTGATGCGCGTGGGGAGAATGCGCGCCACGAACTCGTCGCCTTCTCTCGAGCAGCTGGCGATGAGTTTGATGCGATCGCCTTCGAGAGCCACGCGGGTTGCCCATGCCGTGGTTTCCGCATCGATGCCGCGGCGCGTCACCTTGAGCGTGGCGGGGTCCACGCCGAAACACATCCACGCGAGAATGCGCAGCTTGTCTTCGGAGTCCTGACCAGAGAGGTCGCGCGTAGGATCTGCCTCCGCATAGCCCAGCCGCTGCGCGGTGGCGACTGCTTCGGCCAGCGAGGCGCCTCCGGCCACCTTCTCGAGCACGAAATTGCTCGTACCGTTCAGAATGCCGCTCACCTTCGTGATGCCCACGCCCGCCGCGCCGCTGCGCACGCAGCGGACGATCGGAATGGCGCCGCACACCGCACCCTCGAAATCGAGCCGCGTGTCGGTAATGCGCGCGAGTGCGGCCAGCGCGGAGCCACGTTCACCGAGCAACGCCTTGTTCGCGGTCACTACGCGGATGCCACGTCGCAGCGCCGTTTCCACCAACGTGCGCGCCGTCGTTGTGCCACCGATCGCTTCCACCAGCACGTCGATGTCATCGTTGAGCAATAGCGTCGGGTCGGTGATACACGCGTCCGGTGCCGCGATGCCACGCGCGATCGCTTCCGCGAGCGCGGGACGCGGACGTTCGGCATCACGCACCAGCACGCGATCCACGCGAATAGGCTGCGCATCGCCTAGCCGCTGTGCGCGTTCACCGAACAGCTCGAGCAGACTCCCGCCCACATGTCCGCAGCCGGCGAGCGCGATGCGTAGGGGACGTACACGCGGAGTCACCGCCGTCACGATCGGCGTCGTTGTAATGGCGGCGATCGGCGTGGCCGATACGGCGCGTAACTCCGAATCGCTGATCGCTTTCGTGAGCACTGCCGACACGCGATCCACTTCCAGCAAAAAAGCATCATGACCGTGCACCGACGGCAACTCCACGTACGTGGCCTTCGCCGCCGTCGTCCACTCGCGCACACACTCGGCGGGATACAGCAAGTCACCAGGAATACCGACGCCAATCAGCCGGTCTCCGACCGCCGAAAGTGCGGCCGACAGTCCACCACGATCGCGTCCGACGTCGTGATCGTCCATCGCATCGATCAGCGCGCCGTAGCTCGTGGCATCGAAGCGCGCGACCAGCTTGTCTCCGTGCACCTCGAGCCAGTCGCGCACCTGAAACGTGTCATGCTCACTGCGCTCCCGGCCGAAGCGACGCTCGAGGCCTTCGGGCGTGCGGTAACTCAGCATGCCGACCATGCGCGCCAACGCCAGTCCTTCGCGCACACCACCGAGCGCGATCGCGCGCCGCATGATCGCATTCCAGGCGATACCCTGGGCGGTTTGCGCGGCGGGCGCCGCCAGCACGACGGCTGATCGAACGCGCGCGGGGAAGCTCGCCGCGAACTCGAGCGTCACCATGCCGCCCAGCGAACCGCCACACACCAGCAAAGGCGCGCCAACGCCGAGGGCGTCGAGGAGTCGCGCCAGCAGCGCCGCCTGGTCGCGAGTGCTGAACGGCGGAAGCGCGTCGGGGTTGTCGTCGCTCGGCCCCGTTGTGCCGTCGCAGCCGCCCAGCAGGTTTGCGCAGAGCACGGCATGCCGCGTGGGATCGATCGCCGCCTCGGCGCCGATCACGCCCTTCCACCATTCGCTGGCGCGCGTGGTGCCCGTGAGTGCATGCACAACCAGCACCACGTTGTCGCGCGCCGCGTTAAGCGTACCCTCGAGCCGGTAGCGCACGTCCACGCGTTCCAGTCGGTCGCCGCGCTCGAGCGCCACGTCGTGAAAGGTGATCGTCTCGTCGCGAGCCGGCCACGTCAAGCTCGAGGGCAGGAGACTCATGCGGCGTGCTCGCTCCGCTGTGGGCCGGCGGTGGTGGTCCGACCGGCGTCGGCAGCCACCGCCGCCGCCAATGCGCGATCGAGATCGGCGATCAGATCATCGGCATCTTCGAGGCCGATAGACAGCCGCACGAGGTCGGGCGTCACGCCGGCCGCACGTCGTTCGGCCTCGCCCAGTTGCTCGTGAGTGGTGGTCCACGGATGTATCACCAGACTCTTGGCGTCACCAACGTTGGCGAGCAACGAGAAGAGCTTCGCCTCTACGATAAAGCGTCGCGCGGCCGCCTCGCCGCCGCGCACACCGAAGGTGAGCACACCGCCGAAACCGCCCTTGAGATGCGCGACGGCCTGACGGTGCGTTTCATGCGAGGCGAGGCCGGGGTAGCGTACCCACGACACGGACGGGTGCGACTGCAGGAACTCGGCCACCTTGAGCGCGTTTGCGCTGTGCTGACGGATACGCAGCGGCAGCGTTTCCAGGCCCTGCAGGAACAGAAACGCGTTGAACGGCGACAGCGCCGCGCCGATGTCGCGGAGCAGCAGCACACGCAGGCGTACCGCGAACGCGATGTTCGCACCGTTCACGTTGCCGAACGCTTCGGAGAATCGCAGGCCGTGGTACGCGGGCTCAGGATCGCTGAAGAACTTCCGAAAGCGCGCGGTGGCGCCCCAATCGAAGCGTCCACTATCGATGATCACACCGCCGATGGACGTGCCATGGCCGCCGATCCACTTGGTTGCACTGTGCAATACGATGTCGGCGCCATGATCGATCGGGCGCGCGATGATCGGCGCGAACGTATTGTCGACTACCAGCGGCACGTTGAATTCGTGCACCAGCTTCGTGAGCGCGGCGAGATCGGGCACATCGAGCGCCGGATTGCCGACGGTCTCCACGTATACCGCCTTCGTGTTCTCATCGATGGCGGCGGCCACGGCCTTGTGATCGTGAATGTCCACGAAGCGCGTGCGGATGCCAAGCCTGGGTAGGGTGTGCGTGAGCAGGCTCACGGTGCCGCCATACAACGACTTCGACGCCACGATGTTGTCGCCAGCTTCGGCGAGGTTCAGCAGCGCGAGCGTCAGGGCGGCCTGTCCACTGGCTACGGCTACCGCGGCGACGCCACCCTCGAGCGCCGCGATGCGCTGCTCGAACACGTCGGTAGTGGGGTTGTTGATGCGGGTGTAGATGTTGCCGAAGGCACGGAGGCCGAACAGATCGGCGGCGTGCTCGGGGCTGTCGAACACGAAGGAACTCGTCTGGTAGATCGGCACGGCGCGGGCGCCGGTGGCACCATCCGGCTTCTCCTGGCCTACGTGCAGGGCAAGGGTGTCGACCGCGAGGGGACGAGCGTTTGCAGCAACGGCATCGGACATCGTGGCACTCTCCAAGAGGGGTGAGTGCCGCCGAACAACACGAACGCGCCCGGGCGGATAGATGGCCGCCGGGCGCTATCGCAGTTTAGCTCCTTGTTTTACGTGGCGGCAATCGGCGGCAAATCACCACGGAAGAGACACCGGCCCTCGAAAAGCGGACGCCGATGGCGCTTCACCTTCAGTTTTGCTGTTCGTGTGCTGCGGGCCACAAGCCATGAACGTATGGCGATAGACGACTGACGGCCCGCGCCGATTTCTCGTCGAAGGCCGTCAGGACCTCGACTTAGACGGATAGTCAGTGCCACCGGCACTGAGTTCGCGGCCCGTCAAATCGGGGAAACTGCCGCGCACTCGTGAGTATCGCCCGGTTCCATGAAATCAGCAACCCCTCGGGTTCAGGAATCGCTCAGTTCGTCGCTGCGCCCGCGATCACGCGGAAGGTATCGCGAGCGATCAGTAACTCCTCGTCGGTGGGCACGACCCAACCGGCTAGCGTCGAGCTATCGTTCGAAAACCGGCCTTCGCGCCCATCGGCGAGCGCGTCGTTGGCGCTCGGGTCCACGTGCAGGCCGGCCCACTGCAAGCCCTCGCAAATGCGTCGACGAATCTCGGGCGAGTTCTCGCCGATGCCGCCGGCGAAGACGATGGCATCCGCACCGCCCATCGCCGCGAGATAAGCGCCGATGTACTTGCGCGCGCGATAGCAGAACATTTCGATTGCCAGGTGTGCTCGGCGGTCTTCATGCTCGTGTGCTTCTGCCAGCAGGTCGCGCATATCGTTCGTCAGTCCGGATACGCCGAGCAGTCCCGATTGATTGTTGAGCAACGCCTCGACCTGCGGCAGCGTGAGTCCCTCTTTCGCCGCGATGTAGTCCAGCAGCGCGGCGTCGATGTCGCCCGAACGCGTGCCCATCACAAGCCCTTCGAGCGGCGTGAAGCCCATGCTGGTATCGATCGACTCACCGCCCTTGATCGCGCACGCCGAGCAACCGTTGCCGAGATGCAGCGTCACGATGCGCACGTCGGCCTGGTGGCGACCGGTCAGCGTGCGCCAACGGTACGCGATGGAGCGATGCGACGTGCCATGAAAGCCGTAGCGACGCACTTTGTGTCGGCGGTACAACGGGTACGGAATCGCGTAGAGATACGCGTGCTCCGGTAGCGTGTGATGGAACGCGGTGTCGAACACCGCCACCTGCGGCACGCCGACACCCAGCGCCGAGCGCGCCGCTTCGATGCCGCGCAGGTTGTGCGGGTTGTGCAGCGGCGCGAGTTCGATCGTTTCCTCGATACCGTGCAGTACGCTGCTGTCGATCGCCACGCTACTGCGGAATCGCTCGCCGCCGTGCACCACGCGATGTCCCACCGCATGCAGTTCACCGCGGCTGGTAAGACCGGTGCCGCTCTCCGCCGACGTCACGAATTCCACCAGCCAATCCACTGCGGCGCGCAAATCGCGCAGCGGCGCCGTGCGCGTTTGCGATACACCATCGGCGCCGCGAATCGTGATGATCGACTCACCACCGATTCGCTCGATCTGCCCGCGGATCAATCGTTCGTCGCGGTCCTCGGCGATGCGATCTGCGTCGGTCACGACGACCTGAAACTTGAGCGTTGCCGAGCCGACGTTGAGCACGAGAATGTTCACGGATACACGCGTCGAGGAGACGAAGGGATCACGACGTCGGTGCGAATCAGAATGGCTTGTAGAGCGCCATATACACGGCCACGCCAGCCAGGAGCGGAAGCACCAGCAGGAACGGCTTGGCGAGCCCCGGACGGCGGTACGGCATGAGCACCACGGCACTGAGGATCACCCAGACGATGATCTTGACCCACAGCCAGCCCGGGAAGCTGCTGCCTTGCATGAAGCCGAGTCGCGCCAGCATGCCGAAGCCGCCCACGAGAATCAGCAGCGCACCGAGACCATGAATCGACCCCATCAATGGGCGCGTGACACTGGTCGCCTTCGTGCCCCCGTTGGCGGCATGTGTGGCAACGCCGCCGATGGCGAGGAACAGCAGCGCGATGCCGATGACGTGCAGAATTTCGTAAAAGTCGCGTGGAAACATACGTTGGTCAGTTGGTGGAGTGAGCGAGCACGGGCTCGTGCACATCGAAGCTCGCGATCGTTTCCGGCGAGAGACGCCGGTAGCTCTCGAGCACACGCCCGAGCGCCTGCTGCGCACTCTCGCCAACGGCGGAGAGGTGCCCCATCTTGCGGCCGCTACGCGCACCGGCCTTGCCGTATAAATGCAAGCGCGTCCCCGGCACTTCGAGGGCATGGGTTGTGTGCGGCGGCTGGTGTTGCAGCCACACCTCGCCAAGCAAGTTCACGATCGCTGACGGCGCATGCACCTCGGTGCTGCCCAGCGGCAGATCGCACACGGCGCGCACCAACTGCTCGAACTGGCTGGTGGCGAGTCCGCGTTCACTGTGGTGATACGTGTTGTGCGGACGCGGCGCGAGTTCGTTCACGAGCAGCTCGCCATCGGTGGTCACAAAGCACTCCACCGCCAGCAGGCCCACGATGCCGATACGCTCCGCAATCGATGCTGCAAGCGCCTGCGCCTTCGCCGTCATGGCTTCGCTGATGACAGCCGGAACTACGGCCCATGTGAGAATGCCGCTCGTGTGGTGATTGCGCGACGGCGGATACACGGTCATCTCGCCACCAGGCCGACGCGCTACCATGACCGATATTTCGTAATCGATCGAGATCATCTTCTCGACAAGACAGGTGCGGCTGCCGAGTGCGTCCCACGCATCAGCGGCCTGCTCAGGCTCGCGCAGACGCACCTGACCACGTCCGTCGTAGCCACCGTGCGTGGACTTCGCGATGCACGCACCATGAGCACGGACCGCCGCGTCCACATCGGCGGCCGATGTCGCCGCCACGAACGCGCCGAGCGGGAAGCCCTGCGCTTGGAGCCACTGCTTCTGCCGGATGCGATCCTGAATGATGTACACTGGCGCGCGTCCCGGGCGGAGCTCGGTGTGCGCCGTTACCGCGTCGAGAACATCCGGGTGGATCTGCTCGATTTCCAGCGTGACGACGTCGCATCCTTTCGCGAGTTCGATCGCCGCGGCGATATCGTTGAACTCCGCGGTGATCGTACGTGACGCGACGGCGTGCGACGCGCACGTCGCGTCGGGATCGAGCACGTGAATGTCGTAACCCATCGAACGCGCCGCGAAGGCCGTCATGCGTCCCAACTGCCCACCACCGAGAAATCCGATGGTGGCTCCGGGAAGAATCGGTGTCACGTAGTGGATGGAATGAAGTCGTTCGGCGCGATTGGGTTCGGCATAATCGCGTTCGGCGCAGCCAGCGGGCGAGAGAGAGCTTCTGCGGCCTTGGCTGTGCGGCGGGCCGTCAGCTTCTCGCGCAACGATGCATCGCCGGCGGCGAGGAGCTGCGCGGCGAACAACGCGGCGTTCGATGCGCCCGGCTTGCCGATGGCGAAGGTGGCTACCGGTACGCCGGCCGGCATCTGGACGATGCTCAGCAGTGCGTCGATGCCATTCAACGGCGTGGCGACCACGGGCACGCCCAGCACCGGCACCAGTGTCTTGGCGGCCAGCATACCGGGCAGGTGAGCTGCACCACCGGCTCCGGCGATGATGACCCGTAACCCGCGCGGAAACGCTGTTTCGGCGTATTCGAACAACCAGTCGGGGGTGCGATGCGCCGACACCACACGCGCTTCGTAGGGGATACCGAGCTCGGCGAGAATCTCGCAAGCCGGGGCGAGCGTGTCGAAATCGCTGGCGCTTCCCATGACCACACCGATCAGTGGCGTGGTCGCGGCAGCGATCGAGCTGTCGGCAGCAGCGGTCACGTGCACTCCTAAAAGGGGATCGGCAGCCCCGCACCCAACTGTTCGGGGCCACTCGGACGCCGAAAGTTACGTAAGCGCGTGACCGCTTCCAACCCGGCGAGCGCTCCGCGAGGCCGCCATTGTCTCCCGAACCAGATCCTTACCGTAGCAGCGCCGCCAGAAATTCGTCGTCTTTGAAGGCCCGACCGCCCCGCACCGGGCCCATTCGCACGATGACCAGCTCCTGTGACGGCATCAGGTACAGCCGTTGCTTGCCGGCGCCCGCCGCCATCACCAAGTCGCGGGGAAGCCAGTCGGCATTCGTGGCCCGCATGGACGCATTGCCACTGTCGGACGCGCCGCGTCGTTCAGCGGCTCGCTGTTTGAGCCGTTCGAGCATACGGGCGCGCGCCGCCCCGCGAGCGCTCCCGGCGCCACTGTCGTCAGCGCCGACACCCGGTGCCCCCATCGCGGGATTCGTTTGAAAGGCCGCGCCCCGAAGCCACCATGACATACCGTAGGCCGGGTTGGCCGAACTCGGTCGGAAGAGCTGCGCCACCAGGTCGGCCGGCAGAATGCGCGTACTGCCGTGCAGACCGCCCCGGCGAATCATCTCGCCGAAGGTGGCCCAGTCCCGCGCGTTCATGGCCGCGCCACCCGCCAACTGCGGCTTGCCATCGCTGCACGTCATGCGCCACTCCACCTTCACGCCGATCGGCGCAAGCACGCGACGTTCGAGATAAGCCGCGAAGCTTTCGCGTGGATTGACTCGCTCGATTGCCGCACCCACGGCGACGAACGGATACGGCCCATATCGGAACAGCGTGCCCGGCTCCGCGAGTGCGGGCGCGGCCACCGCATCGGCCCAGGTGGAGCGAGGACCGCCGCAGCCAGTACCCGGATTGCCGGGCTCGATACCACTTTCGAGCGACAGCAGCTGTCGCACAGTTACGCGCGACTTTCGCGGGTCGCTCTTCCAGTCAGGCAGCAACTCCGCCACCGGAGCGTCGAGTCGGAGCAGGCCATCGGCCACGGCTGCGATTGTGCCCACGCCCACAAAACTTTTGCTACCGCTGGCCAGCATCATCGTTTTCGATGCCCTCCCGCCAGCGATATACCGCTCGTGAATGACGCGCCCGCGATACATCACGAGTACGACCTCCCCGTCGGTACGCGAGGCATACGCTACGGCCCGTTCGAATTGGGCCGTGCTCGGCGCCTGTGCGCGGAGCGCGGTTGGGGGCAGCGCCGCGATCAACAACATCGCGGCGCTGATCGAGGTGATCGGGAAACTTGGGAAGCGTGTCATGCCTTGTGTGACGAGCAAGACACGCGACGCGTTAAGCGCAAGCGACCCCTTGGGGCCGTTCACGCCATCCAGCGCGTCAGTTCCGTCGCCGGCCGACGGGTCTTCGGCGTGGGCGCCTCGAGCGGCGTGCCGACAGACAGGACAGCGATGATGCGCTCGTCGTCGGGTACGCCTGCCGCGGCTGTGGCGGCAGGGTCTCCCATGATGGCGCCCGAGCGAATGTGGGTCCCCAGTCCCAGCTCGACGGCGGCGAGGCTAAGGTTCTGCACCGCCATCATGGTCGCGGCGTAGTCTTCCTCCCGGATCTCGAGGTTCTCGTGCAGCGTCATGGCGACGATGACCATGCACGGCTGCGCGCGGTGTTCGTCGCTGGTCTTCTGTCGAATGCTTTCCGCCTGCACTTCATCGGTGGCCTTCTTGGCCTTCCGGTGCCCGAGTGCGAGACCGTACGCGGCGCGTGCTTCGGGGCCGAGCACGGAGAATCGCCACGGCTGCGTGAGGCGATGATTCGGTGCGAGGTTGGCGGCATCGAATAGGCGAGCCAGTTCTTCAGGCGTCGGGGTGCGATCGGAGAATTGCCGAACGGATCCGCGTGCGGCGATGGCGTCGAGAACGTTCATAGTGACCAGACGATGGCAAAGGGGCGGCAAACTCACCAGACGATGTGTGCTGGCAGAGTCGCTGGGCGGGCCGAGTTGGCGCCCGCCCGCGTTGATGATGCAATCTGCCACCGGCGCGCCACGATGACTACCGCTGTGACGGCCTCCCGGGAACCCGCCGCCAGAAATACCACTCGCGCTGCCTCGTCCATCCTTCCGCCGCCGCGCGATCGTCACCGTACGTACACGCCATCGACTCGGCGGTCACCGCGCGGAACGCGTCGTCGAACTCGGCCAGCAGGTCCCGCGTTTCCGACGCAGCCGGTCGAACGCGCAACCGCTTGGCGATCTCGTGCCGAACGGCTACGCGCTCCTGCATGTCCGTGCCCGAAGGATCGATCCGATCAACCTCGCGCACCAGGTCATCGACCTGGCGCGCCCACAGCGCCACGAGCGCCGGCAAGTTCACACGCTCGAGACTCACTGCACATCCATCACGCGCAACGCTTACTTGGCCGGTGGACCGACCACCGGCAACCGCGCCGTACCGCTCCACTCCTGAAACGAACCATCGAACATGCGCGCGTCGCGCCCCAGCATCGTCGCCACAAACCACAACAACGTGGCTTGCTGCCCGATGTGGCAGTACGTGATGACGGGCTTGCGGTCGTCCACCCCGGCGTCGGCGAACAACGTCTTCAGTTCGCTGATCGGTTTCAGATAGCCGTTGGTGCTCACGCTCGACAGCGGCACGTTCACTGCCGTGGGAATGTGCCCGGGGCGCGGATAGCCGCCGCCGTCGCCATTGTAGAAACGCGTCAGGCGCGCGTCCACGATGTGTCGTGTGCCGTCCTGCGTGGCCGCTTCCACCTGCGCGATCGTGGCGATGATGTCGGGTCGCAGTTTCGGGGTGAACGTGACTACGGGCGCCGTGCCGGCCGACGCCGTCGTGACCGCGCGCGACTCGCTCTTCCACGCCTGATAGCTGCCATCGAGCAGCGAGATACGATCCATCGCTCCGAGATACGCCAGCGTGATGAACACACGCGTGGCCGACTGCAACGCCCCATCGTGCGGCACCACGATCACCCGAGTACGGTCGCCGATGCCATGGCGCACCGCCCACGCCGTGAGCTGCTCCGCGCCGGCCAACTGTAGGCTCAACCCGCCGGTCACCATGGGCAGCGCGACTTCATCGAGTGCCGTATGCCGCGCGCCCGCAATGTGCCCACTGTCGTACTGCGCCTTACTGCCCACGTGCAGCATCACGAGATCGCGATCGTTCTGGTGCTCGGCCAGCCAGGCCGTCGTCACGAGCATGTTCGCCGCGTTCGGCACGGGCATGGCGCGTGTCGGCGTACGATGGCAGGCACTGGCCGCGATCACACTGGCGGCCATGAGGGCGGAGGTCAGGAGACGGTGCATCATGGGATGATAATCGGACGGCCACGTGCGTCGCGCACTTCCACCGGCGCGATGCCGGTAGCTTTGAGAGCGGGTTCGATCGATGCGCGATCGCCGGCGATCACGATCGTGAGCTTCGATGGATCGAGATACCTGTTGGCCACGCGCTGCGCCGACTGCACGGTGACGGCGCCGATGCCGGCGTTGAACGAGCCGAGCGTGGTG
>Ga0105047_10009947_pt1 | contig 15595 bp, 16 predicted proteins | sample MAT04_FD_78384 | JGI IMG/M metagenome (GOLD analysis project Ga0105047, IMG submission 78384) | Freshwater microbial communities from Lake Fryxell liftoff mats and glacier meltwater in Antarctica - MAT-04 (megahit assembly) | ecosystem: Environmental > Aquatic > Freshwater > Ice > Liftoff... | reverse complement strand
TTGCTGAGTTATGATAATTCATGTTTAACGAAGTTAAAATGCGGCGGTCGCCTCCCCGGCGTCTTCGTGCCCTTCAAAGGAGCGTTCACATGGAACTCACCCTGAGCGAGACCCAGTTCAACCTGGTGTACAACTCGTTCTCGTTCGTCATCGCGAGCATGGGAGCGGCGTTGCTGTTCTTCCTCCTCGTGCGAAACCGAGTCGCCCCGCAGCACCGCCTGGCCCTCACCCTTTCGACCCTGGTGGTCGGCATTGCGCTCTACCACTACGTACGCATCTTCGGATCATGGAACGACGCGTTCAGCTTCACCGACGGCAAGTTCATCCAGAACGGCAAGCCGTTCAACGAGGGCTACCGGTACGTGGACTGGCTGCTCACCGTGCCGCTCCTGCTCGCCGAGCTCGTAGTCGTGCTCAAGCTGTCCAGCACCAAGACCCGCAGTCTGCTGGTGCGCCTCTCGATCGCCGCTGTGGCGATGATCGTACTTGGCTACCCGGGCGAGATCTCCGCCGCCGACAGCTCGGCACGCACGCTGTGGGCCGTTGCCTCGACAATTCCGTTCTTGTACATCCTGTACGTGCTCTTCGTCGAGCTCGGCAAGTCGCTCGATCGCCAGAGTGGCAAGGTCAAGAAGCTGGTCGACTCGCTGCGCTACATCATCGTCATCACGTGGGGCGTGTACCCGATTGCGTACATGCTGCCGTCACTGATCGATGACCAGGCCAACGCGGAGGTTGCCCGCCAGGTGATGTACTCGCTCGGAGACGTGCTCGCCAAGCCGTTGTTCGGTCTCCTCGTGCTCGGCATCGCGCTGGCCAAGTCCCGTGAGGACGGCTACGTCGAACCCGGCGCCACCGAGCACCGTGAAGCGAGCGTCCCCGCCGAGGCTCTCGGCGCCTGACGTTTCTGCAGTTCCCCTCTGAACGTCCCGGCACCTGCCACAGGTGCCGGGCCGTTCCTTGCACAGAAAGGCGTTCGCGATGAACCCCGCGACTGGGATGAGCCGTTCGCATCGGCTCGAGCAACAACGTCACGCCATCGCCGTGTGTGTTGCCGTTGCGACGTTGACGGCGACCTTCGGCGGTTGGACGCCGAGTTCGGCCGCTGCCTGGACGATCTCCATCGTCGCCATCGCCGTCGGCCTACCCCACGGGGCACTCGATATCGTGATCGGGCCACGGTTTGCCAAACTGCAGTTGTTCTACCGGCTGTATCTCGCCGCCGCCATCGGCATCGTGCTGGTGTGGCTCACGGCGCCGACCTTTGGCCTGGTCGCCTTCTTCACCGCATCGTGGTACCACTTCGCTCGTGGCGATGCCGTTCATCATCGCGACCTTGCTCGTGCAGGCGACCTATTGGGTGTGTCGACGGCTGGCTGTGCGATCGGTTTGCCGCTGGTGCTGCACGCAGGGATCGTGACGCCGGTCCTGTCGGATCTCATGCTCGGAAGGGCGGCCATCACTAGCGGGCAGGTCGCGCTCTTCGGTTCGATCATCGTTGCTCCATCGCTCGTCGCCGGCCTCGTGGCCGCCCTCGCGGCGCTGCGGATCCGCGGGTACTCCGCCGTCGTCGAGATCGCGACCGTCGCGCTCGTGGCCGCCACTGTTCATCCTCTGGTCTCGTTCGGGATCTACTTTGCGCTGTGGCACGCTCCCCGCCATCTGATCACCCTCGACATCGATCGCCATGCGTGGTGGCGTGCAGTGTGGGCGACCGTAGGCACGCTGCTCGCCGGCGCACTCGTGTGGCGTTTGATCGAGCCCGCAGCCCCGGCAGCGACGCGAGTGGTCTTCATCGGTCTTGCTGCGCTCACCGGGCCACACCTCGCGCTCACAGAGTTGGTTCGGTACCGGACGAGGCAGCGAGTCTGCGTGAGCGTCAGTAGCGCCTTCGTTTGAATGCCTTGACCCCGGTTGCTCGGACACATGAGTGCGGCTGCCCTGCAAAATCGGCGGGAGATGTCTCTCAAAGATTCCCACTTCTTCACCGATTGGGCGATACTCATCGGATGAACAACGGTTTGGCGAGGGCCGGTGCTCTCGATGGGCAATCGCCCGTGACGCGTCTCTCCTCTGTGACCTCGGTGGACGACCTTGTGGTCTTGCTCGACAGCTCGGGACGGCCTTCCGGCACAGCCCGGAAGTCGACGGTGCATACCGACAAGACACCCCTGCACTTGGCGCTGTCGTGCTATGTCGTTCGAGCAGACGGGCGGGTGCTGCTGACGCGGCGGTCGTCGTCGAAGCGGACCTTCCCGGGCATCTGGACGAACGCATGTTGCGGGCATCCGCGCCCGGGCGAGGCCGTGGACGACGCGGTCCGCCGGCACTTGCGAGACGAACTGGGCATTCGTGCGGACCGGCTCCGCCTTGCGCTCCCGGACTTCACCTATCGCGCGGCGATGGCCAACGGAATCGTCGAGCACGAAGTCTGTCCCGTCTACGTGGCCTCCACGAGCGACGACCCCACGCTCGATCCGGCCGAGGCGGATGAGATGGAATGGGTGATGTGGGATGACCTCCGCAATCGCGCGTCACGGCACCCCGACACGCTCAGCCCGTGGTCGGTCACGCAAGTGCGCCGCCTGGAAGATCACATCGGCAACCCGTTGGACTGGGTGACCGCTCCCGAGGCTCCTCGTCGGTCACGCACCGCCAGCCCGGCAACGGCCCCCGTCGACCTGAGCAGCCGAAGTGCCGACGAGCTGATGATCGCATTCATGGAGAAGGCAGCGCTCGAACTGGCCGACCTGGATCCCTCCGCTGCCGAGCTGTGCGCCCCTATCCGTTCATTGATCGATGCCGGTGGGAAGCGGCTGCGGCCGTGCTTGGTCGCATGTGGCTACGCATCCGCGGGCGGCCACGCCGGCGAGGCCGACCAACACGACTTGGCTCACATCGGTGCCGCGGTCGAGATGTTGCACACGTTCGCCCTGCTGCACGACGATGTTCTCGACCGGTCGCCGATGCGGCGTGGCCAGCCCAGCGCGCATATGCGTTTCTCCGAGTTACACACCCGAACGCGCCCCGACGGCGACGCCGACTGGTTCGGGCTCTCCGCTGCCCTCATCGCCGGCGATCTGGCGTTCGTGTGGGCAGATCAGCTGCTGGATCTGCTGCGTTGCGACGCTGGCCGTGAGGCGGAAATCCGGTCGTTGTACGGAAGTCTGCGCAACGAAGTGATCCTCGGTCAGTATCTCGATCTCCGACTCGCCGGTCCTCACGCGACCGATCGGGAAGCGCAGATGGTGGCGTTGCTCAAGTCCGGCCGGTACACGGTCACCCGCCCCCTCGAGCTGGGCGCTGCGCTCGCCGGAGCATCCGACGAGATGCGTTACGCGCTGCGCGCATTCGGCGATGCGGCAGGCATTGCGTTTCAGCTGCGCGACGACATCATGGGCGTGTTCGGCGACGCCTCTGTCACCGGCAAGGGGAACTCTGAAGACATCAGGTCCGGCAAGGCCAGCCTGTTGCTGGTGCGGGCCTTGGAACTGGCCAGTCCAGCGCACCGCGCGGTCCTGCTCGATGGTCTTGGAAACGCAGACCTTGACGACGATGGGGTCGCTGCGTGTCGCGACGCGATCCTGTCATCGGGTGCCGTTGCGTCCGTCGAGCGGTTGATCGACGCCAAGATCGAGCAGGCCCACGAAGCTGTGGCCGACCTGCCGTTCGCTGCCCAAGCCCAGCTCGTCGGCGTCGCAGAGCTCATCGCACACAGGCAGGCCTGAGATGGGCGATGTTGATGTCGTGGTGATTGGCGCCGGGTTCGCAGGCCTGTCAGCGGCGTGCCACCTTCGCGGCATGGGCCGCTCGGTCCTCGTCCTCGATGCGGGCGACCTACCGGGCGGACGAGCAGGCTCCACCACTGTCGACGGGTATCGCTTCGATACCGGCCCGACGGTGCTGACGATGCCGGACCTCATTAAGGAGTGTTTCACCGCGGTCGGCGCAGATATGGCGTCGTACCTCGAGCTTCGCCGGATCGACCCGATGTACCGATCCTGTTTCGCCGACGGATCGGTGATCCGCATCCGTCAGGGTCACGACGCAATGCGCGACGAGATCCGCGCCGCGTGCGGCGACCGTGAGGCCGCCGCCTTCACCGAGTTCTGCGCCTGGTTGACCGAGCTGTACAAACTCGAGATGCCGAACTTCATCGACCGGAACATGAACTCGCCCCTCACGCTGATGAACCCGATCGGGCCGGCGATCGCGCTCGTGCGAGCGGGCGCGTTCCGGCGGTTGGAGCCGGCCGTCAAGCGGTTCTTCGACGACGAGCGGCTGGTGCGGATGTTCAGCTTCCAGGCGCTCTACGCCGGTTTGGCACCTCAGCAAGCGCTTGCGATCTACGCCGTCATCACCTACATGGATTCCGTCAACGGTGTGTTCACCGCCAGAGGCGGAATGCACGCCGTCCCGGTGGCATTGGAAGCGGCAGCGACCGCCGCCGGCGTGAAGTTCGAGTACGGGCAGCGGGTCGAGAGCATCCTTCTCGCCCACGGCTCCGAGGGCGCTGTGCGCGGGGTTCGCCTGGCCAGCGGTGAGGTCATCCAGACGTCGCGGGTGGTGTGCACCACGGATCTTCCCGTCGCTTACCGCACCCTCGTGCCGGGCATCCCGATGCCGCGTGTGGCACGCAAAGGGAACTACTCGCCGTCTGCCCTCGTGTGGCACCTGGGTGTGCGCGGCGAACTCCCGGAGGGCGTTGCTCACCACAACATCCATTTCGGCCGCGATTGGGCCGGCGCGTTCGATGCCTTGCTCGATGACGGACGGCGGATGCCGGATCCCTCGATCCTGATCACGGTGCCGACGGTCGACGAGCCGTCGATGGCCCCACCGGATCGCAATGTTTTGTTCGTGCTGGAACCCGTCCCCAACCTCGACGGTCGCATCGACTGGACAACCGAACGTCGGCCTGCACGCGAGCGGCTGCTCGGCATCCTCGACCGAGCCGGCTATCCCACCGACATCGAGGTCGAGATACTCGTCGACCCGCTCGACTGGCAGGCCCAGGGCCTGGAGCGTGGAACGCCGTTCTCGCTGTCGCATCGCTTCTTCCAGACCGGTCCGTTCCGCCCGGCGAACACCACGTCGCGCGCCCCTGGATTGGTGTTCGCCGGTTCCGGCACGGTGCCGGGTGTGGGCGTACCGATGGTGCTCCTGTCCGGCAAGCTGGCAGCGCAACGCGTGGCCGAGATGGATGCGCGATGACGGTGACGCTCGAGCAGTCGTACGCGCACTGCCGAACCCTGAACAAGCGATACGGCACGACGTACTACCTGTCCACGTATGCGCTGCCCCGGGTCAAGCGGCACCACGTCTGGGCGCTTTACGCCTTCTGCCGCCACGCAGACGACATCGTCGACGAGTTCAACGACGCACAGCCAGCCGAGCGCAGTGCTGCGCTGCATGCGTTCGGTGAGCGGTTCTTCGCCGATCTTGAGCGGGGAAGCTCCGACGACCTGGTGCTGAAGGCCGTCGTGCATACCGTTCGCGCGTTCGGTCACGATCCAGAGACGTTCCGTCGGTTCCTTGCGTCGATGGCGATGGACCTGACGATCAGCTCGTACCAGACCTGGGACGACCTGCTCGGCTACATGGACGGATCCGCCGCGGTGATCGGTGAGATGATGCTGCCCATCCTCGAGCCGACGGAGCCCAGCGCGTTCTCACACGCCCGCGATCTCGGGCTCGCGTTCCAGCTGACGAACTTCCTGCGCGATGTCGCAGAGGACCTCGACCGCGACCGGATCTACATCCCCCAGGACGACCTCGATCGATTCGGCGCCGACCCGCGGCGCCGCACCGTCGACGATGCATGGCGACGCCTGATGAAGTTCGAGATCGAGCGCTGCCGCGAGCTCTACCGCTCGGCTGACCTCGGCATCCCGATGCTTCCACCGGCGAGCGCTCGCTGCGTCGGAGCGGCGAGGGCGCTGTACTCGCAGATCCTCGACCGAATCGAGGCCGCCGAGTACGACGTGTTCCACGAGCGGGCTCGCGTTCCAACGCCGCGCAAGCTGGCCACCGTCGCACGCGTGGCATTGCAACGGAACTGACGTGGTGGCGCTGACCATCGCCGTCGTCGCACTCGTGGCTGCGGCGTGGTCTCTTGGCCGTCCGCGCCGCCTCGTCAGCGGGCACGCGCAAATCGAGGCTGCGAACGTGTCGATCATCATCCCGGCGAGGAACGAGGCCGTCAACCTGCCGTGCCTGCTCGCTTCGTTGGCCGCCAGCACGACGAGGCCCGGCGAGGTGATCGTGGTCGACGATGGGTCCACCGACGACACCGCTGCGATCGCTGCCTCGTTCGGGGTGACCGTCGTGATTGCTCCGCCGCCGCCGACCGGCTGGGTCGGCAAGACGTGGGCGTGCCACCTCGGCGCCGTGCGGGCGCGGCTGCCGGTGCTGCTGTTCCTCGACGCCGACACCTGGCTCGCTCCTGGCGGCCTCGCGGCTATCGTCACCCAGCATCAGCGGTCGAACGGGCTGCTGTCGGTGCAGCCGCACCATCGCGTCCGGCGCGCGTACGAGCGGCTGTCAGCGGTGTTCAATTTGGTTTCACTGATGGGCTCGGGCGCGTTCGGGCTGCGGATCGCCAGGCCGATACGGGTCGCGTTCGGTCCCTGCCTGATGACGAGTGCGGCCGACTACGGGCGCATCGGCGGCCACGGGTCCGTGCACAATCAGGTCGTCGAGGACATGGCACTTGCCACCAGGTATGCCGACGCAGACCTGCCGGTGACCTGCCTGCTCGGAGGCGATCTGGTCGCGTTCCGGATGTATCCGCTCGGCCTCCGCTCGCTCGTCCAGGGCTGGACCAAGAACATCGCAGTCGGAGCCGCTCGAGCGCCCGTCACGACCGTGCTCCCCGCGGTGATCTGGGTGGCGGCGGTAAGCGCTGTCTCTGCGGCCTTCTTCGAAGGGCTCGCCAGCTGGGCATCCGGCGGCCACCTGCCTGTCGCCGCCGCGATCGGCTGGTCTGTCGTCACGTTCCAGATCGCCATGATGTTGCGCCGGGTCGGCTCGTTCGGTGTTGCCACAGCGATCCTGTTCCCCGTTCCGGTCGTGTTCTTCATCGTCGTGTTCGTCCGCTCGATGGTGGCAACCGCGTTGCGGCGACCGGTCGAGTGGCGTGGCCGCACCGTCCTCGCCCGCACAGACCGGGACTCCTGACCCGTGCCGATCTTCCACCTCGGCAATTGGGCAATGCTCGGCCTCAACATCATCGCCTGGGGCGCCATCCATGCGGGCACCGGCTACCTCGCCCATCGACTACCCGCGACTCGTTGCGAACGCGACGGGTGGCTGACGACCCTGCGTGGCTGGGAGCGGTCAGGGCGAGTGTGGAGGGTCCTGCGGGTGCACGCCTGGAAGGACCGGTTGCCCGAGGCAGGAGACATGTTCGAGGGTGGTGCGTCGAAGCGTTCGTTGCCCGCGTTCAACGACGCTGGCTTGCAGCAGTTCGCGGCGTCCACCCGGCGTGCCGAGATCGGTCACTGGTTGGCTGCCGTGTGCTCGCCGATCTTCCTCGTCTGGAACCCGCTGTGGATTGCGGGTGTGATGGTCGTCTACGGGCTAGCGGTCAACGCCCCGTTCATCGCCATCCAGCGTTACAACCGGCTGCGGGTTTCGCGTGTGCTTGCCCGCCGCGCCTCCCGGCGGGCGGCCTGAGCGCGACGTGCCTCTGACACGACGGGGAACAACATCCCGTAGGGCTCACCGCCCAGTGTGTGATGGATCTGGTGCGAGTCGCGCATCCAGACGAGGTACCGCCGATCGGTCACGTTCAACCCGACGCGCCGATGGATGTAGACCTCGTGCACGAACGAGTAGGCGACCCCATACGCCGTCACGCCGCCCGCTGCCCAGAACAGCGGCGCAGAATTCAGCAGCGACGCGGTCAGGAACATGCCGAACCCGATCAACGAGAACACGACGGGGAACAAGTCGTTTGCCTCGAAGCGAGTGGTTGATGGCGAGTGGTGGCTGCGGTGCCACACCATCCCCCGGCCGTGCATCACCCACCGGTGGGTTGCGTAGCTCACGGCCTCCATGCCCACGAACGCAACGATGCCGATGGCGACCAGCATGACGGCTCTCATGATGCCGGCTCCGTGCCGGCCGTGGAAGGTGCCGAGCGGTCCCACAGCAAGATCACCATCGTCAATAGCGCAAAGGCGTAGGCGTACTCCTCGATGAGGATGTCCCACACCGGCCGGATGCCACTGGTGTTGGCGTCGTTGTAGATGACTATGGGGGCGGAAAGTTTCGTCAGCCAACCGTCGACCACAATCATGAACCCGAGCACGATGATCATCGACACCCAGTAGGCGCGGCTGCGGAAGATCCCGGAGCGGAAGTGGATGAGCTCGACCACGACGACCACGACGGATGCCAACACTGCGAGCACCGGATAGATCGGCATCAGCGTTCCTTCAACCAACGCTGCAGCGGCGTCGTGCCCGCCAGCATGTTGCGCACGGCCTCCAAGGTCAACAACGTGCAGACCGGGATGGCCACAAAGAACAGGATTTCCTCGACGACCATTCCACCCGGCATGGTCCACCCGATCGTGTACTGCGGGTTGAAACCCCAGTCGCCACGGTTCGTTGCCCACATATCCCATGCCAGGAAGAACAACGCGACGGGCAGGACTGAACCGGCGAGGCGCCTGGGCTGACGCCACACGCGAGCACCGAACACGAACTCCAACGGCAGCGTGAGCACCAGGCAAGCGATCATCAGGGCCACATATTGCAGGCGGTCCAACACCCCTCCATTCGTCGCTCAGACTCCACAAGGCGTGCGCCGATTCTAACCGGGGACTGGCGCTGAGCAGATGGTTCACCGTCCGACGCTGGGGATTGCGAGGTGATGGGAGACCGAACGAACAAATGACGCTAAACGTTGCTAATATCCGAGGATTCCTGGCAACCCACGGGCTGGTGCTGTACGAAAAGCTCGAGCCGCTGATGCCCTCGGAGGTCGGGGTGCTCGACGAATGGGGTGGCGAATTGCTCAGTTCGGAGACCTGGGATCTTGTCGCCGGTATGTCGATCGAGAAGTCGTTGATCGAGACGCGCATCGTCGCTCCGCTCTCGGATCCGGTCACCGCCCGAAACATCGGCCTGCTCGCGCCTGCGACGGTGATGCTCTTCGGGCCGCCTGGGACCGGCAAGACGACGTTAGCTCGCGGTATCGCCGGTCTTCTCGGGTGGCCGTTTGTCGAGCTGCTGCCATCGAAGCTTGCCTCGGCTCCCGCTGGGCTGGCGTCGGAGGTGCGCCGAGCCTTCACTGAGCTGGTCGGGTTGGAGCATGTGGTTGTGTTCATCGACGAGTTCGATGAGATCGCCTCGCGCCGCCAGAGTCGTCCGGAGATGCAGTCGGTGGTGAACGAACTGCTGAAGGCGATTCCGCCATTTCGTGCCCAGCCCGGAAGGCTGCTTGTTTGTGCGACCAACTTCATCGACAACATCGACCCAGCTGTCATCCGGCCTGGGCGATTCGATCTGATCGTTCCCATCGGCCCCCCGATCGGAGCGCCCGCGAGGCGTTGTGGCTCGCCGCAGTGGCGCGGCTCGATCATCGAGACGAAGATGTAGCGGTTGACCGGCTTGCGGCCGAGTCGGCCGGCTTCACGCCCGGAGACGTCGCGCTCGCTGCCCAGCGCGCAGCTGCAGCGGCCTTCAATCGGATTCGGAAGAACGAGGTTCCGCGGTGGGTCACCAACGATGACCTGCTCGGTGCCCTGCAACGAACTGCGGCCTCGGTGAGCAGCGCCGATCGTGACCACTTCGCGGATGAGAGCCTGCGCCACTCACGCGTGTGACCTGGGCGAAGAGCAGTGGGGTGTCGGCACGATGCTCGGGGTCGTGCTGGCCGACCGCCGGAATGTCACCCACTCCTTGGGGTTGGTGATACTCGGTGCCATGGCTGCCGTGCTCATCGGCTACCTCGTCGGTTTGGTCGTCGCCCGCGACGTGGTGGCCGACAACAACTCGCAGGTAGCTGGACGCGTGAACCCGAGGCTCATCGACATGCTCGCAGCGCTGGCCACCGGCGTGGTTGGTTCGGTCGCGGCTTGTCGTGAATCTCGGCGACTGAGGATCAGCTCACTCGAGGCGGCGCCTTTCCAGGATGAGCGGTGGGGGTTGGCGTGAGTTGCTGATCGATCCATTCGTCCACGCGCAGCCATTGCTCATCGAGCCAGGCGACGCGCTCCATGGGGTCGTGCGGGATGTCCGCCGAGCGAATCCGCCAGGCGGTGACGGTGAGTGGTCGAGCGAGCGGCGCGGCGCGGGCGAGATCGGTGAAGCGTGCGAACTGGTCGAGGCCTGCGTGGGCAATGACCACGACGTCGGCCGACGGGATCGCGTCGAGCAGGGCGAGCACACCACCGGGGCGTGGCGGAAGGACGTGACGCAGCGTTGCGAGTCGGCGTCCACGACCAGGGTCGGCGCCGGCGATCTTGGTGAGGAAGCGCACTCGCAGTTCGGCGCGATAGAGCCGCCCCTCGGGGTAGATGACGACCGCGGTCGATCGGTCGACGCTGTGGCGAAGGGGTTGTAGCAGGGCGATTGCTTCCGGGCCGTTGTCGCGGGGGATGAACACCGAGCCCGTGCGTCGGTAGATGAGGTCGAACCCTGGGTCGGCGAGCAGTTCGGCCATGATCACGCCGCGAGTGTGATGACCGAGGCGTTGGTAGAGCAGCGTGGGGATCGACGCGTCGACGATGCTCACGTGGCGGCAGAGCACGATCACCGGCCCGGGTGTCAGCGCTGCGGTGCTCTGCGCATCGAGGTCGAGGCAGACGCCGAGCAGCCGTTCGGCGCGCCGGGCCAACACCGCGACGGACCACTCTTGGAGACGCTGGTGGCGACGGATCGACGCCGGACCGTCGAGCAGCGTGCCGAACCCGGCCACCATCCACAGCACCGGTGCCAGCAGGATCTCGGCGCTGTCGTTGACCGCGTACTGCATCGCGAACATTGACAGCCGCACTGTTGGGAACCGTCGCCGCCCGCGTGCAAGATCCGCGATCGCGGCTGCGGTGAGCACCACGGGCGACAACAGCACGAGTGCCGCAGTGGCGGCGAGCATGATGGGGATGGTGCGCAATCGCCGCTTCCATCGGACTGCGAACGGTTCGGCCTCGCTCACTCGTGCTTCCTGCCCCACTCGGGATCCGCGTCCAGCGTGTGGAGCCGTTCCAGGGTTTCGGCTCTCATCTTGGGTTTCATCGCGGAGTGCTCCTCCTCGCTTCGTCACTCGTCGCATCACGTCTCTTCTGGACCACGTGTGAACCCTCCGTTGCGGCGGATCCTTCCATCGGATCTCGGCAACAGGGGACGGAGGCCATCCAGTCCTGCCCACTGGCGGCCAACCGGTTCTGCCCACTGATGACCAGTTGTTCACGCAGCGAGGCCGGTCTCGGGCCGTGTGAATGAGTTCAGGCGCTGACAGAAATTTCACTGGCGAGGGTCGCACAACAGCGCCAGAGCGGACACCATGCGCAACTTGGTCCACCGCTTCTGGGTCTGATTCGTCCCACTTCCGCTTCTGGGTCGGGTTCGTCCCGCCGCCCGAGACGAAGCCGGCCCAGAAGCAGGGCACGCGCTGCGCGTATCGACCTTGACCGAGACGGCCCGAGCTGCCGCTGGGCGCTACCGGGCACCGCGCCGACGCCTGGCTCTGTAGGGCGCCGTTCAGCGATAGTCGTCGTTAGCCGCCACCACCCTGCGGGCTGGCCACGGTCGAGCGAGAGTTGGCCGTCAGTGGGCAGTTTCTGACGGCCACCAACACAATAGGGGACGCGCCAGTACCGCCCGGGACGCCCAGATACCTGCACGGTGCGTCGCAGCCCGCATGGTGGGTTTGGTTCGCCGGCGATAGGGGTACTTGCCAGTTTCGAGCGGGCCGCGAATGCAGAGACCCGATCGACACGAGAGGATCCATCATGAGTTCCACTGATCTGCCAGGTTCTTCAACGGTGTTTCCACCCGGACATCCGGCCGGGACCGACGCGCCGATCTCGGCGGGGGCGGTGTTGTCAGGTCGCGGCCAGCGCGCCGGCGGCGGATCGCTGGGTCCGTCCGAGCCCGTCGACAGGCCCACCGAGCCCGTAAGTGTGGCAACGGCGGTCACTCCGGTGACTGATGTCGAGGCGTCGGGGCCGACAGTGCTCATTGCGGTCGAGGACACAGAGGAGTCCGTGAACGCAGTTCGTACGGCACATCGGCTCTTCGGTGACGCAGCGCACTACTTCGTGATCAATGTCGGTATGGGTCGCTTCCCGGCAATGGGATGGGCGCCCGCCTACCCAGTCGCGGCACCGATGATGTGGTACCCGCCTACCGCGGTCGACGATCCGGCGGCGGACTCGATGACCCGTGAGGTCGCCGAGGAAACGGCCGACGACATCGCCACCCAAGCAGGATTGGACGACGTGACCGCAGTAGGAGACCTGGGCGACCCGGCGACCGCGATCATCCACGCCGCCGATGCCAATCAGGTTGATGTGGTCGTGATCGCTGCGCACGACCGCGGCTGGTTCAGCCGTCTGTTCTCAGGCTCTGTCGAGGGTGACCTGCTGCGTTCAGCTGCCTTCTCGGTACTTGTGGTCAGGTAGCAGTTCCGCGCAAGGTCGGTACCACAACTACAGAGGAGGATCATGAAGATTCAAGTCGAAACAGACCGCAATGTGGCGGGCAATGAGGCCCTTCTACTGTTTGTCGAAGGCAAGGTCCGCTCTGCGCTCGAACGCTTCCAGGATCGGTTGACGCGCGTCGAGGTGCATCTCGGTGACGAGAATGGCGAGAAGGCCGGCAGCAGTGCCGACAAGCGATGCATGCTCGAGGCGCGCGCCATCGGTATGCAGCCGGTGGTCGTCACCGAATTCGCAAATTCCATCGGCGATGCCGTCGGCGGTGCGACGCGGAAGATGCAGAGCCTCCTGACCAGTGCGTTCGGTCGCATCGATGGACGCGACGCGGATGCGACCATCCGTCAGAACGAAGCAACCTGAAGTCCACATCTGCCCCTGTTGCGGGTTGGCAGTGGTGTGTTGCGCAAGCAGGCGTAGAACCCTGATTGACCATTTGCGGGCCCGGGATCATCCCAGCATCGGATTCGCCAGATCAAAATCGATTCGGAAGTTGCTGGTCATACCGTCGCTTTCGGACGCATCGAACACCATCGAGCCCGTGATGCGTGCCGAGTCGAATCGGGTGAGGGTCATGGGGACCGGGCTCACCGGCTGCAAGATCGCATTGGGGAGGAAGATGCCGATCTGGTCGGGTCGCAGATCGTACGTTCCCGAAGCGAACTGCAGAACGTCGGATTCGGCCGAGAACGACACGACGGTACCGTCCACCCCCGTACACGTCGCGATCAAGGCAATCGCCTCGAGTGGGCTCACCCCGCCTTCGGGCAGCCAGTAGTCCGATGACACCGCAGACGGTCCTCCTGGTGACGAAAACGAGATGCTGACCGCGCCGACCGACGACACGACACACGACCCGGCGGCCGGCCTGGACGACGCTTCGGCGGCGAGTTCGGTCGTTGCCGAATCCTGTGTCGTGTGATCAACCGCACTTCCACCATCTGTGTCGGAGCTCACTGTCGACCCGAGATCACCCGATGACGAGCACGAAGCGAACGCTGCGACGCTTAGCAAGACCAGGACGGAACGGTGTACAGAACGGTGTGGGGTGCGCATTCGGTCCATACAAATCGAGCCGGTCTCCGGTGACATCCGTGTCGGGTACGTACCCGACACGGCCAGCATCAGCGGTTCCGCCCGAGGGTCACATCGGTCAAGGCCTGCCTCCCAGCGACACCGAGCTTCATGTACACCCTTGAGAGGTGCGTTTCAACGGTCCGTTCCCCGATCACGAGCCGCGCCGCGATCTCGCGATTCATGAGTCCGTCGGCTGCAAGCTGCGCAATCTGCTCCTCCCGTGGCGACAGCGGCCCGACCGAGGTCCGACCACGTAGCGGGGGCGTCGCAGCATCTCCGCATTGCTGCAGTGATCGGCCAGCCAATCCCTCGAGGCGATTTGCGGCACCGCGCACCCCTCGCGATCGCTGGCGGCGCGACGCCAGCGCAAATGCCTCAGCTGCAAAGAGGTGAGCTGCACAGCCGACGAAGAGCGCGCCGGCGCGCTCGAGCTCGCGTGGATCGTCGTTGACCACACCGGCCACGAACGCCCACCGCGCCGCCGTCATGTCCGACAGCGGGGCGACCTGCGACCCGAGTAGACCTCGCGCCAACTCGACCAGTCCGAGGCGAGCGAGGTCGTGGGCCACGAGCGCTCGATGCACCGGTGCTGACGTGGACTCGATCGCTCGTCGCGCGTGTTCTGCGGTCGTGCGCTCGTCGCTCCTCGCTGCGGCCCGCCACATGAGAGCGAGTTCGGCCAGATGGTCATAGAGGTGGAATCCGGTTGCCGTGAGGCCGTCCAGGCCGTTCTCCTCGCCGTCGATCAACGTTGCACCGTTGATCGACGATGAATCGGCGGCGGCAGCAAGGAGCCGGCCGGCACGCGCCCAGCGCTGGATGCCCTCGACGCGACACTTCACCCACGACGCCTCTGACTCAGCGAAGCGACGCGACGCCCGGGCCGGCTCCCCCGACAGCAGCAGCGCGAACCCCGACATCAGTGAACACCACGCCTTCGACAACGGGTCGGGCTGTCCATTCGCGAGGTCGTTGAGGAGTTCGCCAGCGTCGCGTGCCTCCAGCAGGCGACCTGCGTGAATGAGCGCCACCATCTGATTGACCACGTGAATGCTCGGATCACCGATGAGGTGGTCGTCGGCGTCGAGCGCTTCCTGGTACAGCCTCGTCGCCAGGTCGTATGCCTCGGCTGCCTGGTCGTCGTATGCCAGCACGTGCACCATCGCGACGGCGGCCACGAACCGAACCCACAGCGTCGGGTGATCGATGAGCGGCGCGCACAACTCCCTGGCCTGGTTGATGTCACCATCGAGCAGCGCGAACACGCCGCGCTGCGCGAGGAGGAGATTGACGTGCTCGCCGTCGACCATGGCGGCCGGATCGAGGAGGGCGAGCGCCGCGTCGAGATCATGCTCCCACCACCACAGTTCCTCGGCGAGGCGTATACGGCATGCAGCCTCGGACCAAGGATCAGTGCTGCTCTCGAGGGCGCTGCGCAATACCGCCGCAGCGCGATCGTGTGCGCCGGTTGCTCCGTACCCCCACGATGCAATCAGTGCGGCCTCCAAGCTGCTGTCGCAGAGGAACGCGAGGTCAGCGAGTTCGGCCGACAATGCAGTGTCGAATGCCCGCTGCGCGACTCGTGCTGCAGCGACGAGCGAGGCGCCGCCTGGCTCGAGACCGCCGCGCACGTACCAGAGCACCGAGCGGACCCCGCGATGGGTCAGCGAACCGGCGCCGAGTTGTGCCGCTGGTGTTCCGTAGAGATCGGCCGACGATGCGGCAAGTCCCCCGATCAGGCCGACACCGTCGTCGGCTGCTGCCGTGCGGCCCGCAGCAAGCGCCGCGACGCCGCCCACCGCCGCGGCGCCGGCGATTCGCAATGCTGCTCGGCGCGACCTGCCCAGGTCA
>Ga0105047_10009943_pt1 | contig 15600 bp, 13 predicted proteins | sample MAT04_FD_78384 | JGI IMG/M metagenome (GOLD analysis project Ga0105047, IMG submission 78384) | Freshwater microbial communities from Lake Fryxell liftoff mats and glacier meltwater in Antarctica - MAT-04 (megahit assembly) | ecosystem: Environmental > Aquatic > Freshwater > Ice > Liftoff... | reverse complement strand
CGGGCGCAAAGGCCAGCGCGGTAATACCCCGTTCATTATCGGCCAGATGTTGGTCAATACAAAAGCCACCTTGCGGCGTCAGCCAGCCATCACTGTCCGAAGGTGCAGGCAAACTGAGTGCCGCGGCCTGGATCCCGGCTGGTACACTGGCCCCTCTGGGCGGTGCACTGGCGGGGGGCGCGACAACTGCGGGTGCCGCCACTGCGGTATCGGTTAGGGGGGCACTGCTGGCAATGGATGGTGCCGTACCGGTGAGCGGTTCTGTTGCGCTGGCAGAGTTACTGGCGACAGGCGGCGTGGGGATGAAGGCCAGCGATTGCAGCAGCGTGGTCAGTTGGCCGGCTGTTGGCTCCACGCCACAACTGATCGGCAGAATCAGATCCTTGTTCACTACCTGCAACACTTGCGCCGTGGGATTCGCACAAACATCATCGACTGGTTCGATGCCTGTATCGGCCAACTGTAGCCAGAAATCAGCGCCATTTTCCCCAGAATTGTCTACTGCATTCTCTGTCGCATTCTCTGCCGTATTCTCTGCCGTTATAGGAGTTGTCGCCTTGATGACTGGGGAGACAACAGTTTGGGTGGTACGCCGTTCCAACGCGCCCTGTTCGATCCAGCGCTGTACTGATTCCTTGTCAGCGGGCGGCAACTCGCCGATAAGGGGCATTTTGTTGCTTTCGATCATCTGCCAAAGAATCGACCCATCTGGATCGCCCGGCAGCACAACCGGCCCGCGACTGCTACCCTTCATCAACGGTGCATAGGCGGTCACTTGGAGATTCATCTGTTTGACCACGCCACTATGACAAGCAATACAGGTGCGTTGGAAGATCGGCTGGACATCTTCCACATAACCAAGTGTTGTCTCCTTGACTGTTGGTGTGACAACGGTCGGGACTGGCGTTGGCAGCAGCGTAGGTCCGCTGTTGTTACTGCTTGTCGCGCTAGCGCTCGTTGTACCGTTGCTCACCGTAATAATCTCGGTTATTTGGACAAGGGTGCCGCGCTCGACTCGACCTGTGCGGCAGGCGGCGAGTTCGGGCGTTTCGCGCACGTTGCTATTTTGCAGCGCAATACCATAGACAGTTTGGCCTTGGGCCAGACAATCTTTTACCTGTTCAATCGTAGTGAACGGTTCGAGCGCGACCTCGGGGGTGGGTGTTGGTACGATCTCTGCTGCGGCAATCGCGTCGGCTGCACCCAATAAACTGGGCGCGCTGAAAGGAATGTCGGGGCCAGGACCCGACAGCGGTTGCGGCAATTGTAATTGAGGGGGAAGCGAGGAAGCGTTGGTGCAAGCGGTAAGTAGAAGGCTACTGACGGCGACAAACATACAAAATTTGAAGAATCGACAAACCATGATCTCACCAAAAAGACTAGGACTTACACAAAAAGGCGCTTGGGGATACGCGATGCTCGAAGATGGACGTATCCGAGTGCGGGCATAAATCCTAACGACGATAGCAGCAGCGCGTGAAACAGCAGCTTTGACCAAAAGCCGCGATTGCCAAACGAATGGGCGCTTTTCTACGGTGGCTTTGTTGCGGAATACGTTTATTGTGCCATGCCTTGCAACAACGTACGCGCCTGTTCAATATCACGTTGAATCTGCAAGAGTAACGCATCAAGGCCACTAAAGCGCTGTTCGTCGCGTAACCGTGCAACAAATTCAACCGTCAACGTTTGACCATAAAGATCACCTGTATGATCCGCCGGGGGAAAATCAAGGATATGGGTTTCAAGACGCCGCTGCACACCATCTACGGTGGGGCGCACGCCTAAGTTCGTTACACTGTGAAAATAGCGACTCCCGGCATCGGCTTGCAGGTGCGTGCGGGTGGCATAGACCCCATTGGCTGGCAACAATTTGTCCAGGGGCGTTTGTAGATTGGCCGTCGGGATACCAATCTGCCGTCCCCGCTGGTCGCCGGTAATCACTTCGCCAGTCACGCTGTAAAAGCGGCCCAGTAACTCGGTGGCGGTTGTGGTGTCACCCGCTTGGATTGCCTGCCGGATCACGCGGCTGCGCACTGGCTTTCCCGTTTGCACAACCGGATCAATCACATACAATGTATAATCAAATTCTTTCCCCAACGCCTGCAAGGTATGGAGATCGCCTTTGCGGCCATGGCCCAGGGCAAAATCGGGCCCAACTACCAACCCCGCTAATCCTAAATGCGTTTTGAGCAAACGGATAAAATCACGCGCTTCTAGCTGGGCGATTTCCGGCGTAAAACATTGCACAATGCCATAGTCAATTCCCAGTTGCGCGGCTAGCTCCAGCCGTTCTTGGGGGGTGGTCAACAAGAGCAGCGGAATATCTGGGCGCAAAACGGTGAGCGGATGGGGATCAAAGGTGATCAAAATACTCTGGGGTTCAGTGTGGATGGCACCTGTGGCTAACGCCTGCTGCCCCACTTGCAGAACCTGGCGTAGCAATGCTTGGTGCCCACGATGCAGCCCGTCGAAATTGCCAATGGTAACAAACGATGGCCCCGCCAGGTGTGCTTGGGCAATATTTATAAATTGCTGCATAGCGCTTTGCCTATCCGCACGGTAGTGAACCCCGGCCTGTGTTGCCGCAGAAACAGATGTGGCCTCGGCAGACCACCGGTTAATTGGTTGCGAACCATTTTTCGGCTTTCCAGAGATAAGAGGGCGCATCTGCTGGTTGCTCTGCCGATTGAGCTTTGCCAAGACACTGTAAAATACCCGCCAGCGCGCCGTCCGGGGTCATTCCTTTGGCGAATGTTGGGCGCGCATCCATCGGCGGATTGGGCAAAGCCACGGCTTGTCCATATCCCAACCGTGTCATCGCTTCCGCACCCAACTGGATTTCTGCCATCTCTAGGCCATGCCCTAACGGCAGCAAAATGCTGGCAAAGTCGCCCGCCTGGGCAATGGTTTCGATCTGCTCTAGGGAATAGGCATCATCCAGCGCAAAGGCACCGGCCATTTCGCGGCGCAGCAGCGACAGATGGCCGTGGGTGTGCAAAGCTTGCCCCAGATCGTGCGCCAGGCTGCGAATATAGGTGCCCGCGGAACAGAGAATGCGCAATACCAGCCGATTGGGTGGGATAAAGTCAAGTAGATCCAGTTGGTGAATCGTCAATGGGCGGGCGGCCAGCGTAACCGTTTCCCCACGCCGTGCCTTATGGTGTACGCTCTCGCCATCTTGTTTCAACGCTGAATAGACGGGGGGCATCTGCCAAATTTCGCCGCGGAATGCACCTAATGCTGCTTCAATGTCGGCAGTGGTTAAGGGTGGCACCGGACTTTCGGCGCTGACCACGCCCATCTGGTCATAGGTGTCAGTGGCCGAGCCTAGGGTTACTTCTGCATAATATTGTTTACTATGCCCCTGGTAGTATTCGACCAAACGGGTGGCTTGGCCCAGGCAGAGCACGAGCACACCACTCGCCATCGGATCGAGCGTGCCGGTATGGCCAATGCGCCGTTGCCCGCTCCAGCGGCGCACAAGTTGGACGATGTCATGGCTAGTGTGGAGACGTGGGGCTGTTTCACACAGGGCAATTGTATGGGTGGCTGCAGACTCGACTGCGTGTTGCAAGCCAGGCTTATCAACAACCAAGAGTCCATGATAGTGGCTTTCACGACGAGGCACGCGCTGCTTCTTCTCCGTAACTTTGACCGCACTACAAAAATTCTATGTAAAGCCGACTGGGTAAATTTCAAGCGCCGGATGACTACTTGAGTGCTGCTTGCTGCTGATGTGCCGCTTTCAGGGCTGTCACCACGCGCTGCGATACTTCGGCAAGCGTGCCCGGCAGCGTACAGCCGCTGGCTGGCGGATGACCACCGCCGCCCAATTCAAAGGCCAATGCCCCAACATCATAGCCCGGCTTGGCCCTGAAGCTACATTCTACCGCCACTTGTCCCGTTTCGTCCACTTTTTCAGTAAAGGTTGCGCTAATATCCGCTTCCGCTGCTGTGATCAACATGCTGCTGAGTTGCCCATCATCGCGATTGGTGCCGGCCCGTTTCATCTGTTCCCGGCTGATCGTGACCCAAATTACGCCTTCTTCAAGATGGAGATCGGCAAGCACAACACCCCACAGTTGAAAGACGCGCACCGACCGGCGGCTCAACGTGCGCGCAACAATATTGGGTAGATTTGCCCCGCCAACCATGAGTTGCAAGGCCGTTTCCATAACTGTAGTCGTCGTGTTGCTGGTACGAAAGCCCAGCGTATCGGTGACAAGGCCGGTTAACAGACATTCGGCCAGCGGTCCTGCCAAGGGTACATCCAGCGCTTGGGCCAGATAGACCAACATTTGGCAGGTTGCCACACAGTCGGGCGCAATCCAGTTGACTGTGCCAAACCGCGTATTGGTAATGTGGTGGTCAATGACCAACAGCGGAATCGGGGCATGGGCTTCTGCGCGAAAAACAGTGCCCATGCGATCGGCGCTAGAGGCATCCAGACAGATAATCAGATCATAGGTGTTGGCCACAGCCGATGGGTTGATAATTTGTCCGCTGCCGGGCAGATAACGAAACTCGGTGGGTGTGCGATCTTGCATGGCCAGCACCGGATTTTTGCCCAGGTGGCGTAGAATCCAGCCCATACCCAGCAGGCTACCATAGGCATCACCATCAGGATTAACATGACTTACACAGAGAATGTGGTTGTGCTGGTGTATGATCGCGAGGATTGTTGGATCAATAACTATTGCCATTAGATTGTATATCGGATTGGTAATTGGCTTATCTGGCACAAGCACACAATAGGGGTGGAAAAGTGAGTTTTGTCGAGAAACTCGCTCTTCCACCCCTACCTATGCCATAGACAAGCAGGTTTAGGTTGACTCTGAATTTTGCTCTACCTGTGATACTTGTTCACGTTCTTGAGCAATCTGTTGCAGAATCTCTTGTACACGTTCTGCTTTTTCTGGTATGTCATCGTAATAAAAGTGTAACTCTGGCACAACGCGCATGGAGCAGCGGACTGCCAATTGGCTGCGCAGAAAGGGAACGGCGCGGCGCAGATGTTTGAACATCTCTTCACGCGTTACATCTTCCTGCTGATGACTGACAAAGATTTTCGCGTTCCGTAAATCTTTGCTGACTTCTACACCAGTCACAGTTAGCAAACTCAACCGTGGATCGTCCAACTCATTGCTAATCATGATACTTAATTCTTCATAAAGCAATTCGGTGACACGTTGTTGACGGATACTTTTCATGACAACTCTCCCTCATCTTATACCGAATTCCTCTGTTCACAACGGCCTTCCTGGAAGTTTTCATGCTGCGAACCTACCAATCAATGCCTGTCGTGAACAACCAGATTTCGTATTAGGCGGTATCCTACAAACGCTGTAAGGCGGCAGAGTTATCGTCTACTTATAGACAACCCATTTAAAAGCCAACCTAATGAGCATATATTTGCACGAGCAAAGCTGGTTGGCTTTTAAGGGGTTTATCAATTAGCGAACGCGTTGTCTTTCGTAGATTTCGATAACATCGCCTTCAATCAATTCATCTTGACCAGCGAGTTTGATACCGCATTCAAACCCTGTGCGCACTTCGCTTGCATCTTCGGTGAATCGACGCAAGGTGTCCAGCCGCATGCCCTCGGCAATCATTTTGCCATCGCGCATGACGCGGGTCAATGCACCACGTTTGGCCATACCATCCTGTATCATACAACCGGCAATCATGCCACGGCGCAGTTTGAAGACTTGCAACACTTGGGCATGGCCGATCACCGTGTTTTCATAGACTGGATCTAACATGCCTTTGAGCGCAGCTTCAATGTCTTCAATCATTTTGTAGATAATCTCGTAATGACGAATTTCTACACCAGAATTGTCCGCACGGACTTGTGCCGCTTTATCGGTATCGACACTAAAGCCAATGATAATGGCCTCGCTTGCCTCGGCCAGCATCACATCGGATTCAGAAATATCACCGATGGTTGACTGCAAAATCTTAATATCAACTTCGTCATTGCTCAGCTCTTGCAAGCTCTGGAGTACCGGTTCCAGTGTGCCTTGCATGTCGGCCCGCACAATCAGATTCAGCGTCTTGGTTTCCTTGCCATCCAAGCGGGCAAACAGATCTTCCAATGTCGCCTGGGGCTTGGTTGGCATCTTGGCGGCATCGGTCGCCGCGCCACGCCGTTCTTCGGCAATGCGCCGTGCTTCGCGATCCGACTTTTGTACGTCAAATTGATCGCCAGCTGTGGGCACTTCTTGCAACCCTAGCACAACAACGGGCGTGCCAGGAGTCGCTTCTTTAATGATTTTGCCATCGGACGCAAACATCGCTTTGATGCGACCCCAGGTGTTGCCAACCACAATCGTATCGCCTTGGTGCAAGGTGCCGTTCTGAATCAACAGCGTTGCAGTGACCCCCCGGAATTTGTCCAATTCGGCCTCGATGACGGTGCCGACGCACTGGCCTTTGGGATTTGCCTTGAACTCTTCGATTTCGGCAACCACCAAAATGTTTTCCAGCAAGTTTTCTACGCCAATCCGGTTCAAGGCGCTGAGCGGCACCATGATCGTGTCACCACCCCATTGCTCAGGTTGGAGCCCTTCTTTGGCCAATTCTTCCATAACGCGATCGGGGTTGGCATTGGGCTTATCAATCTTATTGATCGCCACCATAATAATTACCCCAGCCGCGCGCGCATGGCTGATTGCCTCTTTGGTCTGGGGCATGACGCCATCATCGGCGGCCACCACCAAGACCACAATATCGGTCACCTGCGCGCCCCGGGCACGCATCGAGGTAAAGGCTTCGTGGCCGGGTGTATCTAGAAAGGTGATTTTCCGCCCGTTCACCGAAACTTGATAAGCGCCCGTACGCTGGGTAATGCCACCTGCTTCGCCACCGGCGACATCGGTATTGCGAATGCGATCCAGCAACGTTGTCTTGCCATGATCGACATGCCCCAGCACGGCAACAACCGGCGAGCGCAACACCATATCTTTTTCGCCGCCTTGCCGGATCACCCGCTGGATCTGGGAACGTTTGGCGCGCTGGGCTGGTTCCGGCTCTGCATCTTCAGCCACTTCGGCGGCCGATTCTGCCGATTCGGGCCATTTTACTTTTACTTTTAGCTCTTCGCCCAAAATGACGGCTGTATCGTGATCCAGGCTATGGGTAATGGGGGCCATAATGCCATACTGCATCAAAACTTTGATCAGGTCAATTGGGCTGCGCTCCATCAATGTCGCCAGATCGCGCACGGTAATATAGTCACCGACAATAATCTCGCTGGGCGCTTTGGCTACCGGCGGTGCTTTGGGCGCTTGTGGTGCTCTGGGGGCTTGTGGCCGGGGCGGTTGACTTTTGCCACCACCTTGTTGGCGCTGATTCTGCCCGTTTTGTTGGGGTTTCCCTGTGCCGCGTGCTCTATCTGAACCGCCACCTTGTTTTGTGTTCGGGCGTTGTTGAGTTTGACTTTTGCCTTGTGTTGCCATTATTTCGATTTCCCTTCTATGCTAACGCCGATCCTCATTTGATCGTACAATAATAAATTTCTATCGTTTCCTAGAAAAATTTTGCACCCCATTCTTCACTGCTCCAGATGCCACGATCATAACGGTGCGCGCGCAAGCGGTATTTTCCCGTTTTGTACTCGCGGGTCTGGCAACGTCATTGATGCAATATCAAACTCGTCCTGCAGGAAGTGCTAGCATATGTGTAAGGCCCTGTCCTATTATCCAAATAAACACCGTTCTTTTTGGAAACAGCGTATTTGAATCTAGTTCAGTGACAGCCTACGCATAGAGGGGTTGGCTGGATCGTCAGAGGAATGGCGTGAGGATGAAGGCGTTCTCGAAGACTTACCTCGAATCGTACGAAGTGATTGTCACCTATGCATGGTGACCTCCGCGCCTTGTTTCATCGCTATTCCATTATTTCCAGCACAACCGGCCAAGCTACCGATACCCCAAGCAGTGATGTTGACAATGGTAGACAAGTGCTGGCTGTTCCACTCCGAAAGCCCTGCCTTGCCGCCGTTGATGTGCATCACGCCATCCATGGAGTAGTGTTTATATGTCGCCATAGCTACTATCCACCGCCAGTGTTAGCCGCACCATCATTTGTTCCTATTCCCGATTGATTTGCACTTTCATCATCTATATCCGGCAATGTCGCCAGAAACTCTTGCAGTTGGTTACGATCTTGTGCCGTAACACTTGTCCGCAATGCCTGATTCAGGCGATTGCTATTCAATATCGTCTGGATACATGATCGATTCGGATGAATGTATGCACCGCGGCCGGCTTGTTTGCCGGTGACATCGACAGCCACACCGTGTGCCGTACGAACAATCCGAATCAATCCCCGCTTACCAGCGATTTGCCGACAGGCAATACATGTCCGTTGGGGCACATGTTTTACGCGGGAACTTTGTTTTTGCTTGTTCATACATCGTACTCATACGGAAAGGAGGTATTGACTATGTAGACAACACCTCGCTTTCTGTTCAACCCTATTTGAAAAATTTACCAAAATCGTCTTCGTCACCAAGGGCTGGCCGCCGCTTCTTCTTCTTGGCACCTTTGGGCTTATCGGGGACGGCCTTTTTGGCCTTTTTGGCCTTCTCGCCCGGCGGCAGGTCATCGTCGACCGCGGCCCAATCTTCATCCCCGGCTTCATCAATACCAACGAGCAACTCTTTGGGAATTTCAAAATTTGCTTCGCTAAAATTGTTTTCCCGGCGTTGCGCCATCCGTGCGCGCAACATGTCTGCCGTGATCACGTTGGGCAGTTCCTTGGGCATCGTCATTGCACCATCGGCTGTCTCGGCGCGTGTTTCTGCCTTGGGCTCTACTGCCTCTGTCGCCAGCGGACTCGCCACTTCGTCGATAATCTCTTCTTCACTAAAGCCAGCCCCGGCCGGTGACAACTCGCCCTTGGCAGCTTCTAGCGCGGCCGACCAGGCATCTTGTGTTGTGCGGGAAGCCGCATGTTCGGCCAACTCGTCGATGCCGTCCAGCGAAGAAATCGCGCGTGTCTCGTCGGGCTCTTCCACTTGTTGGAAGATGTCATCCAACGACGTGGTGCTGAAGGCATCTTGCACTTCGTCAAAAGCGCCGCTGCCTTCTTGCATGGCCTGGGCAACTTCCCACAAGCGATCATTCGCTGTGGACTGTTGCTCGCTGAGCAGAATGCGCTCGGCTACGCTCATTAGATCATCCGATTTGCGCGTAACCTCGGCTTTGGCCCGTTCAAAGACCAACTGATCCAGCCCTTCGGTTTTGGCTTCGCTTTCGCTTTTGATGTCGATGCGCCAGCCAGTCAATTTGGCCGCCAAGCGTGCATTTTGGCCTTCTTTGCCAATCGCAAGGCTCAACTGGCGATCGGGAACAACCACGACCGCGGTCTTCAGAGACGTCTTTTCGTCCAAAATCACACTGTTTACTTTGGCCGGGCTAAGGGCATTGGAAATATAGGTGGCCGAATCGGCACTCCATTCCACAACGTCAATTTTTTCATTGGCCAATTCATTGACAATGTTCTGAATGCGTAGCCCGCGCATGCCAACGCAACTGCCCACCGGATCAACCCCAGGCACAGTTGCCACCACAGAGGCTTTGCTGCGCGCACCAGGCTCACGGGCAATCGACTTGATCTCGACAATGCCATCGCGCACTTCGGGAATTTCCTGTTCCATCAAACGGCGTAATAGATTGCGATGGGTACGGCTTAATTTGATGACCGGCCCGCGCGTGCTTTTGTGAACATCGACGACATAAACTTTCACGTAGTCGCCACGCCGCAGCTTCTCGGCTGCGATCTGCTCATCACGCATCATCAAGACTTCATGCTTGTCATCTAGCAAAAGCGTGATCGCGCCCGATTGAACATCAATGCTACGCACTTGGGCGCGGACGATCTCGCCGATCTGATGCGAGAAGTTCTCGTACACATTGTCGCGCTCCGCTTCACGAATGCGCTGTAAGATCACCTGTTTTGCTGTCTGCGCCGCAATCCGCCCAAAATCGTCGGGGTGGGTTTCAACGCGAACCACATCTCCCAACTTTGCCGATGCCTGAATTTTGCGCGCGTCTGCTTCGATGATTTCGGTGCGCGAGTTGAAAATTTCTTCCACGACCTCGCGTTCGGCGAAAATACGCATATCGCCGGTCACGCGATCAACTTCCGATGTCACATTCGCAACCGAGCCATAGTTGCGTTTGTACGCGGAAACAAGTGCGGCCTCAATGGCTGCAAAGATGACTTCACGGTCGAGCCCCTTATCGGTGGCAACCTGATTAATGCCAGCGATCAAAGCTTTTGACATAGCGTTGACTACCTCTCACAAATATCCCCTACAAGTAAGAAAAGTGGGGTGCGCCCACTTTCCTCAGCCTACTTCTTTGCTCGTCCTGCAATCCAAATCCTCGGAACCGCAACGCAGATACGAGAATTCCATACAACATATTCAAATGGTATCACACATTGTTGTGTCTTGCAAGTTTCATGGCTGCAAGCCATAAACATTCGCGCCGTAACAACCGGTTGCAGCCTGTGCCAAAGGTAGGTTAGGAGAAGCAAGCGCGATTGACGGCGTCATCATGTTTCTGTTGGATGATGACGCCGTCTGCTTTGGGGAGCTTAGACTGGGTGTAAGCTGCCAACAACAGCAACCAAATGGACAAACGGTAGGGCTTGCCATTCTCGCACCCGTCTTACAGGCAATGACCTATGCTACGTGCTGTGTACTGAGACTTACATAGCTTCCACGAATCACATAACACGAATCACATGAAAACAAAGTTAGTAACTACATTTCACCTGGCGACCCTGATCGGCGGAATCGACAATCGCATCGCAAATCACGGCGGCGCGATAGCCATCCTCAAAGTCGGCTCCGATGGGCGATACCGGCTTGTCGTTGACAATGCAGTCCAACATATGGGTGATCTCATGCACAAAGGTATGCTCCCAGCCGATCATATGTCCCTGTGGCCACCAGTTTTCCCACCAGGGATGGTAGCCTTCGGAAACGAGCACATTGTGGAAACCCTGGGTTTCCTTGGGCTGGTCACCGATCCAGAAAACTTCGAGTTCGTTGATGCGTTCCAGGTTAAAGACAATGCTGCCTTTTTCGGCGTTGATCTCGATGCGCTGGCCATTTTTGCGTCCGGCGGCAAAGCGCGACGCTTCGAGTGTGCCCAACGCACCATTTTCAAACTCGACGACCGAAGCAAAGGCATCATCCACATCGACCTTGCCCATACCGCCCTGCCCATCCGGGCGTTCGGGGATAAAGGTCTTGGTCATGGCGCTGACGCTGGCGATTTCACCCACCAGATAGCGCGCCAAGTCGATGATGTGCGCGCCCAGATCGCCCAATGCGCCGCTGCCGGCGGTGGCCTTTTGCAAACGCCAGATCATCGGCGTGCTATAGTGGGGCATGATCCACTCTTGCAGATAGACGGCTCGGAAGTGATAGATGCGGCCCAGCGCGCCGCTGTCGATCAGCTTGCGGATCTGGCGGATTGCCGGTACAAAGCGATAGTTGAAGGCGACCATGTTTTTGACACCGGTTGCCATCACTTCATCGCGCATCCGCTTGGATTCGTCGGCTGTGCGCCCTAGCGGTTTTTCGCAGAGAACATGTTTGCCTGCCTTGGCCGCAATAATACTGGGCTCGGCATGGGCATCATTCGGGCCACCGTTGTCGAAAAGCTGAATACGATCATCCGCCAGCATTTTCTTCCAATCGGTATAATAGGTCGCATAGCCATACCGTTTGGCCGCTTCCTTGACCGCTTCCTCGTTGCGCCCAGCAATGGCGATCAATTTGGGGATGGCCGGGGGCGGGTAGATCATGTGCGGAATGGTGAGCATGGCATGGCTGTGGGCCTTGCCCATAAAGGCATAGCCCAACATGCCGACCCCAATCTCGGGCACGCTGTCACTGCCCTTGGCATCGGCCATTGCGGTAAAACCGCCTGAACGTTCACTCATGATTGTGCTCCTAAATTATGCTATATCGCAATCGCACATCGCTGATAGTGGGTTGCCTGCGTTACTGCCTGTCAATTTCTATCAGCGATGGCATTGCTCAGTATCAATATCAACGTCAATGAGATCAGGGTGATATCTGATTATTCCTTGGCAAAGGCCGCGTCAAAGGCCACATTGGAGGCTGCAAAGTCATTCTTGCGTACAATCGCCAGTGACTCTTGTGCCCCGAACTCGCGATTCATGCCGCTATCTTCCCATTCAATCGAGAGCGGACCCTGATAGCCCACGCGATTCAGTTCGCGGATAATCGGATCCCACTTCACGTCGCCATGCCCGGGCGAGACAAAGTCCCAGCCGCGGCGGCGGTCGCCAAAGTCCAGATGCGACGAGAGAAAGCTGTTGCGCCCATTGAGTTGAAGCCGCGAATCCTTGATATGTGCGTGGTAGATGCGGTCGCCAAACTCGTGGATAAATTCAGCAGGATCGACAAACTGGTGAATCAAGTGGCTGGGATCAAAGTTCGCGCCAAAGGCCGGATGTCCATTGACGGCATCGATGGCCCGTTGGAAGGTGATAATGTCATAGGCGATTTCGGTCGGGTGGACTTCTAGACCAAATTTGATGCCATCTGCCTGAAAGGAGTCGAGAATCGGAGTCCAGCGCTGGGCGAAATCTTCATAGCCCTTGTTGATGTCGTCCTGGGTGGTGGGGGGAAAGAAATAGAGCTTGCTCCAGACACTGCTGCCGGTAAAGCCGTTGACCACATCCACGCCAAAGAGCTTGGCCGCCTTGCCCGTGTCAATGATCTCCTGCGCCGCACGTTGGCGCACCCCTTCGGGATCGCCGTCGCCCCACAGCCGTGGTGGCAGAATGCGGCTATGGCGCTCGTCAATTGGATCACAAACACACTGCCCAACCAGATGATTGCTGATCGCCCAGCAGCCTAGGCCATATTTTTCCAGTAGGTCGCGCTTCGCGCGTACATAGCCATCGCTCGACAGCGCCTTGTCTACCTCAAAATGATCGCCCCAGCAGGCCAATTCCAATCCATCGAAGCCCCATGCACTGACCTTCTGTGCCAGGGTTTCCAAAGGGAGATCGGCCCATTGGCCGGTAAAGAGCGTTACTGGTCGTGACATACTGCACTCCTTTGTGAGAATTGTTTTATGGTTGGGGAGATATTATTTTGGTTGAATGATAAAATAACGGACAAGGATTATACTTCTGGCTCTATCCCCAATGCCCGCAATTGTGCCGCTAATCGTTCCGCACGCTGATGTTCCTGGACCGCCACTTCCCGGCCAGTTAGCAGTGGTTTCCCTGACTGGTCACACCAGCGCAACCAGGTAGCTGGCCAATCTTCGAAGGGGCCCTTCCAGAGCGTTAAACCAAGTTCAACACCTGGTAGCCATATACTATCGGCTGCTTGATTTGGCATCTCGCGATAGGTAGTGTGCCGCAACTCGTAGACACGCAGCGTTTTCTCACCCAGATGATGTTCTGGATCATGAATCACGTAGTAGGCAACACCAATTTGGGCGTAGCGTTGCAATTTTGCTCCATCTTCAGCCCCAATTTTGTTAGACACAATTTCAATGACGACTTCCGGTGGCTTGGCATACTCCCAGATCATATAAGTGCGATGCCGCTTTTCCCAGATATCATCCGGTAAGGTTACATCAAGGCTAAGCATGACATCCGGTACTTGTGGTTGACTATGCACAGAACTATAAAGACCAATATTGGCGAAAGCAACAAATGGCCGTCCTTCGCCTGGACCCTGCCACGAGGTGTAAAGGGCTTCCGTTAACAGACGTTGCTGCTTTTCTGAATAAATGTTATCCACGGGGGTGTCATCCTCAGTGACGAGGTGAGCAACAGTTGGTATATCGTCCGGCGTGATTGCCAGATTGAGCAAATTCCCAGCAATATCGCGATTTGCGGCAAGAACGCCTAGAATTGATTCTACTTCCGATGGTGTAAAACCATTGATCACCGCTGCTTCAACGGCCATGAGCATACCCCTGCGATTCAGTAAGCTGACTCAAGCGCACTTTGGCTACGAATCCCTAGCGCACCGCCTGATTGTGTCAGGATTCTTGCATGCAGAAATCGTACTTCTGCCAATCGTAAAGAACGCATCAAGCTAGTCGGCGATACAGGTTAGCGTTCTTGCGTAGAACATAGTCCATCACATCGACAATTTCCTGATCCGGTCGGTTAATCAATTCATCGATCGTTCTTTGAATTAACTCTTCGGGCGCAACCTGTTGACGCGCCGCGACTGCTTTCAGCTTTTCTAATCGTTCTTCCGAAATCAAGATCTCTAATGTCGTCAATGTTTTCTATCCTTGGCCTAAACGGCTGCCATTTCCCACTGTACGCGTAAGTTTATACTGACCGCACAACCTGGCCGGTTTCAAACGATTGTACCACATCAAAGACAATCCCCAGCGATTTAATATTATCCTGGCAGGTCGTCACCGCGGGCTTGGCGTGGGTCACGGCTGCATAGAATTCGTTCAACAAATAAGCTTGATCCGTGCGCTCCATTTGTACAGTTTCCACGAGTACCGGCTCGGCACCGGTCAACTGAGTGTAGACCTGGCTATTGACCATCGCCACTACCCCTTTGCTGCATTCAAAGCGCCAGTTGGCATTCCAATCGGTCTCGCGGCCTTGTGAACACCAGGAACCGTCATACGAGACCGTTACGCCGTTGGCAAAATCTAGCAGCACCGCGGCCGACGCATCGCCTTTAAACCAACTCCACGCCGGATTCCAACTGCGGCCAAAGAGGGCAACCGGATCGTTCCCCAGCAAGAAGCGCATCAGGTCGAAATGGTGGATCGACATGTCAATAATCAGCGGATAGGCCATCTCTTCGCGGAAGCCGCCAAAGTGGGGGCCTTTGAAAAACTCGACATGTACTGCGCCGATTTCTCCGACTATGCCTGAGTCCAAGGCTTTTTTCAGCGTTTGGATCGGTGGCTTGTACCGGTAATTCTGGGTAACCATGTGTAGCACACCAGTGCGATTGGCGGCGTCTACAATCGCTTGTGCGGCTTGGCGGGTATCGGCCAGCGGCTTTTCCGACAGGACGGGAATTCCTGCCTCCAACGCCTCAATGGAGACCGCTTTGTGAAACTGGGGTGGCGTCACATTGATAATGCCATCGGCGTCCACTGCTTGCAGCGCCTCACCCAGTGACTTGTAAATGCGGCTGCCATCCAATCCATGCTTTGCCACCTGGGCTGTAGCCACCGCTTCACTGACTTCGACAAAACCGGCATATTCTACCACCGGCGAGGCTAATACGGCTTGCAGCCAGGCATTGCCCATGCCGCCAATGCCAACTTGAATGACTTTCATGCTACAATCTCGCTTCGCTTGTCCCGCTGTAATTGCTAGATACTAAAGACTTTCGGCTTTTTGATGGTGCAAAGTCTGAACTCTTTACCTGATTTAATCCGCCTACACTACTGGCACAATTTCTACCAGACGTGTCTCGTTTTGTTCCACCCCGCCGCCGCAACGGCTACGGCTCTCCTGGTTGAGCCGGTCATCGACTAGCCATTGGCGACTGTGTTCGTCCCAGCGCTGCATGTGGATCCTGCGCGAATTTTTTCAGCGGAT
>Ga0105047_10009940_pt1 | contig 15603 bp, 17 predicted proteins | sample MAT04_FD_78384 | JGI IMG/M metagenome (GOLD analysis project Ga0105047, IMG submission 78384) | Freshwater microbial communities from Lake Fryxell liftoff mats and glacier meltwater in Antarctica - MAT-04 (megahit assembly) | ecosystem: Environmental > Aquatic > Freshwater > Ice > Liftoff... | reverse complement strand
CGGTGGCCCGGTTGCTCTCCCGTATGGTCGATTCGGCGACGACGAGCGGCGAGATGTGGAACGCGAGTACCTCGAATCGATCGACGATTTCCGTGACGGTGCGGGCTATGTGGTCCCCGGCGAGTTCGTCATCGCAACCGCAGTTCGGCCGTAATCGGACATTCGAGGTGATCAGCGCTGGCCCGCACGAATGATTCAGGGCGACGTCGATTGTCTCAACGGTCCGGACCCGCTCCATCATCACGCGACCCGGGCACACTCGACACCGCGCTATATCGGCACATCTGATCACGGGAAGCGACCCATAATCGCGCCACCAAATCCCGCACGACGACCGCCCCCGTCGTATAACACCGGTTACGAGCGCACGAGTTCGTCCACTCCACGCAGAGCGCGGGGCCTCCGGTATCCGGCGAAGTGTGTGGCCCGACACCAGGCGAGCGCCCCGAGCGGTTGGCCCGGCGAGGTCGCCGCGTGCTAGCAGTAGCAAGCGTTCCTGACGCAGCTCGCCCCAACGAAACGAGCCGAAATGTCGTTCGGCGCCACCGAGCACGCGTCTGACGCCAGGCTGTGACTGGCGCTGTTCGGCGAGAAACGTGCTTCACGCCACCAGCCTGTGTGCTGGCCACGGTCGTGCAAGCGTTGGCCGTCAGTGGGCAGTTTCTGCTGGCCACCAACACTCGGCTTGTAGAGCCCGTTCGCCGACTCCGCGGTGCTCCTCCCTCGGTCGGTTGCTGAAGTCCTGAGCGTGCGGTTGTGTCGTTCACAACCGCACGTGTCGCGGGTGGACCTCGGTGTGATGCGGTCAGTGCCGCGACAGGAAGGCGCGCCATCTCGGGTTCGGCATCACGTCAAAGGCACCCTGGCCCGGTCCGCTGACCGGGCGACGGCCGAACCATCCGGCCACCCGCGCGGGGCTTCGAGGAAAGCCGCAGCAGCGCCCCGCTGGCTCGGGTCAGGGCGATTTCCGCTCGGACAAGTGTGGCTACCGCCCTTTTCTGCGTGTGTTGAAAAGCGTACGGTGCTCTGATGCTGGCAATTTGGATGCGGGTGCGGATCTGGACGCGCCGAAACTTGCTGAGAGTGGCGCTGGCGGGCGCGACCATTGGCGTGCTGGGCGGCGCGGCAACCGGAATTGCAGCCGGAACGATTCGGACTGCGTCAGCGCCCGCTCGGTACACCAGCACCTTCGGCGGTGACCCGGAACTGGTGGTCACGCAGCAGAGCGGGCGATCACTGCAGAACCAGATTGCGCAGCTCCCCGGAGTGGAGTCGACTCAGGGGTTCGTGTTCGTCACGGCCTTCCTCGTCGCGCCGACCGATGGCTCGCTCATCCTCGATCCGAACCCATTCGCAGGCGACGCGGAGAGCCTCGGGACGCGGTTGGTCGACGGTAGGTTGCCCGATCCCACGAACGCCGACGAGTTCGTCGTCAACCGACAGTTCTGGAACTCGCTCCGCAGCGCTTACGGAACGCGCCTTGGCGACGTGTTCTCGGTCCGGTCCTTCGACCAGCGCCAGGTGGAGGCGAACTTCGACCCCTCGTCCGAGCCGGCGGGGCCTACTTTCTCCGCCACGCTCGTGGGTGTCACGGAATCACCGACCGAATTCGACGATTCTTCACAGCAGCTCGTCTTCTCTCGGGCGTTCCTCGAGGTGCACTCCGATGTGGGGGTGGTGCAATCGTTTATTGCCGTTCAACTTCGCGACGGCGTAGATCCAGCCACGATCATGGACTCCGTGCGGCAGATGGAGGGAGGCACCGATGCCTTCGCCATCCCGACCCGTCTCGTCAGCAGCAGCGCCCGGCGTGCTGTGACCTTCCAGACCAACGCGCTGTGGTTCGTCTGTGCGCTCACGATGCTTGCGGCTGGGGCAGTCATCGCACAGGTGGTCGCGCGCACGCTGCGCATCGACGACTCCGAGCGTCAGTCGATGCTCGCCCTCGGATGGAGAAACAGCGACCTCGTCGTCGAACGCAGCCTCGAGGGGTTGGTCGCAGCCTGCATCGCCGCGCCCATCGCAGGCGTCGTGGCGTACGCCATCACTGGTTTCTTCCCGATCGGTCTCCTCGGCTTGTTCGAGCCGGATCCGGGGGTCCGCATGGATTGGGCAGTCGTGCTCGCGGGTGTCGCAGCCATTGCTGCCGTGGTGGTGGCGACCGCCGTGACCATCGGACTCAGCCGGCCGCGCCGATACGTTGCGAAGGCACCCAGCGGTCTGGCCGCGATGCTGGCGGCCAGCGGCGCGGCAGTGCCCCTTACCGTCGGTTCACGCTTCGCGACCTCGAGCGTTCGCGGACGCGCCTCCTGGGCCTCCCTGTCTGTCGGCGCGTTGATGGTGTCCGGGTTGGCCGGTTCGACCGTTGTGGGCATGTCGCTCAGCGACATCGTCGAACACTCGCCGCGCTGGGGTGTCGACTATCAGAGCATCTTCGGCAATCCCTTCACCTACTCCGAGGGCGACATCATCCAACCCATCGCGGACAGCCCCGACGTCGAAGCCGTCACGGGCATCAACATCGGATCGGTCACGATCAACGGTTCGGAGACGGCAACGATCGGCTTCGATCAGGTCAAGGGGACCATCGCGCCGATCGTCATCGACGGCCGGCTGCCGCTGGTCGAAGGTGAGATCGGCATCGGTGCCGAGGTCCAGAAGCGCGTCGGTGTCGGCATCGGCGACACGGTCGAGGTGGCGGGCACCGAAGGCGCAGCGCGACCCTTCACTGTTGTCGGCACGGTCGTCACCCCCGACAGCGCCGGCAACGGCGCCGCCATGATCTTCGATTCGTTCGCCGCGTTGAACCCAACGGCGACGAAGAACGTGGCTCTCGTGAACTTCCGTGATGGTGCCCCAGAGAGCTCCATCAACAAGGTCTCCGAAATCACGTACAGCCCTCCCGGCGCACTGGTCACGCCGACCAGCATTCGGGCGCTGGAGAGAGTCACCGCTGCGCCTTACCTGCTCGCGATCGTATTCGTGTTCCTGGCCGTGATCGGATGCGCCTACCTGCTCACTACCTCGACGCGCGCTCGGCATCGAGATTTCTCGATCCTGCGCTCGCTCGGCTCGGAGAGCAGTCAGCTCCGCGCGATCGTGCACTGGCACGCCACCGTTGCTGCTGTGATCGCTCTGGCCATCGGCATCCCCCTCGGCATCGTCGGCGGTAGATTGGTCGTGTCGCTTCTCACCGACGCCTTGGGAATCGTCCCCGGTTCCCGCGTGTCGCTGCTCGCGGTCAGCTTCGTGATCGCGGCCACGCTGGCCGTCGCGAACGTCCTGGCGTTGCTGCCCGCACGGCGCGCTGCGTCGAAAAAGGCGTCGCAACTCACGCGCGATGGGCGATGAGCGGGCGGTGGAGGGTCGGCCCCCCGTGCGCGGCGCGCTGTGTAACCGCCGACTCGGTCGGGTGCTCGGGGCGTATGCAGGTTCGGTGATCGGCGAGTGGGCGCTCTGGGTCGCAGTCCTCGTGTACGCCTACGAAGCAGGGGGTTCGAAGCTCGCGGGTATCACGTCGGTCGGGCTGTTGATCCCGGCGTCGGTCATCGCGCCGTTCGCGGGCCATGCCGCCGACGGCGCCAAGCCGAACAGGGTGTTGTTCCTCGTGTACGTCGTCGAGGCCACATCGTTGGCATCCGCGGCGTGCCTTGCGTTCGTCGGCGCACCGACGTTGGCGGTGATCGTCCCAGTTTGTGTGGCCATCACGGGCATCACATTCGTCCGCCCGTCGATCGCGGTGGTCGTACCCGGTCTCGTCGCCTCCCCCGGTGACCTCGTCGCCGCCAACCTGCTCACCGGCAACGCCGACAGCGTCAGTGTGCTTGTCGGGCCTTTGCTCGCGAGTGCACTCCTCGTCGCGGACGGTCCTGCGCTTGTTTTCGCGGTCTGTGCAGCCATCAACGCAATCGGGGCATTGCTGACCTTTCGGCTCGATAGCCGCTCGGGTGCCGGCCCGGGCGTCATGCCGTCCCCCACCGTTGCCCAGACCGAGCCAACGCCTCCGGCGTCGATACGCTCGAGGGTACGGGTCCTGATGAGTCGAACTGCGCCGCTGCTCACGGCCACGCGTACGATGGCGAGGCAACGGGGGTCGCTTCCGTTGCTTGCCGTCCTCGGCGGGCAATTCGCGTTGGTCGGTGCGCTCGATCTGCTGGTGGTCGAGCTCGCGTTCACGGTGCTCGATCTGGGTGATGCCGGTCCGGGTGCGCTCAGTGCGCTGGTCGGGGTCGGCGCAGTAGCGGGGGGCGCTGCCTCAGTGATGATCGTCGGTCGCCGCCAACTGTCGATCGTGATGATCGCCTGCCTGGGGATGATCGCCGCCTCGATGATGATCCTCGGGGCGTCCACCACACTGGTCACCACGTTGCTGATGCTGCCCATCGCAGGCATCGCCCGCTCGTTGCTCGATGTCAGCGGACGGATGCTGCTCCAGCGGTGCGCGCCGCAAGACGCGTTGGCTTCCGTCTTCGCGATCCTCGAGGTGTTGTCCGGAGCCGGCATGCTCTGCGGCTCGGTGATGGTGCAGGTGCTGATCTCACGGGGTGATGCCCAGGCTGCCCTGATCGGGGTTGCGATCTTCTTCGTGCTGGTGATCCTTGTGACGGCACCCGGGCTGCGTCACGTCGAGGAGCACGCAGATGCGCCCGTGGTCCAGATTCGCCTGCTACGGCTCACCAGCCTGTTCGGGCCACTGCCGGGACCCGTGCTGGAGAGCCTGGCGCGCGGTAGCGAGATGATCGAGTTTCCCAGCGGCGCGACGATCATCCGCCAGGGCGAACCCGGTGACCACTACTTCGTCATCGCCCGTGGGACGGTTGAGGTCAGTGTCGATGGAGCCCGGGTACGAAGCATCGGCCGGCCGGCGGGGTTCGGCGAGATCGCTCTGCTCGCGAATCTCCCCCGCACGGCCACCGTCACCACGCTCGAACCGGTGTCCGTGCTCGCGATCGAGCGGACCCAGTTACTGGCGGTCGTCACGGGCCACGACGAGTCGGCCAGGTCCGCGTGGGCGCTTGCCCGTGAACTGCACCCACCGCTGACCGAACGATTCGACGGTTGAGCGCGCTGGGAGGCAGATCAATGAGCTCGTACGTGGAGACGAGGACGACCATCGTGTCCGGATAGCGAGCGGTGATTTTCGGCGGTTGCCTCGATCAAGCCCATGCCTGCTACCCCACTAATTCCGCCCATCTTGATGTCCCTCAGGACGAGCTGGGGATGCAACGATTCGACGATGGAGATCGCGGCCTCACCCGAGTCCGCCTCGGCAACGACTTCGAAACCATCCAGTCGATCAACGACGGAGCGGGCCGCTTCGCGGAATGGCGGTTGATCGTCGACGACCAGGACCGTGACATCGCGATCCCTGACCTCGGCGTCGCATGCTTCACGGCGTGTGCGCTCACAGCGAACCCGGGCGCGAACCCGACTCGTATTCGACCGCGCTACGCTCGGCGGCGAGGTACAGCAGCACGGCTTTGACGCGTCGATTGACGTCTGGCTCGACCATCAGACCGAGCTTTGTGAAGATCGAGTTGGAGTGCTTCTCGATCGCGCGCGACGACAGGAAGACGGTGTTCGCTATCGCGATGTTCGACTTGCCGGATGCGATCTCGGCCAGGATCTCGCGCTCGCGAGCCGTGAGTTGGTCGATCGGAGATCGGGGCCGGCGGGCGCGAGCGGACACCAGCTCCTCCACGATCTTCGGATCGACGACAGATCCGCCGGCTGCGACGGCTTCGATAGCGAACAGCACTTCGTCGACGTCGGCGACCCGATCCTTGAGCAGGTAGGCCCGCCTGTCCGAGCCGTTCTCGAACAGCGCATGGGCGTAGCCCGGAGTCGCGTACTGCGACAGCACCACCACGCCGATCGACGGGTGCGCCTCGCGCATCCAGCGTGCGGCGCGGATGCCTTCATCGGTGAACGTCGGCGGCATCCGGATGTCGGTCAACACCACGTCCGGCGGATCGGCGTCGACGAGTGCGACGAGCTGGTCGTACGTGCGACACGACCCGATGAGCTCGATGTCGTCCGCTCGGGCGAACAGTCGGGCCAGCCCATCCCGAAGCAAGTCGTTGTCCTCGGCCAGCATCAGGCGGATCGGCACGGTGCAAATGGTACTCAGCATCGAGCACGCGAGAGGTGTCGGTACCCCACACTTCGCGTCAGCAGTCGATGCCTCGGGCTGGCGGCTCTCCGTCAGTGGAGCGGCAGGTTGTAGGTGGCTCGTGCGTCGACGGGCACGAGGTCGAGGTATTCGCCCGGCCTGTCGGCGATCACCTTGCTCACGAACCAACACTTCGGCAGCACGGCCAGTTGCCGCTCGCGGGCGTCGGCCAGTGCGAACTCGACAAGTTGGCGCGCGAGGCCTCTACCCTCGTTGCCCGAAAGTGTCTCAGTGTGCGGGAAGGAGATCACGTCGCCGTCGATGATGTACTCGGCGAAGCCGGCCAGCTCGTCGCCATCGGCGATTTCGTATCGATTCTCAGCCTGGTTGTCGCGGACGATGGCCATGCACACGACACTACCGATGGCGTCCGCTCCCGCTTCTGCGGACCCATCATCGAAGAGGCAGAAGCCCAGCGCGCTGCGAGTGTTCGGTTCATCTATCGTTCGCAATCGCATCTTGTCGCGGTCCCACCTCGGTGTGATGCGGTCGGGGCCGCGACAGGAAGGCCCGCAATCGCCGCCATCGGTGCGCGCGTGTCGGCCTCACTGCAGGCGCTGTGTGGACCGCCCGCATCGGCCGTGGCGATCCCTGAGCGGGCGCCTGACCGCACCGATCATTGTCGTCCTGACGGAGGCGCCCCAGAGCGCCTCAGCAGGGACAGGTCACCGGGCGGCGCGAATCAATTCTTCGATCGGCGGGCGCGCATCGGGTGTTGGGGGCAGCGCGAGGTACGTGATGACGCCGTCGGGTCGGGCGATGATGTCGGCGCCGAGTTGGTGGATGTCTTCGGTTGGGCGTTGGAGGCGTCGTCCCTTGCGAAGTAGCCGGGCGTACGTGCGAATCGTGCCGAGCGACCAGATCTTTCGGTTGCTGCCGCGCTCGGCGCCGACAGCGCGGTAGAGAGCGCGGTCGGGGTCGGAGAGGATCGAGAAGGGAATATCGAGGTGGTCGCGGTAAGCGGCGAGCCGGGCGGGGTCGGCGAAGGTGACGACGGCGATGGTGGCATCACCGAACTGGTCGAGGTGATCGCGGACCGCGAGCACGTGTTCCTGGCAGGGCAGTCAAGCGAGATGACGGTGCAGGATCAGCACGAGCGGGCGGCCGATGTGGTCGCGTATCCGCCATGGCTGACCGTTGCTGTCGGTCAGTTCGATGTCGGGCAGAGGGTCGCCGATTCCGAGCGTCATTGGTCGTGGACCCACTGGTCCACGCGGAGCCATTGTTCGTCCAGCCAGACGATGCGGTCGCTGGGGTCGGTCGGGATGTCGGCAGCTCGGGTACGCCACGCCGTGACCTTGATCGGGTCGGCGAGCGGTGCGGCGCGGGCGAAGGCGGAGAACGACTCGTACCGGTCGAGGCCGGAGTGGGCGATGGTCACGACATCGGCGTGAGGAATGGTGTCGAGGAGGGCGAGGACGCCGCCGGGCCGCGGGGGTAGGACGTGGCGGAGCCCGGCGAGCCGGCGGCCGCGCTCGGGGTTGGTGGCGTCGAGTCTGGCGAGGAATCGGGTGAGAAGCTCCGGCCGGAACAGTCGACCTTCTGGGAAGATCACGACGGCGGTGGATGCATCGATGCCGTCGTGCAGTTGGCGCATGAGGGCGAGTGCTTCGGGGGCGTCGCCGCGGGGGATGAACACCGATCCGGTGTGGCGGTAGATCAAGTCGAACCCCGGGTCGGCGAGCAGTTCGGCCATGATCACCCCGCGAGTTCGGTAGCCGAGGCGTTGGTAGATCAGCGTCGGTAGGGAGGCGTCGACGATGTTGACGTGGCGGCTGAGCACTATCACCGGGCCGGGGGTCAGTGCGTTGGCAGCGCACTGTTCGAGATCGAGACGCACGCCGAGCAATCGTTCGGCTCGGCGGGCCAGCACACCGATCGACCACGCTTGGAGCCGTTCGTGGCGGCGGATCGAGGAGGGCTGGCCGAGCCTGGCGCCGAAGCCGGCGCGCAGCCACAGCACCGGAGCGAGGAGGATCTCGATGCTGTCGTTGATCGTGTACTGAATCGCGAACAGTGCGACGCGAACCGTTGGAAAGCGGCGTCGCCCCTTGACGGCATCGCTTGCGAAGGCGGCGGTGATGATGATCGGCGAGCCGACCACGCCGACGGCCGTAGCGGCCAGCATCATCGGGATGGTTCGACTGCGTCGTTTCCAGCGGGAAGCGAACGGTTCGACGTCGTTCATGTCGCGTTCAGTTCGTCACTCATTCCGTGCAGTCTCCTCCAGGCCAGCCGAAACTTCCTCACCCCGCCGGAGCCTTCCATCGAATCTTGCAACAACCGATGAAAGCGAATGAACACCAGCTGAACCTAGCGACGCGACGCTGACAGGACTGCGACGAGGAAGTCGGATTCGGTGGTGAACGGACGCAAATCCCACGAGGCGAGGGATAGGTCCGATACGAGCCCGGCGGATTCGACGTCGTCGAAGAACTCGGTGAACGAGTAGTCGCGGCCGGAACCGAACCCGGTGACGAGGCGACCGTCGGGGTGCAGGTGTTTGGCCAGATTGGCGAGCACTGGCCTGCGAGTGTCCGGGTCGAGGAAGGTGAGCACGTTTCCGGCGCAGACCACAACATCGAATGGTTCCGCGATGCCGCTTGCGGCAAGGTCGAAATCGGCGAGATCTGCAACGAACCAGTTCGGGCCAGGGTGATCCTGCCGAGCGGCGTCGATGAGGATGGGGTCGATGTCGACGCCGACGACGTGGTGCCCTGCGCCGGCGAGATAGCCCCCCACTCGCCCAGGCCCGCATCCGGCGTCGAGGATCCTGGATCGGCGTGGCACCATCGCGTCGACAAAGCGTGCCTCACCATCGATGTCGTCGCCGGCGGCGGCCATTGAACGAAACCGTTCGATGTACCAAGCGGAATGACCTGGGTTCGTCTCGGTCAACTCGATCCACCGATTGCGTGCCATGGCTCGAACGCTATCCACTGCGGGCATTTGCTGTCTGATCTACCTTGCGAAGTGACGATTCTATTTATACAGTGAATGATAGAAATAAAGAGTCCCATGAGCTGGAGGAAAGTGATCATGCAGAAATCGCTGCGCATCGACGGGGCCAACTACCCAAGTTGCTCCCACGAGACGCCCTCCAACCTGCACGAGATCGTTCCGTCGATGACGCTCGGTCAGATCGTCACGCTGCACCCTGCGCTCGCGGTCGATCTCGAGCGTCGCGGTCTCGACTACTGCTGCCACGGTGCTCGCACGCTTGCCGTGGCAGCTGATGAGCTCGGTCTCGACCCGCAGACCGTTGCCGACGAACTGTCGGCCGCCCGTATCGACGAACCGCCTGCGGAGTGGGCATCGCTCAACACGGTCGAATTGGTCGATCACATCCAGAGCATGCACCACGGGTACCTATGGGACGCCCTTCCTCGAATCAGCGCCCTCGTCGACAAGATCGTCACCGTCCATGGTGACCGCCACCCCGAGCTCGCCGGAGTGCAGCGGCTCTACAACGAGATCCGCGCGGACTTCGAACCGCACCTCGTCACAGAGGAGCAGGTGCTGTTCCCGATGATCCGGCAGTTGGCTGCCGATCCGTCGCACGCCGACGCGCCAGCGATCGCTGCGCAGATCCGGTTGCTCTCGGCCGAACACGAGACGGTTGGTCAACTCCTCGAGGAACTGAACCGCGTGACAGGTGGCTACGTGACCCCCGCTGACGGTTGTGCAACGTACAACGCGTGCTACCTGGCGCTTGCCGAACTGGAAGCCGACACGCACCTGCACATTCACAAGGAGAGCAACGTTCTGTTCCCGGCAGTCCAAGGTGAGCCGGCTGACATCTCGGTCAGTTCGGTGCAGTAACAGCAGATGACCACCTTCTTGTTGCCGTCAGATCCGATCGAATCGATCGCTGCCTATCTCGCGACCGGCGTCGGTGGCGCGGGTATTCGGCGCGCCCTCGAGCTCGGCCCGAGAGCCACGGTCGAGCTGGTCGCCCAGTCAGGTCTTCGTGGACGCGGCGGTGGTGGCTTCCCCACCGGCCACAAGTGGGCGGGCATCGCAACGCAGAGCGGTAGCCCCCACTATCTGGTCTGCAACGGCGCTGAAGGCGAGCCAGGTACGTTCAAAGATCGCGCGCTACTGCGCGCCAACCCGTACCAGCTCGTCGAGGGTGTCGCCATCGCTGCGTTTGCCATCGGAGCCGCCGAATCGTTCATCTGTCTGAAGGCCAGCTTCGTGCGAGAGATCGAAGCACTCACTCGCGCCGTGCAGGAGTTTCAGTCCGCAGACCTCTGTGTCGACTGCAAGGTCACCATCGTTGCCGGCCCCGACGAGTACCTGTTCGGTGAGGAGAAGGCGATGCTCGAAGTCATCGAGGGCAACGAGCCGTTGCCGCGCTGGCTCCCGCCGTACATGCACGGTCTGTTCGCAACGGCACCTCAGCTGGGCTGGCAACCCCACGACAACGAGGCTGGCGGCCCGCGTGGAGCTTCCGGGTCGAACCCGACACTCGTGAACAACGTCGAGACGCTCTCGAACATCCCCCACATCCTGGTCCACGGTGTCGAGTGGTTCCGCTCCATGGGCACCGCCGAATCGCCTGGCACCATCGTTACGACCGTTGTGGGTGACGTCCTTGCTCCCGATGTCGGCGAGGTCGAGATGGGAACCACATTGCGGGCAGTGATCGATGCCGTCGGCAGCGGGCTCGCTGCCGGTCGCACGGTGAAGGCGGTGTTCTCGGGAGTGGCCAATGCGGTGGTGACGGCCGCCGACCTCGATGCGCCGGTGAGCTATGAGGGCTTTGCGGCCATCGGCAGCGGCATGGGATCTGCCGGGTTCATCGTGTACGACGACACCACCTGCATGGTCGATGCTGCCTACCGCTTCTCGCGGTTCCTGTCGATCGAGTCGTGCGGTCAGTGCCCCCCGTGCAAGCTCGGGTCGGGCGCGATCACCGAACACCTCGAACGCATCGAACTCGGCGAAGGCAACGCCGGCGATCTCGATGCGATCACCGGCTGGTTGGGTCACGTCACCGACGGCAACCGCTGTTACCTCGCCGTGGAAGAACAGGTGATGGTGACCAGCATCCTGCGTGCGTTCCCCGAGGAATTCACCGAGCACATCGAGCTCGGCCGATGCCCGCGTCCGCGACGCATCCCGATTCCCAAGTTGATCGACCTCGCCGACGGTCACGCGACCTATGACGAGTCTTTCTGGCGCAAGCAGCCCGACTGGACCTACGCCGCCGAGGATCACGAACAACAGGTGGTGGAACCGTGAACCGACCGATGGACACGCTCTCGGATCGGACGCGAACAAGCCTGATGACAGGCGTGGCGATCCTGCTGATGCTCTTCGCGGCCCTGAGCACGGTCGGCAGTCGGTGAGCCACTTGCAGCACCAGGCGCGAGCGCTCGGTGATCCGACGAGGCACGAGATGTTCCGCTTCATCGTCGATGCTGGTCAGCCGGTCGATGTGGCTGATCTCACCGGGTACCTGGGGCTCCATCACAATGCCATCAGACAGCACCTGGCCAAGCTGGTCGAAGCGGGGCTGGTGGTCGAGGCCACTGCGCCGCCGACGGGTCGGGGTCGGCCGCGTCTGTGGTACACACCGAGTCCATCCGCCGACAGCCGTTGGGGTCTCACGGGCCCGTACGAACGGTTGACGTTGCTGTTGGCAGAGATCATCCGAACCGGTGACTCACCGGTCGACGTCGGGCGTCGAGTTGGTCGTCAGTCGTCGGGTGTGACGAGCGACGATGCAGACCCAGTAGAAGCGCTGGTGGGAGCGATGGCGCGGCACGGGTTCGAGCCCGTCGCGAAGCGACGTGGGTACCAGGTCGAGATAGTTTTGGGCGCCTGCCCGTTCGAGACCACCGCGTTGGCCGACCCCGACACTGTGTGTGGTTTGCATTTGGGCCTGGCGTACGGTGCCGCCGATGCGGCGGGCGCAGTCGTCGTCGATGAACTGCTGATGCGCGACCCGCGACTAGGAACGTGCCGTCTGCGCTGCCACGTCAAATCATGACCTGATCGGACGTGTTCCCCGCAGTTCCTGATTCGCGTTGACGTCAGGGTTGTGGTTTGGCACGAGACGGCGTGGCGGCTCGGCTCTTCAACAAGCGGTGCCCACGAGATTCTTCGCCATGCGGACCGTCCGGTTCTCGTCGTTCCCTGACAGCCGCCCAACTATTCAGCGCTGGAAGGCATAGCGACGCGCCCGAATGGGTAGGGGAGTGCATGGGCATCACCGAACGATGCCTGGGAAGAGGACCCCGATGAACCTTGAAGAAATCATGACGCCGAACCCAGTGGTGATTCCGGCAACTGCCACTGCTCACGAAGCTGCCGTCATCATGCGCGATCACAACATCGGCGACGTGCTGGTGGAGCACGATGGTCACTTGTCCGGCATCGTCACCGATCGAGATCTCGTTGTGCGGGTGATGGCCGCGGGCCTTGATCCGACTCAGGCGCTGTTGGGTGACGTGTGTAGCGGCGACCTGACCACGCTGGCTCTCGACTGTGACGTCGAGGAAGCGGGGAAGGTGATGGCGGCGAACAGCGTCCGGCGCGTTCCCGTCGTGCGCCACGGCCAAGCTGTGGGCATCGTGTCATTGGGCGATCTCGCCATCGAACTCGACCGCCGTTCCGTGCTCGCCGACATCAGCAGCGCCGAACCGAACACGTAGCCGGTCCAGCTGCCCTTCACGATCGCACGTGTCGCGGGCCGACCTCGGTGTGATTCGGTCAGGGCCGCGACACGAAGGCTCGAAACTGCGGTGGGTGGGTCACAATGGCTATCTGCGCGAACAGGAGCATCGACATGCCGCATCACCCGACCACCGGATTCGACCTCGCCGAGACCGATCGGCTGTTGACCACCACCAAGCAGGTGCGCCAACGGCTCGACTTGTCTCGGCCCGTGCGGTACGACGAACTGCTCGAGTGCATCGAGATTGCTGGACACGCGCCAATGGGCGGCAATCTTGAACGCAACCGTTGGATGATCATCGACGATGCCGCGTTGAAGGCCGCCATCGCCGTGCGCTTCGCCGAGGTCGGCCGGCCGTACCTTGCGTTCAACTCTGAGGCACGCGGCGACGACCGCAGCCAGCGGGTCATCGCATCCGCGAACTTCCTCGTCGACCACCTGGCGGAGGTACCTGCGCTCGTGCTGTCGATGCGTCTCGACCGGCCGCCAATAGCCCAGTCGCAGGGCCAGGTCGCCGCATACTACGGCTCGGTGCTCCCCGGTGTGTGGAGCTTCCAGCTCGCTGCACGCGCCCGAGGCATCGGCTCGGCATGGACCACCTTCCACCTCGAGCACGAGGCTGAGATCGCCGAGCTGCTCGGCATCCCGTCCACCGTCACGCAGGTGTGCCTGCTTGCCGTCGGCTACTACACCGGCGACACCTTTGCCCCCGCCCCGCGACGCCCTGCCAAGGAGGTCACCTTCCTCAATACCTGGAAGAATCCCGTCCGTTGAAGGCCGTGGAGCATCACGGAGGAGAATACCCCTCCCGGTATTAGTGTGGCGGGCAGCCGAACGGAAGGACATCACTGTGGAACTCCCCGACGAGACGATTGCTGGGTTGACCAGGCGCCTCAAGCGCGCAGAAGGACAGGTGCGCGGCGTGCAGCAGATGCTGGCGGAAGGCCGCGACTGTCGTGAGATCCTCACGCAACTCTCCGCCGTGACCAAAGCGCTCGAGCAGGCCGGCTTCCTGCTGGTCGCCGCTGGTTTGACGTGGTGCGTGTCGGATCCGGAACGGGCGGCTGCCGAGGGCTACTCACTCGAGGACGTCCAGAAGATGTTCATGAAGCTCGCCTGAGCCAGGTTTCGAATCGGGCGTCTGACTGGATACCCTCGGGGGTATGTGTAGACAAGTGAAGTGTCGGACATGCCAGCGGCCGACATGGGCAGGTTGTGGTGCTCATGTCGAACAAGTTCTCGGCAACGTTCCGAAGGCAGATCGGTGTCAGTGCCGCGCCGGTGGCGCGAAGTCCGCGCCGGCCGCCGAGAAGCGTCGCTCGCTCGTTGACCGGGTGCTCGGCCGCTGATCGGACGGTGACGTCCCGTGAGCCTGACCGGCCCCTGAGGGTTACGTGGCTTCTGGCTGGAACTCGCAGAACGCCGCGTAGGCCCGTGGGCCGTAGATCGTGGCCGGTCCGCCGTTCATCAGCATTGCCACGCCGATTGCTTCCGCTGCCTCCTGCCGGCTGGCACCCGCGCGTGCTGCACCTTCCGCGTGGGAAGCGATGCAACCGTCGCAGCGCTGGATGACACCGATCGCCAAGGCGATGAGTTCCTTGGTCGTGACGTCCAGGTCGCCCGCCTCGAAGGCGGCGTGATGGAACTCGGCGAAGCCCTTGTAGACACCAGGGATCGCATGGCGGAGTTCTCGATGCAGAGGTCGAAGCTCGTCGAGCACTGCCTTGCCGTAACCGTTCTCGGTCATGATCGAGTCCTTTCCTGACTTCCTGTAAGCGTATACCCCTCTGGGTATCAGACGAAAGAGGCTTTGGTCCCACCCGATGGGCGTCTTGAAGGTTGCCCAGTGATACCCCCAGGGGTATCATTCACGATGACTTCGCCAACCGAGGAGACACTGTGAGCGCAGCTATCGACACGTCCCTGCCAATCGGCCACGAGCCGTCCCCTGCACCTGACGAGCGGGCCTTGTTCTCGCGCCTGGCAGCATCGATGGCCCGGCACCGTCGCAAGGTCATCGTGGTGTGGCTGTTGGTCACCCTGGCCGCGGCTCCGTTAGCGATCACACTGACCAAGTCGCTGTCAGGTGCCGGCTGGGACGCAAAAGGTTCAACCGCCGAGACGGTTCGTTTGGAGCTCCGCAAGGACTTCCCGGCGATGGGCGCGGAGAACTCGGTCGTGGTGTTTCACCAGGCCACTCCGATCGCCGAGGACCCCAGTGGGCTCACTGCATTGGTCGAGCAACTGGGCACCGGTCCCAAGGTCCTGTCGGTCGCGAACCCGCTACTGCTGCCGCCCGAAGCAGGGATGATCTCTCGTGATGGGCTCACCGCGCTCATCCCGGTGGAGCAGAAGGTCGCCGTCGACGCCGATCGACCTGAGGCTGCCGGGGAGCTCGGCAGTTACGTGAAGGGTCTCGACGTGCCCGCCGGTACGGCGGCGAACGTCACCGGTGAGTGGCCGGTGTGGAGCGACTTCAACAAGATGAACGAAGAGGCGCTGCACAAGGCCGAGCTGCTGTCCGGTCTGCCCACCCTCATCATGCTGTTCATCGCCTTCGGCGCGATGCTGGCCGCCGGCATCCCTCTGCTGCTCGCCATCGCCGGCATCGCAACGGGTTTTGCAACGCTGCACCTGGTGTCGTGGATCACCCCGGTGTCGGTGTGGTCGATGAACTTCTCGATGATGATCGGCCTCGCCGTCGGCATCGACTACAGCCTGTTCATCGTCAGCCGCTACCGAGAGG
>Ga0105047_10009939_pt1 | contig 15604 bp, 8 predicted proteins | sample MAT04_FD_78384 | JGI IMG/M metagenome (GOLD analysis project Ga0105047, IMG submission 78384) | Freshwater microbial communities from Lake Fryxell liftoff mats and glacier meltwater in Antarctica - MAT-04 (megahit assembly) | ecosystem: Environmental > Aquatic > Freshwater > Ice > Liftoff... | reverse complement strand
GTGCTCGCCCCCACGCGTACAATCCACCCGCGACGACTCCACTCGCGGCACGCCCACTGATCCCGCCCGCCGCAGCCCGCCACCCGCAGCCCAACCCAAGGAGATCCACGCCCATGGCCCATCCCAAGGTCACCGTCATCGGCGCCGGCAACGTCGGCGCGACCACCGCGCAGCGCATCGCGGAGGCGGGGCTCGCGGACGTGGTCCTCGTCGATATCGTGGAGGGGCTGCCGCAGGGCAAGGCCCTGGACATGGCGGAGGCCGCCCCGGTGATGGGCCACGACATGCAGGTCGTGGGCACCAATGACTACGCGGACACGGCCGGCTCCGACGTCATCGTGGTCACCTCCGGCCTGGCGCGTCAGCCGGGCATGAGCCGCGACGACCTGCTGGCCAAGAACGCGGGCATCGTGCGCTCGGTCGTGAGGCGTGCCGCCGCCGCGTCCCCCGACGCGGTGCTCATCATCGTCACCAACCCGCTCGACGCCATGTGCCACGTCGCCCTCGAGGCGTCCGGGTTCCCGCCGGAACGCGTCATCGGCATGGCCGGTGTCCTGGACACCGCGCGCTTCCGCACGTTCATCGCGCAGGAGCTGAAGGTCAGCGTGACCAACGTCCACGCGTTCGTGCTGGGCGGCCACGGCGACACGATGGTGCCGTTGCCGCGCTACTCCACCGTGGGCGGCGTGCCCATCACGGAGCTGCTGCCCGCGGAACGCATCGAGGAGCTCGTCACGCGCACCCGCAACGGTGGCGCGGAGATCGTGGCGCTGCTCAAGACCGGCTCCGCGTACTACGCCCCGGCCGCCTCCACCTACCAGATGGTGGACGCGATCCTGGGCGACCGCCACGAGATCCTGCCCTGCGCGGCGTTGCTCCAGGGCCAATACGGCGCGCACGGCCTGTTCGTCGGCGTGCCCGTCCAGCTCGGTCGGGGTGGCATCGAGAAGATCATCGAGATCGAGCTGCTACCCGAGGAGGCAGCGGCGTTCAAGCACAGCGCCGATGCGGTCCAGGAGCTGGTCACGCGCATGGCCGAGATGGCGGCGGAGGCCAGGGCCGCGGGCTGACCGGGAGGCTTCGGCCACCGGCTCCCGCCCCCGGATCCCATGCCCGTCATCACGATCTCCCGCCAGTTCGCGTCGGCGGGCCAGGTGGTCTGGCGGCAGCTGGCCGAGCGCTTCGGCGCGGAGCTGCTGGACCGGGAGATCGTCGCCGCCGTCGCAGAACGCGCGGGAATGCCTGAGTCGGAGGCGGAGGGCTACGACGAGCGGCTGCCGGGCCTCTGGCAGCGCATCGCCACGGCGCTCGCGGCGGGGTCCCCCGATCCAGCCATCCCGCCGCTGCCCGCGGACATGCTGCCGGCCACCGCCGTGCACGAGCGGCTGGCCCGCCTCACCCGCACGGTCATCGAGGAGGCCGCCGCGCGCGGCAACTGCGTGATCCTGGGGCGCGGCGCGGCGTTCATCATCGGGCGGCGTCCGGACGCGGTCCACGTCCAGCTGCACGCGCCGCTCGACGCGCGTGTCCGGTTCCTGCTGACGCGCGTCGAGGAGATCCCACCCGACACGCGCCCGGACGAGGCCAGCCTTCGCGACCTGTGCCGGACGATGGACGCTCGCCGCGCCGAGTACGTCCGCCGCCTGTTCGGAGCGGACTGGCTGGACGCCGCCCGCTACGACCTGTCCATCGACACCAGCCGGGTGGACCATCTCACGGCGGCGGACATCATCGAGACCGTCGCCCGGCGGACCGGAGCCGCGAGCGCCCCGTGAACGTGCCCCGAGCGGTGCGAAGACACCCATGACCGCCGGTCGGACGCTGCCCACCGGTCTGCGCGCGTTCCGGCACCACAACTTCCGGCTGTTCTACACGGGGCAGGCCGTGTCCCTCGTGGGCACCTGGATGCAGCAGGTCGCCCAAGGGTGGCTCGTGCTGGAGATCACCGGCGACCCCGTGGCGCTCGGGCTCGTGGCGGCGGCACAGTTCATCCCGGTCATGTTCCTGGGCCTGTTCGGGGGCGTCGCAGCGGACGCGATCCCCAAGCGCAATGGCCTCATCGCCACCCAGGTGGTGTCGGGCGCGCTCGCATTGCTGCTGGGGTTGTTGGTCATCACGGGTCGGGTGGAGGTCTGGCATGTGATCGTGCTCGCCCTCGGCCTCGGTGTCGTCAACGCGTTCGACATGCCCATCCGCCAGTCCTTCGTGGTGGAGATGGTGGGCCGTGAGGACATCGCGAGCGCGGTGGGCTTCAACTCCGCGCTGTTCAACGGCACGCGCATCATCGGGCCGGCCGTGGCGGGATTGCTGATCGCGATCGTGGGCGTGGCGCCCTGCTTCCTCATCAATGCCGCGACGTATCTCGTGGTCATCGCCTGTCTGCTCGCGATGCGCCTGCACGAGCTCATCGACCACGCCCGCCCGGACCGGCCACGCACCATCCGCGCCGTGGGCACCCAGCTCGCCGAAGGGCTGCAGTACGTCCGCACCACGCCCGCGATCCTGCTCGCGGTGTGCCTCGTGGGTGTCGTATCCATGACCGCGCTCAACAACCAGGTGCTGCTGCCGCTGGCCGCCACGGACCTGCTCGACGGCGGCGCCGCCACGTATGGCTTCCTGGGCGCGGCGAGCGGCGTCGGGTCGCTCATCAGTTCCCTGTCACTCGCGTTCGGGCAGCGGCCCACCATCCGGCTGCTGCTCATCGGCGCCGGCTCGCTCGGCCTGTCGATGGTGCTGCTCGCCCTCTCCCGCTCGCTGCCCATCTCGCTGCTGATCATGGTCATGGCCGGCTGGGGCCTCATCGCGATGGCCGCCACGACGAACACGGTCATCCAGCTCACGGTGCCAGACGAGCTGCGCGGCCGGGTCATGAGCGTCTACACCACGATCTTCGCGGGCAGCTCTCCGATCGGCGCGATCTTCGCGGGTGTGGTCGCCGCGACGGCCGGGGTCGCGGTCGCGCTGGGCGTCGGCGGGCTGCTGGCGCTGGCTGCCGTGGCCGTCGCGGCGATGCTCGTCCGGCGCAGCGATCGCATCGGCCTCTCCACGGGCGTCACGCAGGACGTGGATCCCGTCGCGATCATCCGCCGGTGATGCCACCGGCGGTCGTGGATCTGGAGTTCGTGCCGGAGCTCCGGTTCGGGCAGGTGATCGTGCCGCTCCAGGCGATCGCCCTCGCCATGGTGATCGCGCTGGCGCTGCTGGTGCTTGCCCGCGGCATCCGCCGGCGGGCGCCCGGGACCCGCACGGAGGACCTCGCGTTCGTGGTGCTCGCGGCGATCCCGGGCGCGGTCGTGGGTGGCCGCCTCGTGCACGGCCTGGTCTTCCGTGACGCGTATGGGCTGGACCCAGCGAGCCTGCTCGACCTGGGCCGAGGCTCGCTGTCGCTTGCGGGAGCCGTGGTCGGTGGCGCATTCACCGCGGCGTACCTGTGCCGGCAGCTCGGTGGCCGCGTGGGGGTCTGGGCCGACGCTGGGGCGGTGCCGCTGCTGCTTGCCATCGGCGGCGGCAAGGTGGCGATGCTCCTGGGCGGCATCGGCCAAGGGCTGCCGTGGGATGGCCGCGGCGGGGTGGCGTTTCTGGGTGAGGGACCCTGGGGCAGCACGGACCCCGCCCTGGCGGCCTACCCGACCCAGCTGCTGGAGGGCCTCTGGGCGCTCATGGGCATCCCGGTCGTGGTGCTCCTGGAGCGACGACTCGTGCGCGGGCGGGCGGCCGGTGGGGGCCTCGTGCTCCTGGCCGCCGTCGGTTGGTGGCTGGCCGGCCGTGCGGCCGTGGCGGTCTGGTGGCGCGACGAGCCGCTGCTCGGACCCTTGGGCGCGGAGGGGTTCGTGGCCCTGGTGCTGCTCATCGCGGTCGGCGCCATCGCGGCGCTCAGGACCAGGACGCGTCGGGCATCGGACCACGGTCCGTCTCCCGCTGAAGCGGCGCGATCGTAGCGTCCGGTGGTCGTCGGACGGTCGGTTGACGGGGAACCGGCCGATGACGACTCCGGCTCCGGCAAGGGCGGTTCGGGGACATCCGGGGTGCTGGTGGCGGTGGGCCCGGTACTCCTGCTCATCCGGGTCTGACGAACGTCCGGAAGCGCGATTCAACCCGTGGGAGCACCATCGCCCGAGTGTCGTTCGTCGGCCTGCCGGGGGGCGGGCCGACAGCCGAGCAACCGCCATCGAACTGATCGGGCCTCCTGGTCCGACGCGCAACGAATCAGGTCCCGAGGGGGCCAAAGGGGAATCCGAAGTGGCAATGAAGAAGGCGAGCACGTTCCTGTCGCTTCGCGCCGGCCTCACGATCGCGGCCCTCGCGGGCGCGCTGATCGCGGTCCCGGGTGGCGCGAGCGCTACCGGCGATCGACTTGACCGCGACGGCGACGGGCTCCGCAACCGCTTCGAGCGGCTGCGGTCCGAGACCAACCCGACAGACGCGGACTCGGACAACGACGGCATCCGGGACGGCGCGGAGAACCCCGACCGAGACGGGCTCAAGAACAAGGTCGAGCAACGCCTTGGTTTGGACCCGCGCGACGCGGACTCAGACAACGACAGCGAGCGCGACGGCGACGAGGACGAGGATGAGGACGGCGTCTCCAACGCGACGGAGGTCCGCAGCCACCTCGACCCGCTCGACGCGGACTCGGACGACGACGACGTCGAGGACGGCGATGACGACGAGGACTGCGACGGCCTGACCAACGAGGCCGAGGACGAGGCCGACACCGATCTCGAGGATGCCGACACCGACGACGACGGCACCGACGATGCCGACGAGGACTCGGACGACGACGGCGTCTCCAACGGCGACGAGGATGACGAGGGCACCGATCCCGGCGACGCTGACACCGACGACGACGGCGAGGACGACGGCGAGGAGGACTGATCACCGTCGCTCACGTCTGACCACGTGATCATCGGAACCCCCCCCCGGCCGCAGGGTCGGGGGGTTTCTGTGCGTCCGGCGTCCACGGCTAGACTGCGCCAGATGAACGTGGCTCGAAGCACTCCCGTGGCTGCCATCGGGTTGATGCTTGGGCTGCTTGTCGTCGCGATCGCCCCGGCGCCGGCCGCTGCCGCCCGGGCGGAGTCTCGCAGCGAGCGCTGGATCGTGGCCGTCGGACGTGCCGGCGGATCGACGATCGGCCCTCGCAGCGTGTCGAGCCCGCTGCCACGCCTGCGCGCGATCCCCGGCGACCCAGCCGCGCGACGCGAGGTGAACCGTCTTGTGAGGGCGGGCGGCATCCGACCCAGCGCCATCTACCGCAATGCGTTCGACGGGTTCGCGGCGTCGTTGACGCGTGCCCAGGTCGCCGCGCTACGACGCGATCCGGCCGTGGCGGTGCTGGTGGCGGATCGCCCGACGCGGGTGGAGCAGACGACAGCGGGCAGCGGCGCCCGGCAATCCCGCATCGAGGGCTCGATGACCCCGACCGGCATCCGTCGTGTACGCGCCGACACCGGCCCGCTGTCGCGCATCGACGGCGTTGACGATCGGCTCGATGTGGACGTCGCGATCATCGACACGGGCATCGCGCCCTCGCCCGAGCTGCGCATCGCGGGCGGTTTCGACTGCACCTCGGACGATCCGGAGGCGTGGCGTGACGGCGACGGCCACGGCACCCATGTGGCGGGCACGCTGGCCGCGCGCGACGATGGGAGAGGCGTCGTGGGCGTGGCCCCCGGCGCCCGGCTGTGGGCCATCAAGATCTTCGACGACGGTGGCCGAGGCCTGCTGTCCCAGCAGCTGTGCGGCCTGGACCGGGTGCTCGGGATGCGCGATCCGGACGACGCGTCGCGACCACGCATCGAGGTCGTCAACCTGAGCATCGGACAGTGGCTCATGGCCGCCGACGACCGGGACTGCGGCCGTCTGGTCGGCGACCTGGTCCACGGCGCGATCTGCGCGCTGGTCGTGGACGGGGTCACGGTCGTGGCAGCCGCCGGCAACCAGTCCGTGAACGCCGCGCGGCGCACGCCCGCGGCATACGACGAGGTCATCACGGTCTCCGCCCTGGCCGATTTCGACGGGCGACCCGGGGGCCTGGGGCGGCAGGCGGACATCTGCCCCGGCAACTCCATCGACACCGACGACAGCTACGGGAACTTCAGCAACTTCGGCCCGGATGTGGACATCATCGCGCCCGGCAAGTGCATCCTGTCCACGCTGCCGCGAGGGAGGTTCGGCCTGTCCACGGGCACCTCGATGGCCACGCCGCACGTCGCGGGCGCGGCGGCGCTGCTGGCCGCAGCCCACCCGGGCGCGACCCCCGGCCAGATCCGAGCCGCCCTCCTGCATGCCGCCACGGACGACTGGGCCTTCGGGACGGACCCGGACCCCATCCATGATTCACTCCTGGACGTCTCCCGGCTGCGGACCCTGCCGGATCTCGCGGTGGTCGCCGGCGACCCCACGGACGAGCTGGCGAGGGGCGGCGTGACACGCCTCGACGTGACGTTGGAGCGCAGCGGCGGCCATGTGGGCCCCGTGGAGGTGCGCGCCATCGGGCTGCCGGACGGCATCATCGCGGAGGCGGCGCCGTCACCCACGCGCGGCAGCGACGTGACCCTCTGGCTCCACGCCGCCACGGACGCGGCGGGCGGAACGCAGGCGTTCACCATCCGGGCCACCGACGGGGACCTCGTGCGCACGACCAGCGCCACGGTCAGGGTCCGTGCGGGTGGCCCCACAATCGGCTTCGATGCCCCGGACGGCGGCGCTGACGGCCTGCGCATCACCGATGACGACGCGGTGACCGTCGCGTTCACGGAGTCTACGCCCGGGGCACGTCCGGCCGACCGCCGCGTGCTGCGACAGGCTGGCCCGCCCGTGACGCCGGGCAGCTGCGCGGACGTCGACTGGGCTCCCGTGGGGGACGCGGCGACGCCCGGCGAACTGGACCCGGGTGGCTCACCGGAGAGCGGTTGGTCGCTCTCGGTGGATCTCGGGGGCGACGGCTGCACGCGCTGGCTGGTCCGCCTCACCGATGAGGACGGCGGATCTGCACGCTTCGCGTCACCGGCCGTGCTGCGTGACACGCTCCGGCCGTCGCCGCCGGTCGTGCGCGCGTCAGGGGAGGGTGTCTGGCAGCGTGGCACCGGCACCGTGTGGGTACGTGCCGGCAGCGGCTCCCTGGTCCTGGACGCGGGCGGCCGCGATGGGGGCTCCGGTGTGGTGGGCCACACGTTCGGGCCTCTGTCCGACGGCACCGGCTGGACGCTGGAGCCCAGGGCGGACGACGGCGGCTCACGCCTGGCGCTGGACTGGTCGACCGCGGCCGTCGCGACCTCGCTGGAGGTGACCGCCACGGACGCGACCGGCCGCACGGGTGGTGCCCGGTCCGTCCAGGTGCGCGTGGACGGCTCGGTGCCCAGGTCGAGTGGGTGGCGGGAGCCGGAGAGCGGCACGTTCGAACGCGCGTCGGACGAGCCGGAGCTGACCTGGCGGCCGCTCGCGGATGACGGGTCCGGCGTCGCGGTGCTCCAGTTCGTGCAGCGGCAGATGGCCCGCCCGGTCGGCGACCGGTGCCGGGGCGTCGTCTGGGAGGATGACGGACCCATCCAGCGCGTGGCGCTCCACGACGAGCAGTGGGATGTCCGGTCCGGTCGCTGCTATCGCTGGATCCTTGTGCCTGTGGACCGGGTCGGCAACGTGGGCCAGCGGGTCGTCTCGGGCACGCTGCTGACCGACCTGTTCGCGCCCAAGGCGGACTTCCTGGCACCGGACGAGGGGACCCAGACGACCATCAACACGACCACCTTCAGGGTCGCCTGGACCGAACGACGGCGTGTCGGTGGTGGCAGCACGAGCCGGCGCCTGGAGCGCGAGCGGGTCTGGGCGGGTGACGGCCCCTGCCCCGCAACGGGCTGGGTGCCTCAGGGTCGGGCAGAGACCGGCCGCAGCCCGATCCAGGCGTCCGGCCTCAGGCCCGGTTGGTGCTACCGCTGGCGGTTGAACCTCGCGGACGACCACGACAACGTATCAGCCGAGCTTTCGGGCACTGTCAAGGTGGCGCGGACGACCTGATCCCGGCGCGTTCCGTCGGGCCGGCGGAGCGGGAGCTCGCTGACCCGCCGACGAGCGACGGGGTATCGTGACGTCACCACGCGGACCCGTTTCGGGGATCGCGGCTGCTTCCCGGATGCACGAGGGCGGAGAACATGGCACAGGTGATGGATCCGCAGGCGGCTGCGGGCGCGTCGACGGAGCTCGGGCGCGTGACCCACTGGATCGACGGAGCCCGGGTGGCGGGCATCTCGGGCCGCAGCGGCGCGGTCTACGACCCGGCGACCGGCAAGCAGACCAGGACGGTCGACTTCGCATCGGCGGACGAGGTGGCGAAGGCGGTCGCGAGCGCCAGGGCCGCACTGCCCGGCTGGCGGTCGACCTCGCTGTCCAGGCGCACCGAGATCATGTTCCGCATCCGGAACCTGGTCGACGTGCGGCGCAAGGAGCTCGCCGCGCTGCTGACCGCGGAGCACGGCAAGGTCCCGTCCGACGCGCTGGGCGAGATCGCGCGCGGCCTCGAGAACCTGGAGTTCGCGTGCGGCATCCCGCACCTCATGAAGGGCGGCTTCTCCGAGCAGGTCTCCGGCGGCGTGGACGTCTACCAGATCCGCCAGCCGCTGGGCGTCGTGGCAGGCATCACGCCCTTCAACTTCCCGGCCATGGTGCCCATGTGGATGTTCGCGAACGCGATCGCCACCGGCAACACGTTCATCCTCAAGCCGTCGGAGAAGGACCCGTCCGCGGCGCTGTTCCTCGCGGAGCTGCTCAAGGAGGCCGGCGTCCCGGACGGCGTGTTCACGGTCATCCAGGGCGACAAGGTCGCCGTCGATGCGATCCTGGACCACCCGGACATCAAGGCCGTCTCGTTCGTGGGCAGCACGCCCATCGCCAAGTACATCTATGAGAAGGGCACCGCGAACGGCAAGCGGGTCCAGGCGCTCGGTGGCGCCAAGAACCACATGATCGTGTTGCCGGACGCGGATATCCAGATGGCGGCGGATGCGGCGGTGTCCGCGGCGTACGGCTCCGCCGGCGAGCGCTGCATGTCCATCAGCGTCGTGCTTGCGGTGGGGGGCGCCGGCGACGCGCTGGTGGAGGCGATCAAGCAGCGGCTGCCCAAGATCAAGGTCGGGCCGGGGTCCGATCCGTCGGCGGAGATGGGCCCGCTCGTGACCCGGGTGCATCGGGATGCGATCGTGGGACACCTGGAGTCGGGCGTGGAGCAGGGCGCGGAGCTCGTGGTCGACGGGCGCGAGGACCCGCTGTATGACCCCGCCGGCGGCGGCTTCTTCCTGGGCGTCTCGCTCATGGACAAGGTCACGCCCGCCATGGACTCCTATCGCGCGGAGATCTTCGGGCCGGTGCTCCAGGTGATGCGCGTGGACACCTACGCGGATGCGATGAAGGTCATCGACGCCAACCCCTACGGCAACGGCACCGCGATCTTCACGCGTGACGGCGGCGCGGCCCGCCAGTTCCAGTTCGACGTGGAGGTCGGCATGGTGGGCATCAACGTGCCAATCCCGGTGCCGGTCGCCTACTACTCGTTCGGTGGCTGGAAGTCATCGCTGTTCGGCGACACCCATATGTACGGGCCGGACGGCATCAACTTCTACACACGCGCCAAAGTGGTCACCTCGCGTTGGCCGGATCCGGGCAGCAGCTCCGTAGACCTCGGGTTCCCGCGCACGCGGTAGCCCGCGGCCCGCAGGGGCCGGCACAGCCGCATCGATCCCGCGACCCCGACCGAACAGCCGGGGGCGCATCGCGTCCGGCGCGTCCCGCCGAGCCGAGCGGTCAGCGGGACGCGCGCAGGATCGCCTCCAGGTCGACATCCGTGAGCGCCAGCGGGGGGGTGCGCATGGATGACCCGCGCGAGCCCGCCACGACGGTTGCGATCCCCAGCTCGTCCAGGCCGAATGATGCCAGCCCGGGCGTCCCCAGTCGCCCGACCCAGTCCCGGAGCACCCGGACCAGCGCCGTCCGCGCCGCCTCGTCGGTCGTGCCGGGGCCCAGCCCTGCCAGCAGCCGGACCAGCGTCGCGTGCCGGCCCAGCGTGGGCGCGCCGGGCCCCACGTCCGGCACCGTCATGCGGGCCTGTCTTCTCCGCGCGATGGGCCTGACCCCATCGTCCCGTTCCTCACGGGACTATCGACCCATCCCGCCGCCACGATGTCACAGCGCACCATGACCCCGAGGACGCCACAGACGCGAACACGCCTCGGATCGCACCCGCATGCCGATGACCTCGTTCGCCCTGCCGTTGAGGGACCTGCCGCATGCGTACCAACCCGGCCAGACCGGAAAGAGCTCTTCGCCGTCGACCGTCGCGGATGTCCGTCAGCGTGGTGGCCCAGATCCTGCTCCTCGCGGTGCTTCCCGGGCTCGCGCTCGCGGGCTCGATGCGGCCGGATTCCGGGGCAGCCACGACCTCCGACGCACCCGGTGACCCGCCAGACCCGCAGGTCGGTCTCGACGTCCCTTTGACTGTGTTCATCGGCGAGACGTTCGCGTTCAACGTGTCGTTCGACAATGCTTCCACCGAGGTCGGCTTCGGCCCGTTCCTGGACCTGATCATGCCCGCGCTGGGCGCGGACCTGGGCGTCGGTGGGCCAGCGGATGGCATCTCGTTCAGTTCCGCGAGCTACCTGGGTGCAGCCGTGCCGGCGACCGTGCTCCCGGTCCCCGTCTCGGGGTGTGTCTCGCATCCGTTGGCGGTGGACACGACGGGCGCCCCGGTCGTCAGATGCGGCCTGGTGCCGGGCGACGAATACGTGGTCCTGCGGCTTCCGTTCGGATCGTTCACGGGCTCCCAACCGGTGGCGTCGATCCGCGTCGTCGCGCACACCAGCACGCTGGCGGACGCCGGCACCCTCCTTGCCATCCGCGCACGTGCTGGGTTCCAGTTCGGGGCAACAGCGATCAACGACCCAGCGACCGACCCGTCCGTCCTGTCTCCATTCGTGACCGATCCGGTGCCGCCGAGCACTGATCCGTCCATCCTGCGGCTGACCAAGACATACATCGGTCCGGAGGACGAGACCGCCACCGGTCCCAACTACCCGCGTCAGTACCGCCTCACCGTGGACGTCGCAGACGGCCAGACGATCACCGACCTGGACGTCACGGACATCCTGCCGCCCACCCTCCAGCTCGTGTCCGTGGATGCCACCACAGCCAACGGGTCGCCGGTCGCCACCGTCGATGTCGTGACGCCCTCCACCTCGACCCCCGGGGGCACCCTCACCCGCCGATTCGCGAGCGTGACCGGCACGCTGGGCGCGGATGACGCCACGATCCTCTTCACCTTCCACGTGCCGCTGGACGGCGCGTCCGGCACCCCGGTCATCGATCCCGACACCGCCGACGACGTGACCTCGGTGGATGACGCAAGGACCGCCGGCGAGTGGCAGCCGATCGACCCGCGCGACCCGTCGACGACCGTCACCAGCGACGCCCGCGTCGATGACCATCGCCTCACCGACCGCGCGATCGCGATCCAGAAAGGGGTCTCCCTCCGGACCGACACTGGCCCCGTGGGCGTGAGTCCGGGAGACACGCTCGAGTGGACGATGGACATCCAGGTATCCGACTACTTCGCGTTCGACCAGGTGCGCGTCTTCGACGGGCTCAAGGACGGCACCCGACTGGACCCGGGCTACACGCCGCGACTGTCTGTCTCAGGCAACGGGTTCTCCAGTGCATCCGCCGCGTTCGACCTTGCCGATGTCAGCATCGCCGACCACTGGACGGGCGCGCCTTCACCGGTGGCGCCGCTTGACGGGTCCACATCGATCACCTTCGACGTGTCCGCGGAGCTCATCGCCCGCGGGGAGAGCGGGCGCTTGATCGGCGGCTGTATCCCGGTCGGTGGCGGCGCCCCCGATTGCACTCCGAACGACGGACCGACGACGTTCCGCATCACCTTCCGCTCGATCGTGCAGAACGACTTCAGCGACGTCTTTCCGTCGGGCGACACGAGCGTCGACCAGGGCGATGTCCTGAGCAACGTGGCGAGCGTGGTCGGCCGCGTGCTCGACGACCTGACGCTCCTCCCGACGGGCTACTCAGAGGGCGACGGCACGGAGACCCTCCAGCCGGTCGGCTCAGGCGTCTCGACCGGGTTGCCTGTTGGCGAGTTCTCCAAGACCATCCACGCCATCAACGGCAGCGTCAGCTTCGCAGCGCCCGTGCACGTCGCCCCCGGCGACACGGTGACGTACCGGCTGCGGGAGGTCCTGCCGACAAGCGATATCGAGAACCTGCGCATCACCGACTACCTTCCGCTGCCGGTGTTCGCGGCCGGCTCGATCACCACATTCGATGACAGCACGAGTGGCATCCCCGCCTCCGGCCACGGGCAGTTCGGCCCGGACGACACGTTCCGCGCGTACTCCGGGATCGTGCCCGTCATGACCGCGGATGTGGGCGGCAACAGCCTCAAGTTCGACTACGGGAGCTTCGACTCCGCGACCCCGACGACCACCGTCGCGGACATCCTGTTCACGGTCACCGTCTCGAACGACCCGTTCGCGGACGGGCTGCTGCTCACCAACCAGGGTCGCAGCCAGCACGGCACGACCAACAACGGCGACCGCGTCAGCGACGCCATCGTCCAGCTCACGCTTGACCAGCCGGTGCTGACGTTCACCAAGGGTGTCGTGGCGACCGATGCCGCGACGCCCGTGCTGACGCCGGCGACCGTGGGCCCCGTCACCTTCAGCGCGCCGCCGGCGGCGAGCTGTCCGCGGTTCACGCCGCCCGTCACCAGCGGCGGCCTGGCGATCTCGCCGATCGACAGCGACCTTGCTGATGCCGACGGTGGTGACGTGGTCACCTTCGCGCTCGTCATCGAGAACACCGGTCACGCGGCTGCCTTCGACATCGAGCTGAGCGATCCGATCCCGCCCGGCTTCGATGCGACCGTGGGCATCGCCAACCTGTGCGTCACCAACGGCGCCGGCACTGTCCTCGCGACCACGAACCTGGGTGGTGGCCTGGCCGGCACCGGTATCCGGATCACCGGCGCGGCGCCCGCGCTCGCCCCCGGCCTCGACGCCGCGGGAGTGCCGAACCCCACCGGCACCAACGTCACGATCGTGACCTACGACCTGGTCGTGGCCACCGACGCGCGCCCCGGGGCCGTCTCCACCAACACCGGCTCGCTGGACGGCTATGCAGGCGACACCGGCGCCGACAGCCACCTCGCGGCGCCGCTCACCGACGATGCCACCGTCACGTTCCTCGACCCGGCCATCGCCAAGGCGTTGACGGCGACCAGCGAGGCCTCCACCGTGGACCCCGCCGTCACCATCGGCGAGCGGCTGACCTACACCGTCACGCTCACCATCCCCGAGGGGACGCTCGTCGACGCGACCGTGACCGACACGCTTGATGCGGGCCTCACCTTCGCGGGCTGTACCAGCATCACTCGGTCCTCCGGGGCCCTGACGACCGGCCTCCCGGGCGAGTTCGACGAGGCCTGCAACGACCCGGCGAACCCGGTCGTGGGCTCCGGCGGCGGGACGGCGACCTTTGGTCTGGGCAGCATCGTGAATGTCGACACGGACGACGCGACCGTCGAGACACTGACCGTCGTCTATGACGTGATCGTCACGAACACCACCGCTAACGACCGGGGAGCGCTGCACGACAACGTCGCGATCCTGGGTTGGACCGAGGACGCGCCGCGCACGCTGAGCGACAGCGCGGATGCGGTCAGGATCGCGGAGCCGGCGCTGACCGTCGTCAAGACCGCCGCTCCCACGACCGCCGACGCCGGGGACGAGATCACGTTCACGATCGTCGTGAGCAACCCGGCCGCCACCGACGCTTCCACGGCGTTCGAGGCCGTCCTGGCTGACCAGCTCCCGGCTGGGCTGACCTATGTGCCGAACTCGCTGAGCAGCACGGGTGTCACGCCGTCGACCCTGACCGAGTCCGGTGGCCTGATCAGCGCGACCTGGACGACCCTTGCCCCGGGCGGGAGCACCACCATCACGCTGCGGGCGACGCTCGACGGCACGGTCGAGCCGGGCCAGGCGCTGGTCAACACGGCAGATGCGACGTGGACCAGCCTTCCCGGAGTTGTCACGGTCGCACAGTCGGCGTATGCGCCCGCTTCCACGGAACGCACCGGGAACCCGGCCGAGCCCGGCGAGGACCAGAACGACTACCGCGGATCCGGCACCGCGACCGTCACGGTGCCCGTCGGCATGCGGGTCAAGTCCATCGTGGCCACGTCGGAGGCGAGCACCAGCGCCCCCTCCGGCGTGGAGCAGGTCGCGATCGGCGAGATCGTCCGATATCGGCTCGCGTGGGTGATCCCGGAGGGGACGTCCACCGACCTGGGGGCGATCGACACGCTCCCCGACGGCCTGCGGTTCCTCGATGATGGCACCGCCACGGTCGCCTTCATCTCGGATGGCGCGGGCATGACCTCCACGACCTTGTCCGGGGCCGGCCTTGCAATCGATGGCAACGCGGTGTCGGCGCCGACCTTCGCCATCCCGGGCACCGCGATCAGCGGTGGTCCGTTCGTCGACGGCACGGACCCGGCGTTCTCGATGGGGACCGTCCTCAACCCGGACTCCGACACGGACGCGGAGTACGTGGTCATCGAGCTCAACGCGCTCGTGACCAACGTCGTGGGCAACCAGGCGGCGACGGCGCGGGCCAACGGTGCAGAGGTGCGTCTGGGTTCCACGCTCATCGCACAGGCCCCGGGCCAGCCCCAGGTCATCGTCGCGGAGCCGGCGCTGACGCTGGCCAAGACCGTCACCACCACGCCCCTCGAGGCGGGTGACACGGTCGTCTATGCCCTGACGCTCACCAACGGCTCCGGCAGCAACGTCTCGAGCGCGTTCGACGTGCGCGTCCTCGACGTGCTCGACAGCCACCTCGTGCCCGTGAGCGTGGGCATCACACCGTCCACCCCCTACGCCGACGTCTCCTCGGGCAACACCGTGGACCTCACGATCGCATCGATCGCCCCGGGCACGAGCGTGACCATCACGGTCACCGCCACGGTGAAGCCCGATGCATCCGCGTCGCTCACCATCCCCAACACCGCGAACGCCACGTGGACCAGCCTGCCGGGCGGCTCCGGCACCACGCCCAACGCCACCGGCTCCACGACACCCGGCGCCCCCGGCAGCGCCACGGGTGAGCGCACCGGCTCCGGCATCGCACCCAACGACCACCTCGGCACCTCGTCGGCCCCGGTCAGCCTCATCGGCCCCGCCATCGACAAGCTGGCCGTGACCCCCACCAGCCACCCCATCGGGAAGGTCATCGACTACGCCATCGCGGTGACCGTGCCCAACGGCACGACGCCCGCGCTGGTGGTCACCGATGCGCTGCCCGACGGCCTCGCCTACGTGCCCGGCTCGGCGACCGTCGATGCCACCGGTTTCGGGGGCGCGTTCACTACCAGCCCGGTCGTGACCGGCGGCAGCGGCAGCGGCAGCGACGTGATCATCGCCCTGGGCGACGTCACGAGCCCCGTCGACGCCATCACCACCAACGACACCTTCCTGGTCACGCTCCAGGCGGTCGTGGTCAACGAGATCGCCAACCAGGACGGCCGCAGCCTCTCCAACACCGC
>Ga0105047_10009937_pt1 | contig 15606 bp, 8 predicted proteins | sample MAT04_FD_78384 | JGI IMG/M metagenome (GOLD analysis project Ga0105047, IMG submission 78384) | Freshwater microbial communities from Lake Fryxell liftoff mats and glacier meltwater in Antarctica - MAT-04 (megahit assembly) | ecosystem: Environmental > Aquatic > Freshwater > Ice > Liftoff... | reverse complement strand
CGACCCCGTCGATCCGAACGCCCCGCGCGTGCTGACCGGCCACGCCGACGGGCTAATCACGCTGAACATCGCCGAGGCCGACGACGCCGAGCGCGAGCGCGTGCGGCTCCTGTTCGAAGAGCCGTACCGCACGCTACTCGGCCACTTCCGCCACGAGGTCGGGCACTACTACTGGGACCGCCTGATCCGCGATTCCGACCGCCTCGACGCCTTCCGCGAACGGTTCGGCGACGAGCGCGATGACTACGGCGAGGCGCTCAAGCGGCACCACGAGAAGGGGCCGGCGGCCGACTGGCAGGAGCGGTACGTCAGCGCGTACGCGAGCGTCCACCCGTGGGAGGACTGGGCCGAGACGTGGGCGCACTACCTACACATTGTGGACGCCCTGGAGACGGCCGCCGCCTGCGGGGTGCGGCTCCGCCCGCCGCGGCCCGGCGACCCGGCGTTAAGGGCAATCCCCGATCCGGTGGACGACGACCCGGAGGCGTTCGGGGAATTGATGGAGAGTTGGCTGCCGCTCACATACATGCTCAACAATCTGAACCGCGGCCTCGGCCTGGCCGACGCCTACCCCTTTGTCCTGACCGCCGCCGCAACGACCAAGCTGGAGTTCATCCACGACACCGTCTGGACGAACCGCACGGTCGATTCCCCAGCCCCGCCGGGGAAGCCAACCCACCCCTCTACTCCACCTCGGCCGGTTCCGGCCTGACATCCACCGCGACCCGGACGACGTGCTGCCCCCCCCCGAGGATGACGCCCTTGAGCGGGCTTACGTCCTCGTAGTCGCGGCCCCAGGCGAGTAGGACGTGCCGCTCGCCGGGAATCTGGTCGTTCGTCGGGTCCAGGTCCACCCACCCGGCGTCGCCGCAGAACAGGCCCACCCAGGCGTGGGTCGCGTCCGCCCCGACCAGCCGCGGCTTGCCCGGCGGCGGGACGGTCGAGAGGTAGCCGCTCACGTACCGGCCGGGCAGCCCGACCGACCGGAGGCACGCGACCATCAGGTGGGCGAAGTCCTGGCACACCCCGCGGCGGGTCTCGAACACTTCGGCGACCGGGGTCGTGAGGGTCGTCGCCCGCGGGTCGTAGACGAAGTCGGCGTGGATGCGGCGGGTCAGGTCGAGGGCGGCGTCGAGGACCGGGCGGCCGGGCCGGAACGAGGCGGCCGCGTACCCGGCGTAGCGCGGGTCGGCCCCGGCGAACCGCGAGTCGAAGACGAACTGGTAGGCGTCTAGCCAGGCCGCCCCGCGGTCGTGCGCGAGGCGGTCGCGGACCGTTTCCCATGCCGGCGTCGCGGCCGGGTCGGGCGCGACCCCGGCCGGCACCTCGACCCGGTGCGTCACGCTCACCGTGAGTTCGCGGTGCTGCTCCTGGATCGTGAAGTAGCAGACCGGGTTGCCGTAGTAATCGACCCGGTCTTCGAGGACCGCCGGGTCCGGGGTGATGGTCATGACCGACCGCCCGGCCCGCTGCCGGGGGCACTCCCGCGGGGCGAGGTGGGCGACGTTCTGGCACAGCGACACCGGCTCGCTGTAGTCGTAGGTCGTCGTGTGGGTGATGCTGTAGTTCATGGGAGGACTGCGATCACTCTGACGCCAGGGCGACCCCGGGGCACCTCGAAACGTGCTGGAAACGCTGCAAGGCGCTCAAGGCGTGCAAGGCGCACACCTATCGGAAGTGAGCGCCTTGCACGGGTAGTAATGTCTGCTTCGGCCTCACCCGCCCGCCCAACAATGGCGAGTTTCCGAATGCACTCTTACAGGCGGTCCCCCGAGTCTGCCGCCGTGCGGCGCGGGGCCTCGCTCGCGGCCAGGTGGCGGGACGTTTGCAGGTGGCTCAGGTACTGCTGGGTGATCGCGTCGGACAGGATCGGCAGCCACCCGCTGACGTGATCCAGCAGTTCCGCCAGGGCCGGCCGCGTCCCGTCTTGTACCACCGCCAGTTTCTCCGCCTCGGCCAGACGCACCGAATTCAGCGCCGCCAGCGCGAAGCGCTGCTCCGGCGCGCGGCCGGCCCCGCGGGCGGGGCGCGGCAGGTGGTTCACGTCGTCCTCCAGGGCCGCGAGCTGGGACGCGAGCGACCGCGGGTTCGTCTCATCGAACACGAGCAGGTCGAGGACGGCTTCGGCCCGCAGGCTGCTCAGGTAGCGGCGGCGGTACGTCATGCCGCTGTCGGCCACCTCCAGCACCGCGTCGAGGACCGGCCCCTCCTGGGCCGGCGGGCGGACGAGGGTGCCCTTCAGCAGGGCGATCATGTGCAGGGAGCGGTCGAGCCGCCGGCCGAGGTCGAGGAACCGCCACCCCTCGCCGCGGGTCATGCTCTCGGCCGCCAGCCCGCCGAACGCGGCCAGGGTGATGACCGTGCGGTTGAGCAGGTCGAGCACGTCCGCCGGCGTCGGGCCGTCCGGCCCGTACGCGGCGGCCGGGTCGGCGGGGAAGTCGCCGAGGCCGTTGACGACCCGCCACATGTCGATCGAGATGAGGTCGCGGACGATGCCCGCGACCCGCCGCAGGGCGCGCACGTCCGACCCGAGGCTGCCGGGGTTCGACAAGTCGAACACGGCCGGGCGGAGGTACGAGTTCGGGTCGCCGGCCCCGGTCCCGGGGGCGACCGGGTGCGGGGCGCAGTGGAGGGCGAGCGTCCGCAGCAGGGCCGTCAACTCGGGCACGTCGGCCACCCCGGACCGCTCGGCGAGGCGGACAACGATCCCGCGGAGTAGGCGCGTCGTCCCCTCCGCCCGCTCCGCGTACCGGCCGAGCCAGAAGAGGTTGTCGGCCGCCCGGCTCGGGAGGTCGCCGCCGGCCCGGGTGAGGGGCACCCGCCCGCCGGCCGACAGTAGGCTGAAGTCGCTCACCGCCCCGGCCGCCAGCACCCACGTGTCCTTGCTCCCGCCGCCCCGCTGCATCGACACGACCATCGCGTCGGCCGCCGCGCTCACCCGGGTCAGCCCGCCGGGCATGACGGTGAACCCGCCCCGGTCGGCGGCCAGGTAGGTGCGGAGGACCATCTTCCGTGGGACGAGCTGGCCGCCGTAAAGGACGGGGGTGGTGGACAGGTCGATCCGGGCCTGGGCCACGAAGTCGCGCGGGCGGGCGCGGATCTTGTCGGCGATCACGCCCTGGTGCTCGCGGGTCCACTCGCCGGGGAAGATCGGCTCCATCCGGGTCGAGAGGAAGACCGGCTTGACGACCATGTCGGCGAGGCGGGGGAGGACGTACCCGAGGGCGTCGGGGTCGCCGCACCACCACGTCGGGACCGAGTCGAGCCGCAGGTCTTCGCCGAGCAGGGCGCGGCACAGCCGCGGCAGGTACGCGAGCAGGGCGGGGGTTTCGAGGACGCCGGTGCCGAGGGCGTTGGCCACCGCCACGTTCCCGCTCCGGACGGCGTGCATCAGCCCCGGCACCCCGAGGAACGAGTCGGGGCGGAGTTCGAGGGGGTCGCAGAAGTCGTCGTCGAGCCGGCGGAAGATCACGTCCACCTGCTGCAATCCGCCGAGGACTTTGAGGAAGACTCGGTTGTCGCGGACGGTCAGGTCGCCGCCCTCGACGAGGGTGTACCCGAGGTAGCGGGCGAGGTAGGCGTGCTCGAAGTACGTCTCGTTGTACGGCCCGGGGGTGAGGAGCACGATCCGGGGGTTGTCGCGGTTCCGTGGGGCAAGGGACCGGAGGGTGTCGCGGAGCGCCTGGAAGAAGAGGGCGAGGCGGTGGACGCGGCAGTCGCGGAACGCCTCCGGCAACGTGCGCGTCATCACGATCCGGTTCTCGAGCGCGTACCCGGTGCCGGACGGGGCCTGGGTGCGGTCGCCGAGGACGTGCCACCGGCCGTCGGCGCTGCGGCCGAGGTTCGCGGCGTACAGGTGGAGGTACCGCCCGGCCGGGAGGCGGACGCCGTGGCACGGGCGGAGGAAGCCGGGGTTCGGGTAGACGAGTTCGGGCGGGATCAGCCCGTCGCGGAGGAGCCGCTGGGGGCCGTACAGGTCGGCGAGGACGAGTTCGAGCAACGTCGCCCGCTGGACCAGCCCGGCCTCGACGTGGGCCGCCTCGCCGGGGGCGATGACGAGCGGGACGGGGTCGAGCTGCCACGGCCGGGCGATCCCGCGGGGGTCGCCGTAGACGTTGTACGTCACCCCGTTGTCGCGGATCAGGTGCTGGGCGTCGCGCCATCGGCGGGCGAGTTCGGACGGGCCGAGGTCGTCGAGGGCGGCGAAGAGCGGCTGCCAGTGCGTCCGCGGGCGGCGGGCCGGGTCGGCGGCCTCGTCGTACCCGCCGGCCGGCGGCACGTACCCCGGCCGGGCCGGCGCGGGCGGGCCGCCTGCGGGGTCTGCCGGGGGGGGTGAGAGGCCGCCGACCATCGGGGTGGGATCGCGGGTGTTGGGAAGGTAATTAAAGCCCACGGACCGCTGTCCGTGGGCTTTCGCCCGTAATACGAGTCAGACGATGCTGTGGGTCATTCTACCACCCCGACCCGCACCCGGCTTTCCGCCCGGCGCTCGGCCGCGCCCGCCGGCGGGCCGTACCGCACCGGCTCCGGCTGACGGAGGTCGAGGGTCAGCGGAAACTCGGGGAGCGCTTCGAGAGGCGGCACGCGCAGCGGCCCGGGGGTGTGGCCGAACGCCCGGAAGCGGGACGCCCGCCGGCTCTCGGCCGCCAGCGCGTTGACCGGGAAGTCGGGCGGCGACAGCCCGCCGGGGTGGGCGACGTGGTACGTACACCCGCCGACGCTCCGCTCGTTCCAGGTGTCGAGCACGTCGAACACGAGCGGGGCGTGGACCGGGATCGTCGGGTGCAGGCAGCTCGGCGGCTGCCACGCCCGGAACCGCACCCCGGCGACGAACTCGCCGTTCGTCCCGGTCGGGTGGAGCGGCACCCGCCGGCCGTTGCAGGTGACGACGTGGCGCGGGTCGGTCAGCCCGCGCACTTTCACTTGCAGCCGTTCAACCGACGAGTCCACCGACCGGCTCGTCCCCCCGCCGCCCTGTTCCTCGCCGAGGACGTGCCACGGCTCGATGGCCGTGCGGAGTTCGAGGTTCACCCCGCGGGCGGTGACGCTGCCGAGTAGGGGGAAGCGGAACTCGACGTGCGGGGTGAACCACGCCGGGTCGATGGCGTAGCCGCCGCGGTCGCGGAGTTCGGCCAGGGCGTCGGTCAGGTCGTCCTCGACGAAGTGCGGGAGCATGAAGCGGTCGTGCAGCGCCGTGCCCCAGCGGACGAGCTTGTGATCGTAGGGCTTCCGCCAGAACCAGCCGACCAGCGCCCGCATCAGCAGCTGTTGCGCGGAACTCATCCGGGCGTTCGGCGGCATCTCGAACGACCGCAGTTCGAGCAGCCCGTTCCGCCCGGCGGCGCTGTCCGGGTCGTAGAGCTTGTCGATGCAGAACTCGGTCCGGTGGGTATTCCCGGTGGAGTCGGTGAGGAGGTTGCGGAACAGGCGGTCCACGAGCCAGGCCGGGGGCGGCTCGCCGCCGGCTTTCGGCAACTGGGCGAAGGCGAGTTCGAGTTCGCGGAGGGCGTCGTGCCGGGCCTCGTCCACCCGCGGGTGCTGGCTGGTCGGGCCGACGAAGAGGCCGCTGAACAGGTACGAGAGCGACGGGTGGTTGGTCCAGAACGAGACGAGGCTCTTGAGCAGGTCGGGGCGGCGGAGGAACGGGCTGTCGGCCGGGGTCGGCCCGCCGAGGACGACGTGGTTGCCGCCCCCGGTCCCGGTGTGGCGGCCGTCGAGCATGAACTTCTCGGCCGTCAGCCGCGTCTGCCGGGCGTCCTCGTACACCCCGGCGGTGAGGGCGGCGCACTCGTCCCACGAGTGCGCCGGGTGGACGTTCACTTCGATCACGCCGGGGTCTGGCGTGACCGACAGCTGGTTCAGTCGGTGGTCGTTGGGCGGCCGGTAGCCTTCGACCCGCACCGGCATGTCGAGGTCGGCGGCGGTCGTCTCGACGGCGGCGACGAGTTCCAGGTAGTCTTCGAGGAACCGGGCCGGCGGCAGGAAGACGTGCAGCGTGCCGCCGCGCGGCTCGACGCACAGGGCCGTGCGGACGACCGACCCGACCGCCGGGGCCGGGGCGTCGCCGCGGCCGCCGGGCAACGGGGCGGCGCGGCGGCCGTTGCCGTTGGCCGCGCCGCCCAGCCCGAGGGCGGCCATGCGATTGTACCAGTCGGGCCGGGCCGGGCCGTCCGGCGGGCGCACCCCGTCGCGGGGCTGGAACTGCGTGTGCGCCGGGAGCGGGCCGCGGGCGGCGAACGGGTCGGCCTCCACCATGAACTGCCGGGCCGCCGGGTCTTCCCACGGCACCGAGTCGAGCGGCAGGCGGAACCCCATCGGGCTGTCGCCGGGGATCAGGAACAGGTGTTCCCCGCGCAGCACCCACGGGCTGGATTCCCACTTCGACCCGGGGCCGAACGCTTTCCGCACCGGGAGGACGTGGCCGACGACCGTGCCGAGCTGCTGCTCGAACACTGCCGCCAGCCGCGCCCGCTCCTCCGGCTCGGATAGCTCGCTCTTGAGCGGATCGACGTTCGTCGGCAGCCGCCGCTCGCGCCACAGGTAGTACCAGGCGTCCTCGTAGCCGGGGATGGCGTACCCCGGATCGACGCCGAGGACTTCGGCCAACCGCGACACGAACCGCCCGGCGTCGGCGGCCGTGAACCCGTACTTCGTGCCCTCGGCGGCGACGAGGCGGGGGTCGGCCCAGACCGGCTCGCCGTCGCGCCGCCAGAAGCACCCGAACGCCCACCGCGGCAGCGACTCGCCGGGGTACCACTTGCCCTGGCCGAAGTGCAGCAGCCCGCCGGGGGCGAAGCGCTCGCGGAGCTTGTTGAGCAGGGTCACGCCCTGGACGCGCTTGGTCGGCCCGAGGGCGGTCAGGTTCCACTCGGGGGCGTCGCGCTCGTCGAGGCTCACGAACGTCGGCTCGCCGCCCATCGTGAGGCGCACGTCCCACTCGCGCAGGTCGGCGTCGATCCGCCGGCCGAGGGCGTCGATCGCCCCCCACTGGTCCTCGGTGTACGGCTTCGTCACCCGCGGCGCTTCGCGGATGCGGGTCACTTCCATGCGGTACTCGAACCCCTCCTCGACGGCGTCGTCGTCGTCCCGCTTGGCCCACGCGAACGACCCGCTGATCGGGGCCGCGGTCTGCGGGTCGGCGGTGCAGGCGAGCGGGATGTACCCCTCGCCGGTGAACATCCCGCACGTCGCGTCCAGCCCGACCCACCCGGCCCCGGGCAGGTAGACCTCGGCCCAGGCGTGCAGGTCAACGAGGTCTTTGAGCACCCCGGCCGGGCCGTCGAGCGGGGCTTCGTCGGCGACGAGCTGGATCGAGTACCCGGACACGAACCGGGCGGCGAGTCCGTGGTGCCGGCAGAGTTGGACGAGGAGCCAGGCGAAGTCGCGGCACGACCCGCCGCCGAGTTCGAGCGTCTCCTCGGGCGTGCGGACGCCGGGTTCGAGGCGGATGTCGTACTTGAGCAGGCGGTTGACGGTCGTGTTCAGGGCGACGAGGTGGTCGATCGTGCGGACCCCCCGGTCGCGGGCGGCGTCTACGACCTGGTGCAGGAGCGGGCCGGCCGGCGGGGTCTCCAGGTACGGGGCGAGTTCGTGGGCGAGGGCGGCGTCGTAGGCGAACGGGTACCGCTCGGCCGCCTCCTCGACGAAGAAGTCGAACGGGTTGACGGCGGTCAGGTCGGCGACCAGATCGACGGTGACGCGGAGTTCGGCCGCCGGCTTCGGGAAGACGACCCGTGCGAGGTGGTTGCTGTACGGGTCTTGCTGCCAGTTCAGGAACTGCTCGGCCGGCTCGACCTTGAGCGAGTAGGCGAGGACCGGCGTGCGGGTGTGCGGGGCCGGGCGGAGGCGGATGACGTGCGGCTGGATCGTCACCGGCCGGTCGTAGGTGTACTTCGTGGTGTGTGTCAGCGCGACGCGGATGCCCATGGGGTTCTCGGAGTGCGGACCGCCGGGGCGCGTGCCCGCGGCGGTCGGGGTCAGGCCTGGGTCTGGGTCTGGGTCATCGCGCCCGGGGTTTGCGTCTGCTTGGTCCGCGGCTCGGGCGGGCGAATTTCGGCGGCGAAGAACGTCGTGTGGATCGCCGCCCCGATGTCGTTGACGCTATCGACGACGTGCGTGAGCGCCTCGTGCAACCCCTCGCGGATCACGTCCTGAATGGTCCGCCGGTCGAGCCACCCGACGAGATCGCCGATGGCGCGCTCGGCCGGGGTCGGGGGGCGGCCCGCGGCCCGGCCGGCGGCGGCGGTCGCGGCCTCCCCGCTCTCCCACAGGCAGCGGCGGATCGACCGCGGGAATTGCTCGTCGTAGATCAGGAACTCGGCCACCGCCGTGCCCGGTTCGAGCGGCGTCGGCCGCGGCTTCTTGTGGAACGGCTCGTACCCGGAACAGCTCATCAGAATGGCGATCCAGTGGGCGTTATCGACCGGGGTGCCCACGTCCTCCACTTTGGGGAGGATGGTGTGGTACTTCACGTCCATGATGCGGGCGGTCTGCGACGCCCGTTCGAGGTACGTCCCGAGCTTGAAGAACTCCCACGCCTCGCCGTGGCTCATGGTCGTGTCGGCGATGCCGTGGACGAGCTGGTTGATCCGCCGCACCTGGGCGTAGAACTCGTGCCGGTTGGTGTCGTACATCTCGCGCCCGGCCGGGCCGCGGAGCCAGAGGTGGTAGTAGTTCAGCCGCTCCCACATCTCGGCCGAAATCACCTCGCGGATGATGCGGGCGTTCTCCCGCGCCCACGCCAGCGACTCGGCGATGCTGAACGGGTTCTCCTTGTCCCAGGTCATGTACTCCTGAACCGTCTCGGCGGAGGCGTCCTTGGCGTAGTCGTGGATGCCCGAGATGATGAGGAGCGGTCGCCACTGCTGCTCGACCGGGACGTGGAAGTCGAGCAGGAGGGTCTGGTTGACCTCCAGCACGCGGGCGGTGTTCTCGGCCCGCTCCAGGTAGCGGGCCATCCAGAAGCAGTGTTCGGCGACCCGGGAAATCATGCTCGCTCCGCTCGCAGTGTGAGGGGCTAGTGTGAGTGTGAGTGGAAGATGTGGGGCATCGTCCGCTCCGGTCTTCACTCACACTCACACTAGCCACTCGCACTTTCCACCACCCACGTGTCCTTCGACCCGCCGCCCTGGCTGGAGTTGACGACCAGCGACCCTTTCACCAGCGCCGTGCGGGTCAGGCCGCCGGGCAGCACCCAGGTCGTCTTGCCGCTGATGATGTACGGCCGCAAGTCCACGTGCCGGGGGGCCGGGCCGTCGTCCGTCCACGTCGGGCAGGTGCTGAGCGTCACGACCGGCTGGGCGATGTAGTTCCGCGGGTCGGCCTCGATCTTGGCGGCGAACTCGGCCCGCTGCGCCGCCGTGCTCGACGGCCCCATCAGCATCCCGTACCCGCCCGACTCGTTGACCGCCTTAACCACCAACTCGCCGAGGTGGGCGAGGGTGTACTTGCAGTCGTCCGGGCGGGCGCAAATATACGTCGGCACGTTCTTGAGCAACGGTTCTTCGGACAGGTAGAACCGGATCATCGCCTCGACGTAGGGGTAGACCGCCTTGTCGTCGGCGACGCCGGTGCCGACGGCGTTCGCGAGGGTGACGTTCCCCGCCCGGTACGCCCGGAACAGGCCCGGCACCCCGAGCATGCTGTCGGGCCGGAACGCCTCGGGGTCGAGGAAGTCGTCGTCGAGGCGGCGGTAGATCACGTCCACCCGCTGCGGCCCGCGCGTGGTCTTGAGGTAGACCACGTCGTCGTGGACGAACAGGTCCGGCCCCATCACCAGCTCGACGCCCATGTGCCGGGCGAGGAAGCTGTGCTCGAAGTACGCCGAGTTGAACTGCCCGGGCGACAGCACGACGACGCACGGGGGGCTGCCGGCCCCGTCCGGGGCGACCGACCCGAGCGCCTCGCGCAGGCGGTGCGGGTAGTCCTCGACGCGCTTCACCCGGCAGTCGGCGAAGAGGTGCGGGAACACTTTCTTCATCACCGCCCGGTTTTCCAGCACGTAGCTCACCCCGCTCGGGGTGCGGCCGTTGTCTTCGAGGACGAGGAATTGCCCGTCGGCGTCGCGGATCAGGTCGGTCCCGCAGATGTGGATGTACACCCCGCCCGGCGGCGTGAACCCCATCATCTCCTTGCGGAAGCCCTTCGACCCCAGCGCCAAGTCGGCGGGGATGACGTTTTCCTTGAGGATGCGTTGGTCGTGGTAGATGTCGTCGAGGAACAGGTTCAGTGCCCGGATGCGCTGCACCAAGCCGGCTTCCAGCCCGCACCACTCGGCCGCCGGGATCGGCCGCGGGATCAGGTCGAACGGGAAAATCTTCTCGGTGCCGCGGCGGTCGGAGTAGACCGAGAACGTGACCCCCTGGTTGACGAACGCGAGGTCGGCGTTGCTCCGCTTGGTCTGGAACTCCAGGGCGAAGAGCCGCCCGAGCCGCTCGACCAGGGTGGAACAGTGGGCGTGCGGGTCGCCGGCGCGATCGAACAGTTCATCCCACGCGGACGCATGGGCGCAGTACCCGTCGAACAGTTTCGGGTTCACGGTGGGAGCACCGTTCAGGCTCGGGACGTACCGCGAGGTGGTAAGGGTGGTCATACATGACACCTGACGCCGTACGCGCGGGCGACCGTGCCTACTGCTAAGGCACCACCGCCCGAGAAGGGCGCACGGATCGCGTGCTTTACCGGAGTTACGAACACATTAACCCTCACCCAGCAAGTCGAGCGCCCGATTACGCCGACACCGGGTTTTTCACCTCGAAGTCACCTCTCATCGTTGTTCCCGGGGAATTGCAGAGTTCGATACGGTCACTCGCTCGTCGCGACGGACCGCGACGAAGTGCTGGAAAACTCGCAAGGGGATCAAGAGTATCAAGGGGCTCACCTATGGGAAGTGACACCCTTGAAACGGTAAGAATGTTGCGCTCGCCGCCGGCAATTCCCTCCGCCTTGTTAACTTGGTGGGATGGGATGGAAAGGGCGAGCGGGTTCTGCGTCCGCGAGGTGATTTTCCCGACGACGACTAACGATTCTGCCGGGCATCGCGCACCGACCCGGTACGCGCCACACGTCGGACGGGTCAAAACCGGACGAGGCCGCGGTGGAAGCGGTGGTCGAGCGCCCGGCGCATCCGCAGTGACACGCCGATGCCGGGGACGACGAGGCGGCGCAGGTCGCGGAGGTGCGGGGAGTCGAGGAAGGCCCGGAAGCCGGGGTCGTTGACCGGGTTGTTGCCGAAGTCGAGGGTCGTGAGCCGGCCCAGGTGCGGGGACAGGGCGAGGGCGCGGGCACCGTCGTCCGGGATGTTGCAGCCGGTGAGCCGCAATACCTTCAAGTCGTCCAACACCATCGCCTCCGCCAGCACCCGCGCCCCGGCCTCGCCGAGTTCGTTGTGGCTCAGGTCGAGTTCGCGCAGGCGTACGGCGTCGGCCCCCCGCGCCGGGCGGGTGAGGAGTGATTTCAACGCGGCGGCCCCGAGGCCGTTGCCGGTCAGGTCGAGGGCGGCGACGCGGAGCAGGTCCGAGACGCGCGGCAGGGCGTGGAGGCGGGGGACGCCGAGGCCGGTACCGGCCAGGCCGAGGCGGTCGAGCGACGCGAGCCGGTCCGACCCGGCGAGGCTCTCCGCCCCGGCCGGGCCGATCGGGTTGTGGCGGAGTTCGAGGCGGCGCAGGCCGCCGAGGTGCGGCGAGGCGGCCAGGGCGCGGGCACCCGCCTCGCCGATCTCGTTCTCCGACAGGTCGAGTTCCTCCAGGTGGGCGAGGCCCGGCGACCCGGCGAGGTGGACGGCCGCGTCGTCGCCGAGGCGGTTGCGGCCGAGGTGCAGGCTGCGGAGGCCGGTCAGGTGCGGGGAGCGGGCGACGGCACGGGCGAGCGGTTCCCCGGCGTGCTGGGCGTAGACGGTGAGGGCCGACAGGCGGCTGAGGTAGGGCGACTGCACGACCGCCTGCAAACTCCCGCCGATGTCGAGCAGGTGGACGTGGCGGATCGGGCCGGCGGTGAATAACTCGTCGGCGTGGCGGACGTACTGCCGGGCGGCAATTTTGACCTCGTCCACGAACCCGCGGCGGAATTCGAGGCCGGTCGCCAGCCCGCGGAACGGGGCCTCCCACTCCCCGCCGTGGGCGTCGAGCAGTTCCCGCTCGGCGACGAGCAGACCGGGCCGGCGGGCGTCGTCGTCGGGCACCCCGGCTAGCGCCACCTGCACGCGGATGAACGCGGCCCGGGCGACCTCGCGGTCGCCCTGCTCGTCGAGCCAGTCGGCGAAGATGAGCCGCGGCACGTCGTCGTCGGGAAACGCCCGGACCCGCTGCAGGAACGGCTCGGCATCGGTCTGCATTCGGGTTCCCCGCAACGTCCGCCAACCCAAACCCTAGCACGGATGAAAAGTAAAATAAAATACAACCGGACACCTATTGACGGCCGGGCGTATTAGGCTAAGCTAATTCGAGATTTCGCCTCAACTACTTTCGTTATTTGTGGAGGCTATTATGAGACGCCAACGACTCCGTTCCGCGTTCACGCTGATCGAATTGCTCGTCGTGATTGCCATCATCGCCATCCTCATCGGCCTGTTGCTGCCGGCGGTGCAGAAGGTCCGCGAGGCGGCGGCCCGCTCGCAGAGCATGAACAACCTGAAACAAATCGGGCTGGGGATGCACGGCTTCCACGGGGCGAACGCTCGCTTCCCGGCCGGCTACCTGGCGAACACCCTCGACCCGGCGGCCAACCCCTCGACCCTCGACGCCCCCCCGGGCTGGGGCTGGGGCGTGCAGCTCCTGCCGTACCTGGAACAAGACAACCTCTACCGGCAACTCAAGCTCGACCTGCCGGCGTGGGACGCCGCGAACGTCGCGGCGGTCAAGACGCCGGTGAAGGTGTTCCTCAACCCCGGTGCCCCGAACGGCAGCCCGACGACGCAGGTCAAGAAGGAGGACGGCACGGTGCTGGCCGAGTGGGGGCGGTCGCACTACGTGGTCAACAACGGCCAGGACGAGTCGTGGGCCTACGCACGGCACGACCTGACCGGGTTACCCGGGACCGGCCCGTTCTTCCGGAACTCGAAGACCCGGATTTCGGAGGTAACGGACGGGCTGAGTTCGACCGTGTTCGTGGGCGAACACACGACGGTCAGCGACAAGACGTGGGTCGGGGTCCACCCGGACGCGGCCAGCTGCCCGATCGACGCGGCCCGGCACCCGTTCACCGCGTGCGACGGGGCGGCCACCCTCGTCATGTGCCACAGCGGGCCGGCCCCCGGGGAGCCCGGCGTCGTCCACCCGCCGAGCTTCCCGACCTGCCACGTCTGCCAGATGTATTCGCCGTGGGCCGGTGGCGGGATGGTGCTGTTCGGCGACGGCCACGTCGGGTTCGTCCCCACGAACATCAACCTCAACACCTGGGCCGCCCTGTCCAGCATGAACCTGGGGGACCAGCCCGGTGACTTCTAGGCGCGACGACGACGACGACGTTCCCGACCGCCGCCGCGTCCGGTGGCTGGTCGGGCTGGCCGCGCTACTGGCCGTCCCGCTCGCGGTCGTCTATTGGCCCGGGTGCCGGGAGTACCCCCCGGCGACGAGCCGCGAGTCGATGAGTTTGATGAAGCTGCTCTACGCCGCGTGTAATACGAAGGACGCGGCCCGGCTGGCGAAGGTCGAAGAGGGGGTGGAGAAGGCGACCCGTGAAGGGAAGTTGTCGCCCCCCGAGCAGGCGGCGTTCGCCAAGATCGTCGGGATGGCCAAGGCGGGCGACTGGGCGGGCGGGGAAAAGGCGGCGTTCAAGTTCGCCCAGGATCAGGTCGGCCGGGGGTCGGCGGAGAACCACACCCACGACCCGCACGATCATCCGCACGAGAAGCCGTCGCCGAAGGGCACCTCGAAACGGTAACGTCCCCCAGGCACGGCCGGTGGCCGGCCCACTTCGCCCGGCACGGACGCCGGGCGAATCCGTTCGTGCCAACGGGGCGGAGCTTTCGGCTTGCCACTTTGCTCGTCCGGCGCGACTCTATCACTTCGACGCGCCGCCCGGTCCCCACGAGACCGCCCATGCCCGCCCCCGTCCCGGATGCCGACACGCCCCACGAACCGTTCGTGCCGGCGGGCGAGTCGCCGCACGAACTCACCTGGGCACCCGTCGTCACCGGGTCGCTCCTCGGCATCGTGTTCGGGGCGTCGTCGCTCTACCTCGTTCTCAAGGTCGGGCTGACGGTGTCGGCGTCGATCCCGGTCGCGGTCATGGCGATCACCCTGTTCCGCGGGTTCTCGAAGGCGTTCGGCCTGCGGCGGGCGACGATCCTGGAGAACAACATCGTCCAGACCGCCGGCAGCGCCGGCGAGTCGATCGCCTTCGGGGTCGGGCTGACGATGCCGGCGCTGCTCCTCCTCGGGTTCGACATCGACGTGGTCCGGGTGATGACCGTCGGCGTCCTCGGCGGGCTGCTCGGCATCCTCATGATGATCCCCCTGCGGCGGGCGTTCGTCGTCAAGCAGCACGCCACCCTCTCTTACCCCGAGGGGACGGCGTGCGCCGACGTGCTGATCGCCGGCGAGAAGGGCGGGGCGACGGCCAAGATGGTGTTCCTCGGGTTCGGGGCCGGGTTCGCCTACCAGTTCCTGATGAAGGGGTTCAGGCTCTGGAAGGAGGAGGCCGAGCAGCCGCTGTTCGCCGCCACCGCCGGGGGCCAGACGGTCGGGCTGAAGGCCGGGGTGCTCGGGGCCGAGATGTCGGCCCCGCTCCTGGGGGTCGGGTACATCATCGGCCCGCGGATCGCCTCGATCATGGCCGCCGGCGGGGTGCTCGCGTACCTCGTCCTCGTCCCGCTCATCGCCTACTTCGGCGAGAACCTGTCGGCCCCGCTCCCGCCGGCCGTCTCCGACATCGACCCGAAGACCGGGGAGGAGAAGGGGCTGATCCGGAACATGTCGGTCGGGGCGATCCGGAACAATTACATCCTGTACATCGGGGCCGGGGCGGTGGCGGCCGGCGGGATCATCAGCATGTTGAAGGCGCTGCCGGTGATCGCCTCCTCGGTGCGGTCCGGGTTCCGCGACCTGCGGGCCGAGCGGGCGGCGGCGCGCGGCGGGCCGGCGGCGGCCGTGCCCCGGACCGAGCGCGACCTGTCGATGCAGGTGGTCTTGTTCGGCAGCGTCGGCATGGTGCTGGCGCTGGCCGCCGCCCCGTCGCTGGGCCTCGGGTTCACCCCGGCCGGGCTGCTCGGGGCGGGCATGATCCTCGTCTTCGGGTTCCTCTTCGTCACGGTGTCGAGCCGGCTGACCGGCGAGATCGGGTCGTCGTCCAACCCGATCTCGGGGATGACGGTCGCCACGCTCCTGCTGACCTGCCTGATCCTCCTCGTCCTCGGCGAGGCCCGGCTGATCTCGCTCGGGAAGGAAACCAAGCTGGTCGCCCTGACGGTCGCCGCGGTCGTGTGCATCGCGTCGAGCAACGGCGGGACGACGGCCCAGGCGCTGAAGACCGGCTACCTCGTCGGGGCCACCCCGAAGGCCCAGCAGTACGCCATCCTGATCGGCTCGCTCACCTCCGCCCTCGTGGTCGGCGTCACCCTGCTGCTGCTCAACCAGGCGGGGACCATCTACACCACGCAGAACCTGCCGG
>Ga0105047_10009934_pt1 | contig 15610 bp, 13 predicted proteins | sample MAT04_FD_78384 | JGI IMG/M metagenome (GOLD analysis project Ga0105047, IMG submission 78384) | Freshwater microbial communities from Lake Fryxell liftoff mats and glacier meltwater in Antarctica - MAT-04 (megahit assembly) | ecosystem: Environmental > Aquatic > Freshwater > Ice > Liftoff... | reverse complement strand
GAATAGTCGGCATTACCGCTAACGAATCTCCGGAGGCCCGATCGTGGGTGTCACCCCTATCGCCCCAGCACCTCGCGATCTCGACGCAGAGCAGCAGCGCGACATCGAACGGTTCGACCGTGCGATCGCCCAGTACCTCGCCGGCGAGATCGGCGAAGACGTCTTTCGGGTCATGCGCCTGAACAACGGCGTCTACGGGCAACGCCAAGGCGGCACCAATCAGATGGTGCGAATCAAGCTGCCCGCCGGCACGATCACGCCTGAGCAGTTGGACGTGATGGCCCAGCTCAGCGACGAGTTCTCGCGCGGGTGGGGCCACATCACGACGCGCCAGAACGTGCAGGTGCACTACGTCGAGTTGACGCGGGTACCCGAGCTGATGCGGCGCATCGCCGCGGTAGGGCTCACCAGTCGTGAGGCATGCGGCGACACCGTGCGCAACGTGATGGCCTGTCACCTCGCCGGCGCCTGCCCGCACGAGCACCTCGACGTCACGCCGTGGGCCGAGGCCGCGTTCGAGCACTTCGTCCGCAACCCGCTGGGCCAGCGGCTGCCGCGCAAGTTCAAGATCAACTTCAGCGGGTGCAGCACCGACTGCGGTCAGGCGATGTTCAACGACGCCGGGGTCATTGCCGTGACCCGCACGTTGCCCGACGGCACCGAGGAAGCCGGTTTTCGCGTGTTCCTCGCCGGTGGCCTTGGTGCGACGCCGCACCCGGCGCAGGCGTTGGAGGAGTTCACCACCCGCGAAGAACTGCTACCCACCATCGAGGCCATCCTGCGCGTGTTCGAGCAGACCGGCAACCGCGACAACAAGCTGCGCGCCCGCCTCAAGTGGGTCGTCGACCAGCTGGGCATCGACGAGCTGCGCCGCCGCGTGCTGAAGGTGCGTCACACGCTGCCGGCGTCGTCGTCGTGGCCGGGTGGCATCCCTGAGTACGTGCAGAAGATGGGCGACGCACCCGCAGGTCGCAGCAGCACCATCGCGACCACCGCAGTAGGCCACGGTGTTGCGGTTGCGCTCACGCCTCGCGATCCCTACGGCCGTTGGGAGGCCACCAGCGTGGTCCGCGGTGCGGCCAACGGTTCTGTCTCGGCGGTGGCCTACGCCGCGCTCGGCGACGTGACGGCTGCGCAGTTCCGCTCGCTCGCCTCCATCCAGCGCGAGCTGGGTGCCGACGTGCGTCTGTCCAACCGCCAGAACGTCGTCTTTCGCGGCCTCACCGAGGCGCAGCTGCCGGTGCTGTTCGAGCGGCTGGACGCGATCGGCATGGCCCGCCCGGGTGCCGAGCTCGCCCGCGACGTGGTTGCCTGCCCCGGCAGCGACACGTGCAACATCGCCGTCACCCAGTCGCGCGGCCTCGCTGCCGCCATCGGCGAAGAGCTGGAGGCCGAAGGTCTCGCCGAGGTGGGTGGAGTGCGCATCAACATCTCCGGTTGCACCAACTCGTGCGGGCAACACCACATCGCCGACATCGGCTTCTTCGGTGCCGAGCGTCGCGCTCATGGCCAGGCCGCGCCCGGGTACCAAATGCTGCTCGGCGGCTACGTCGGCCAGGAGCAGATCCACTTCGGCGACAAGGCGTTGCGCCTGCCGGCCAAGGCCGCCCCGAAGGCTGCGGCCCGCGTCATCCGCCGGTTCCACGAGGAGCGCCGCGCCGGCGAAGCGTTCCGCTCGTGGATGGACCGCGTCGGTGGAGCCAGTGCGGTGGCTGCCGGCCTCAAGGATCTCGACGTGTTCCCGTCGCCCGCCGAAGCCCCGGACTTCTACGTCGACTACGGCGAGACCGGTCCGTTCGTGGCCGAGGTCGGCGACTCGGAGTGTGCGGTCTGAGCACCGACCGGTTCGCTGTGGCCGTGGCCGCGATCGACGCTGCCAACTCCGCCGACCCCACCGTGATCACCGTGCGCGGGGCGCCACGCCCGCTGGCTCAGGTGCACGGCCAGCTCGCTGCCGAATGGGTCGAGTTGCTGCACCCTGATGCCGACGAGCTGATGCTGCTCGCGGCGCAAGCGCATCACCTGCGTCGGTGGGAGCTGCCGCGGAGCGAATACGAGCCGGGCAAGGCCGGCTACCTGCGCTGGAAGCGTGACCAACGGCAGCGCCACGCTCGCGACGTCGGCAGCCTGCTGGTCCAGGTGGGCTACGCAGCCGACGAGATCGAGCGGGTGCAGGCCCTGGTGCGCCGCGATCACCTCGCCACTGATGTCGGCTCGCAGGCCGTCGAAGATGCCGCCTGCCTGGTGTTCATCGAAACCCAATTGGCCGATGTGACGACCAAGCTGGAGTACGACCATCTGCTCGATGTGATTCGCAAGACCGCGCGCAAGATGTCGCCGGCGGCCCTGGCCGCAGTGGCGCAGATCCCCCTCGGTGCGCCCGAGCAACAGCTCCTCGTCGCCGCCCTCACCTGACCCCCACGGCCCGTACCCCCTGCGCTTTACGTAAAGGCTGTCGGGCGCAGGCCTGGGGCTGTGAGTCCGGAGGTTTGACACAAACGGGGGAAGCGGCCTCGGGAGGCCGGAGCGTTACAGAACGGTGGCGTCGGCGATGATGGGCTCGAGGGTCAGCTCGGGCTCGTCGCTCATCAGTCGCTGCAGCCGGTAACGGTTCTCGAACAGCGCGACCAGCGCACCGTCGCCGCGGGTGAGGATGCGGATGCCGCCGATCTGGCGCAGACGCTCGGCCGACTGCTTGTCGGTGAGGCGAATGGCCTGGTACGGGGCCGAGACGATCTCGGTGGGGGCGCCGAACTCGCTGCCCAACCGGTACGCGAACACCTCGAACTGCAACTGGCCGACAGCCGCCAGCACGTTCTCGACATCGCCCATGTCGGGATCGCGCAGCACCTGCACGACACCCTCTTCGTCGAGTTGCTCGAGGCCTTTTCGGAACTGCTTGAACTTGCCGTTGTCCAGCGGCCGTGCACGGGCGAACACTTCCGGGGCGAACCGGGGGATCGGCGGGAACGACACGGCCGAACCGGAAGCGCCGGCCTCGTACAGCGTGTCGCCGAGCAGCACCCCGGTGGCATTGACCAGGCCGACGACGTCGCCGGGATAAGCGTCGTCGACGGTCTCGCGGTCCGGCCCGAACGCGGTGGTGGCGTACTTGGTGGTCATGTCGCGGCTGGTGCGCGAATTGGTGACCGACATGCCGCGCTCGAAGTGACCCGAGCAGATGCGGGCGAACGCGATGCGGTCGCGGTGCGACGGATCCATGTTGGCCTGCACCTTGAACACGAAGGCGCTGAACGGCGCTTCTAGCGCTCGCGGTGCGCCGTCGCGGTCGATGCGCGGCGACGGCGGGGGAGCGAACTCGATGACGGCATCGAGCAGCGTGCGCACACCGAAGTTGGTGAGCGCAGAGCCGACGAACAACGGCGTGGACTCGCCGGCGAGGAACGACGGTAGGTCCAGGTCGGCGCCGACGGCCTCGAGCAGACCGATCTCGTCGAGTGCGGTCTTCCACACGCGGGCCTCGCCCGGCCCGGCGGCCGCAGCGGCTTGCGCCATGTCTGATTCCACTTCGAGCGCTTCGGACGCCCCGCGAGCGGTGCGCGTGTAGCGAACGTAGCGACCGGTGCGACGGTCGACCAGGCCTTGGAACTCGTCGCCACTGCCAACCGGCCAGGTGACGGGGGTGGGGCGCAGCTTGATCTGCTGCTCGATCTCATCCAGCAGTTCCAGCGGATCGCGGCCCGGCCGGTCGTACTTGTTGAGGAACGTGATGACCGGCAGGTTGCGCGAGCGGCAGACCTGGAACAGCTTGAGCGTCTGGCTCTCGATGCCCTTCGCCGCATCGAGCACCATCACCACGGCATCGACGGCGGAGAGCACGCGGTACGTGTCCTCGCTGAAGTCGCGGTGACCCGGCGTGTCGAGCAGGTTCATCGTGTACTCGCCACGACCTGGAACGACATATGGGAACTGCATCACGGTGGAGCTGATGGAGATGCCGCGCTGTTGCTCCAGTTCCATCCAGTCGCTGCGCGCGCTGCGCCGGCCTTCGCGGGCGTGCACGGCACCGGCCACCTGCACGGCACCGGAGTACAGCAGGAACTTCTCCGTCAGCGTGGTCTTGCCGGCGTCGGGGTGGCTGATGATCGCGAACGTGCGTCGTTGTTGGCTTTCAGCGGTCACGTCCATGGCGCGTCGAGGCTACCGTTCGGATCGCAGCTGCCCATGCGGCGGGTACTGCGGCCTCAGGCGATGCTGCGCCAGGCGGCCAAGCGCTCGGCGCTGTCGTCGCCGGGCAGCGGTAGCTGACAGACGACCTTCAATCCCGGCCACTCGCTGGGGGTGAGTTGCTGGTATTCGAATGCCAGCTCGCCGGCGCGAGGGTGGTGGTAACGGCGCACACGGGTTTGGAACTGGGCGACATCGAGCTGCGCCCACCACTCGGCGAACTCGGGGCTGGCAACGCGCAGACGCTCGACGAGCGCAACGACCTTCGCATCGGTGCGCAGCCCGGCGGTGCCGGCGCGGAACTCGGCGAGGATGCGCCTGGCCTGCTCGGGCCAGTCGGCAACCAGCTCGCGTGCGGACGGCTCGCCGAAGATCACCCACACCAGGTTGCGGTCGGCAGGCTCGAGCTGCTCGATCATCGGGTACAGCAACGACTGGGCCCGGTTCCACGCGAGGTACTCCCAGCGGGGACCCAACACGTACGCCGGCGCCGGTTGCATCGATTCGATCAGGCGCACGAGTGCGTCGGGCACATCGTCCACGTCAGGTACGGGCTCGCCCGGTGTGCGGGTGGCCAGCGCGAGCAGGTGATGACGTTCGGCATCATCGAGCTGCAAGCTGCGCGCCAATGCCTCCAGCACGTCGACCGAGGCGTTGATCGGCCGGCCCTGCTCCAGCCAGGTGTACCAGGTGACCGACACGCCAGCGAGTACGGCGATCTCCTCGCGGCGCAGACCCGGCGTGCGACGCCCCCTGCCCGGTGGCAACCCGACGTCGTCGGGGCGCAGCGCTTCGCGTCGGGCACGCAGGAACGCGGCAAGCTCGTCACGACGGTTCATGAACCCATTCGATCACGCGACGAGCGGACCTCAACCGCCATTTGTCGCGGGCACGTAGGTGCGGCACGGCTGGCCGCGCAGGGAACCGCAGGCGGGTGGGATGGGGGCACCGACGACGACGGGCACCACCGACAGCACGAGCTGCGACATGTGCACTTCGTCGCGCACCACGGTGACGGTCTCACCGTCGCTGATGGTGCGGAACGCCCAGATCGCCCGGCTGTTGCCCGGAGCGTCGATGGTGAGGCGGATGCGGCTGCCCGCGCGGAACGGATGCGCGAACGGGAAGAGGTCCACGCGCGCGAGCACGCCCTCGCCGGCGGGAATGTCGGCCGCGTCGTCCTTCAAGTGGGTGTGAACCGGGTGCAGTTCGGTGCTGGCGGCCTCGTCGAGCGCACGCTGGCTGGCGCGTAGCCAGCCGCTCTGCACGTAGATTTCGGTGCCGTCGGGGCGAACCTCGGTGATCGACACCTCCAGGTCGGTGTCAGCGGCGTCGGCGGCGATCCACAGGTCCACTGAACCGGGGCCGACCACCACCGTGTCGGTGGCCAGCGGGGCGGTGATGAAGCCGAGCCCGGTGCCGTCGGGGATGGGCTGCCAGTCGTACGTCACGTCGGCGCGCCACACGCCGTTGCCGCCACCCTGGTCGGTGCCGTTGTAGAACGTTGCCGGCAAGGCGCTGGGGTCGGCGGTGTAACCGGCTTCGAACGGCTCCGCGTTGCCCTGCACGAGCGCGCCGCCGTTGGACAGCGACCAAGTAGTTGCCTGTGCCTCGGGGATCGGCCAGGCGTCGAACTCGGCGACGAAGTTGGGTTCGGGGGTGCCCGGGCTGAAGGCCGCGTTGCCGCCCTGCTCGAAGAACACGCGCACCGGCTTGTCGTCCTCGAAGGTGGCCAGCGCATCGTCGAAGGTCATTCCGTCGAAGCGGCTCTCGAACGGGCCGAACGTGCTGACGCCCCAGAGCGAGCCGCCGAGCGCGGCAGCGATGGCCGGCCCGGAGGAAAGGTCGGGGACCTTCTTGCCGACGTAGAGCTGCAGGAACTCCATGTACCGGCCGGCGACCGGCGGAGTGAGCGATTCGGTGTGCAGGCCGTTGGTCAGCGTCACGTACACGTGCGGGGAGTTGGTGAAGTTGGGCAGCATCTGCGGGAAGTGGCCGCCGGTCTGCTCGTCCTGCCAGGCTCCGGCAATGAACACCGGCACCTCGATGCGGTCGACGAACGTGATTGGCGCCAACGAGTCGCCCAGTGGGTTGGCGTAGAACGGGTTGTCGTCGATCTCGGCGACGAGATCCGGGTTCTGCAGGCGCAGCAACTGGTTGTCGGCGCACGTCACGTCGCCACCGTCGGCACGTTCCTTCGTCCAGCCCTGACCGTACGGCTTGCCGCTGTCGACGCGCTTCTGCGTCCAGTCGACGGCGAAGCCAGTGTTGAGGATGCCGCCGGGGTAGAGAGTGCTGCGGAAGCTGTCGTCGAGCACCGAGAGGGGAGTGATGCTGTTCAGGCTGGGCGGCTGTGTGGCGGCCACGTACAGCTGGCTGATGCCGGGGTAGCTGATGCCGACCATGCCGACCTCGTGGTCCATGACCCACGGCTGGGCGGCGACGGCCTCGATCACGTCGTAGCCGTCCAGCGACTGCACGGTCTCGAAGAAGCGGAACGAGCCGCCGCTGCAACCGGTGCCGCGCATGTTGACGCCCACGTAGGCCAGCCCCTGGGCGGTGTAGAGCGCAGCGATGGCTGCGCTGTCCGGGTCGCTGGGCTGGTAGCCGCTGTACTCGACGACGGTGGGGTACGGGCCGTCCTCGACCGCGCCGGGAAGGATGACGTTGGCGCTCAGCGTGGTGCCATCGCGCACCGTGATGTACCCGAACCCGCCGGCAGGAAGCAGCGGCTGCTCGTCGTAGATGGCCTGCTCGGGCACGTCGGTGACCGAGGCGACCGCGAACGGGTCGGTTCGCTCCGTCTCGCTCTCGATCACGTACTCGCCGGGGGCGACGTTGCGGAACAGCAGCGCACCCTGCTCGTCGACGGTGCCGGTGGCGGTGAGTTCGCCGGGGGCGGTGCGCACGGTGAGCGTGTCGCCGGGAGTGGCGCCCAGCACGGCGACCTGCTCGGAGCCGGGCATCAGCCGGAACGTGGCAGCCGCCATGTCGGGGCCGGGAGGCGTGGTGGTCTCGGCGGCGACGGTCGTGGTCTCGGCGGCACCGGTGGTGACCGGCGACGAGGTGCCGTCGTCGCTGCAGGCGACGACGAGCAGGGATGCGGCAAGCACTGCTGAGCAGCGGCGGAAGAACATGCTGGCGAGTCTCCCATGCAGGTGTGCGCTCAACCGGACCGGAGCCGACAGAATGGTCGGGTGATTGATCTACAGGCGATGCTCGCCGACCTGGAATTGCTCGTCAACACCGAGTCGCCGTCGCTCGACGTGCCGCGCCTCACGGAATCGGCCCGCGTGCTGGCGGCGGTGATGCTGCAGCGGCTCGGTTCGCCACCGGTGGTCGTCGACGGCCCAGCCGGGCCGCACGTGCACTGGAGCGGTGGCGGTGTGCCCAAGGTGCTCATCGTCGGCCATCACGACACCGTCTTCCCCGTTGGGTCGTGCGCAGCTCGTCCGTTCACGGTCGCCGACGGCAAGGCCACCGGCCCTGGTGTGTTCGACATGAAGGCGGGTGTGATCCAGGCGGTGCACGCGGTTGCCTCCCTGGCCGACCGCAGCGGCGTCGAGATCCTCATCACCTCCGACGAGGAGGTTGGCAGCACTACCAGCCGGGAATTGATCGAAGCGCGTGCTCTCGCCTGCGGCAACGTGCTGGTGTGTGAAGCCAGCGCCGACGGTGGCGCGCTGAAGACCGCCCGCAAGGGCACCGGGGCCTACGAGGTGGTCGTGCACGGCCGGGCCGCCCACGCCGGCCTCGAACCGGAGAAGGGCATCAACTCGCTGGTCGCGGCAGCTGAACTGATCACCTGTATCGCCACCTTCGGCAATCCGGTGACGGCGACGACGGTGACACCGACGGTGGCGGTGGCCGGCACCGCCGAGAACGTCGTGCCCGCTCAGACGCGAGTGAAGGTCGATGTTCGCGTCGAGCAACCCGGCGAGAAGGAACGGCTGCAGGCCCTGTTCGCCTCGCTCACCACCTCCGTCGCGGGTGCCACCATCGAGGTCACCGGCGGTATCGATCGCCCGCCGATGCCTGCCTCGGCCTCCGCCACGTTGTTCCCCATCGCGGTCGCGGCGGGTGCGGCCATCGGGTTCGGCGAGGTGCGCGGTGTGGGCGTCGGCGGCGGCAGCGACGGCAATTTCACGGCGGCTATCGGTGTACCCACGCTCGATGGTTTGGGTGCCGTCGGTGGTGGCGCCCACGCCGACCACGAGTTCGTCGTCGTCGACACCATGCCCGAACGGGCCCGGCTGCTCGCGGCCATCATCGAACGGCTGTAGGCTGCCGCACCGGTCTTTCGGCCCTGTTCGCCGAGTTCGGCCGACCGCTACTCTGAACGCACTTGCGGTCACCCCGAGTGGTTGCTATCGATGGACGGGAGGGCCAGGCGGATGCGCGACATGACGCTCGACGATCTGCACGGTGCGGTGGGCGTCGAACACATGCTGACGTACGCAGACGGGTTCCGTCGGCGGATTTACGTGGTAGACCGCGAAGTGCCGTTCCCCGAGGGACGGCTGATCGTCTCCAGCACCGACACCGCCGGCGTGATCACCCACGCCAACGAATCGTTCGTGGCGATGTCGGGCTTCTCGCTCGAAGAGCTGATCGGCGAGCAGCACTACATCCTGCGCCACCCAGACATGCCGCCGGCGGCGTTCAAAGGCCTGTGGGACACGGTCAACGAAGGCCAGAAATGGCACGGGTACGTGAAGAACCTCCGCAAGGACGGCGCCCACTACTGGGTGCACGCTGCCGTGGTGCCCAACATCCGCAACGGCCGCATCGTCGGCTTCACGTCGGTTCGTCGCAAGCCGTCGCGCAGCAAAGTGGCCGAGGCGGCTGCGCTGTACCCGACGCTCTTCCACTGAAAGCACGGCCCACATGAGTCTCATCTTCACCGTCAGCCCCGACTTCAACACGAAGTACCTGCCGGGCTGGTTCGTGGTCAACACCATGCTGCAGCGCCAGACCGGTCTCGCGATCCACCTGGAGACGTTCGACGACTTCGACAGCTTGCACGACGCCACCCGGCTCGACCAGATCGACCTGATCTACGCGAACCCGTTCGATGCGGCCCGACTGGTTCGAGACCACGGGTTCGTCGCGCTGGTGCGCCCACACGCACGGCCCGACGAGGCAGTCGTGGCCGCCCGCGCGGGCAGCCTGGTCTCGTCGGTCGAGTCGCTGCGCCCCGGCACCCGCATTGCCAGCACTGACAACCCTGACGTGCACATGATGGGCATGATCATGATCGAGCCCGCAGACCTGGACGCGGACAACGTCACGGTGCAGCAACGCCCCAGCTACGTCCTAGTGGCCAAGAGCCTGCTCGACGACGACGCCGACATCGGCTTTTTCCTCGCCGAGACGTTCGACGAGCTGTCCGAGACCATTCGTAAGCAGTTGCAGGTGCTCGTGCGCAGTGAGATCCAGGTGATCAGCCACGTCTTCCTCGCGCACCCCCGTGTCGCGCAGCAGATGCTGCTCATTCGCACCGCCCTGCTCGCTCTGGCAGGCGACGCCAGGGGCGCGATGGCCCTCGAAGACGTGGGCATCGACCACTTCGAACCGGTCGAGCAGGAAGAGGTCGAGTTCATGATCGACCTGATGACTGCGCTCACTGCCTGACGTCGCTGCCCGCCGAGCACGATGGGTGTGTCGTGTGTCACACTGTGGGATGCAACAGAACGTCGGACACCTCCTCAGCAAGCGCACGCTCATGAACCCCACCAACGAGGCGCTGTACGACGTCGCCGCCCAGCGGCGTTTCACGTTCCGCGAGCTTGACGACAGCACCAACCAGGTCGCCAACGCTCTGCTCGGGCTGGGGGTGCAGAAGGGTGACCGGGTGGCGATGTTGATGATGAACTCGCACGAGTTCGTCGCCACGTTCTTCGCCATCGCCAAGATCGGCGCCGTGATCGTGCCGCTCAACTGGCGGTTGGTGGCCGATGAATTGGAGTTCATCCTCAAGGATGGCGGATGCACCATGCTCGTCGCCGGTGCCGAGTTCGCTCCGACGGTGACGGAACTGCACAGCCGCGGCGAGCGCACCGATGTGCGCAATTGGGTGCACGTGGGCGATGCCGCCGCCCGTCCCGTCTTCGCCGAGCAGTTCGACGGCATCGTGGACGGGCAGTCCACGACGGAGCCGCCGCTCACGGCCTGGAACGACGACCTGCTCTACATCATGTACACCTCGGGGACCACCGGGTTGCCGAAGGGCGTGATGCACACCCACGACACGCAGATGGCCGCCCTCGTCACGCTCAACGCCACCGCCGACTACCGCATCGGCGATCGCTACCTCAACGCAATGCCGCTGTTCCACGTCGGTGCGCTCACCCCTGCCATCGTCACCGTCTACCGCGGGCTGGCGCAGGTCCTGATGCGGTCGTTCGACCCGATGAAGGTCTGGCAGTTGGTGAAGGACGAGCGCATCTCCAGCGCGCTGCTCGTGCCCGCGATGCTCGGTGCCTGTCGCTCCCTGTACGACCCCGCAGTGCACGATCACTCGTCGCTGCGCTGGTTCCTCAGTGGTGCCGCCCCGGTGCCCGTGTCGCTGATCGAGGGCTACGCCGCGATGGGCATCGAGATCCACCAGGTGTACGGGCTCACCGAGACCTGCGGTCCCGCTTGCCTCACCACCCCCGAAGATGCGTTGCGCAAGGCCGGCTCCACTGGCAAGGCGTTCTTCCACACCGACGTGAAGGTGGTGCGCCCCGACGGCAGCGAGTGCGACATCGACGAGGCCGGTGAGGTGGTGGTGCGTGGCGACCACATCATGACCGGTTACTGGAACCGCCCCGAAGCCACCGCCGCCTCCATCCGCGACGGCTGGTTCTACACCGGCGACGTGGCGGTGGCCGACGACGAAGGGTTCATCTGGATCCAGGACCGGCTGAAGGACATGATCATCTCCGGTGGCGAGAACGTGTACCCGGCCGAGGTCGAGAACGTGGTGCTCAGCCACCCCGGCGTCGCCGATGTTGCGGTGATCGGTATCCCCTCGGAGAAGTGGGGCGAGTCCCCGCTGGCCATCGTGGTGCGCCGCGACCCAGAGCTCACCGAAGCCTCGGTGCTCGCGCACTGCGAAGGCAAGCTGGCACGGTTCAAGACGCCGGTGGCGGTGCAGTTCGTCGAAGCAGTGCCGCGCAACGCCTCCGGCAAGGCGCTGAAGCGGGAACTGCGCCTGCAGTTCCCCAGCGACTGACGGACTACTTTTCGCCCTCGAGGGCCATCAGGCCACCGCTGCCGAGGGTGCCGGCGTTGCGGTACACCTCCAGCTTGGCGCGGCTGTCGTCGATGTCGAGGTTGCGCATGGTGAGCTGGCCGATGCGGTCGAGCGGGCCGAACGCCTGGCCGTCGACTTTCTCCATGCTCAACCGCTCTGGCGCGTAGGTGAGGTTGGGGCTGACCGTGTCGAGGATGGTGTAATCGTCGCCGCGACGCAGGCGCACTGTGACCTCGCCGGTCACGGCGGCGCCCACCCAACGCAGCAGCGGCTCGCGCAACATCAGGCTCTGCGGGTCGAACCAGCGGCCCTCGTACAGCAGGCGACCGAGGCGGCGGCCCATGGTGCGGTAGTTCTCGATGGTGTTCTCGTTGTGGATGCCGGTGATCAGGCGCTCGTAGGCGATGTGCAGCAGTGCCAGGCCGGGGCCTTCGTAGATGCCACGGCTCTTGGCCTCGATGATGCGGTTCTCGATCTGGTCGCACATGCCCAGGCCGTGACGGCCGCCGATGATGTTGGCGGCCAGGACCAGTGCCACCTTGTCCTCGAACTCTTCACCGTTGATGGCGACCGGCCAGCCCTCGTGGAAGCGCACCGTGACGACTTCGGCGGCAATGGCCACGTCGTCGCGGTAGTGGGCGACGCCCATGATGGGGTCGACGATGTCCATGCTGGTGCCCAGTTCCTCGAGGACCTTGGCCTCGTGGGTGGCACCCCAGATGTTGGCGTCGGTGCTGTACGCCTTTTCCTTGCTGGCGCGGTAGGGCAGGTTGCGCTCGGTGAGGAACTCGCTCATCTCGTCGCGGCCGCCCAGTTCGTCGACGAACGCTTCGTCGAGCCAGGGCTTGTAGATGCGCAGGTTGGGGTTGACCAGCAGGCCGTAGCGGTAGAACCGCTCGATGTCGTTGCCCTTGTAGGTGCTGCCGTCGCCCCAGATGTCGACGCCGTCCTCCTGCATCGCACGCACGAGCAGCGTGCCGGTGACAGCCCTACCCAGGGGGGTGGTGTTGAAGTACGTCTTGCCGGCGGTGGTGATGTGAAAGGCACCGCACTGCAGCGCGACGAGGCCCTCGTGCACCAGTTCGGTACGGCAATCAATGATGCGGGCGTGCTCGGCGCCGTACTGCTTGGCCCGGTCGGGTACACCGGGCAGGTCGGGTTCGTCCTGCTGGCCGAGGTCTGCGGTGTAGCAGTAGGGCACGGCGCCCTTCTCGCGCATCCACGCGACGGCGGCCGATGTGTCGAGACCGCCGCTGAACGCAATACCGACGCGTTCGCCGACGGGGAGGGAAGTGAGCACCTTGGACATCCCGGTCGACGCTACCGACTCGGCCCAAGGTCCGCGGCGTCGCCACCCATGCGGTGAGCAGCAAGCTGCGCGCCGCCGACCCGTTCCGGCGATCCGGGACGATTCCGTCTCGGAAACCGGGACGATTTCTGCCCAGAAGCCGATTTGGGACGATTCCGGCCCAGAAACCGGCGGTGGAGGTTCGCGAACCCCGAATCGAAATCGAACAGAGAGACCGCGGCGCTCCACAGCCTCCGCCCAGCCCGGGCCGGCCGGGGCTGTCAGTCGGCGATTGCCGGCGCGGGGCCCGAGACCCTGCGATACATCCCCGCCAGGCAGGCGGCCGAGATGCACAGCCCAGCGGCGGCGAGCGCGAACTCGATGGCCGCGAAGCCGGGGACGCCGGTGATGTCGAAGGCGGCGATCACCGCGATGAACGCTGCACCGCCGAGGCCCCAGTACGGCAGCCAGCGGTGCCGCAAGAGTGCCGAGACGCTGAGTGCGATGGGCACCGTGAACGGCAGCAGGTTGACCAGCAGCAGCGTGGGGTCCGTGGACGGCCCCAGCCACCATGTGGCCAGGCCCAGCAGGCGCGAGCTGTACCAGATGGCAGCGAAGCTGCCGGCGATCAGTAGCCAACCGATCCAGAACACGGTGGTCCAGTGCGGCTGCAGGTGGCCAGGCTGTGGCCAGGCGGGCTGGGGTGGCTCGGTGGGCTCAGGGGGAGGCGCGTCGAACGGGGCATCGGGATACGGCTGCACTGTCGATGGAGGGTAGCCGGTCGCGTCGGCGCGCGGCTCGACAGCGCACCAGCAGGTAACCTCCCTGCCCGTGACAGCCGAGCCATTCCGCAAGCTCAGCATCTTCTTCCCGATGTGGAACGAAGAGGCCTACATCGAGCGTGCCGTTGGCTACGCCAAGGAAGAGTGCGAGTCACTCATCGGCAAGGGCGAGATCCTCGATTACGAACTGATCGTCGTCGACGACGCGAGCACCGACCGCACACCGCAAATGGCCGATGAACTCGCCGCTGCCGACCCGCGTGTGCGCGTTGTGCACCATCCGGTGAACCGCAAGCTCGGCGGCTCGATCAAGACCGGGTTCGCTGCCGCCACCGGCGACCTGGTGCTGTACAGCGACGCGGATCTGCCGTTCGACATGGTCGAGGTCGGGCGTGCTGTGCATCTGATGCGCTACTACGACGCCGACATCGTCAGCGCGTTCCGTCACGACCGCACCGGTGAGGGCAGCAGCCGGGCGATCTACACGTTCTTCTACAACGTGCTCATCCGCCGGCTGTTCGGTGTGCGGCTGCGCGACATCAACTTCGCGTTCAAACTGTGCCGCACTCGCATCTTCGAGCACATCACGTTGCAGAGCGAAGGGTCGTTCATCGACGCCGAGCTGATCATCCGCACCAAGAAGTTGGGCTACGACGTCATCCAGTTCGGCGTCGATTACTTCCCCCGCACCCGTGGCGAGAGCACGTTGGCGTCGCTGGGTGTCATCCGGACGATCGTGCGCGAGATGTTCCAGCTGCGTAAGGAACTGCGTGGCATCACCCCGGTCGTCGGCCCCCAGGCCTGACGGGAATCACACCTAGACCCGTCACCGCGAAGCCCCCTGGGCGTCTCTGGTTGGTAGATTTCATCCATCCGACCCCCCCGGAGTAGTTCGTGAACAGCCGTAGGCCACCCGCACAGCCGCAGCGCCGGCGTAACCAGCAGCCGCCCCCCTCGCCCGTGGGGCGCTGGATGCCTGCTCTTGCCGCGGCCGGAGTGCTTGCTGTGGTGGTGTTCGTCGGGTTCTCCGGTGGCGGCGACGAGGCGGTCTCGGGTAGCTCCCCGGGCGCGAACCCTGGCGCGGTCGACGGTTCGGCACTCACGGTGCCCGTCAGTACGCTGCCGCAGGTTGTCATCCCCACCGACCCGTCGTTGCAGAAGACCCAGCTCAGCGGTTCCATCCGCAAGGGCAGCTTCGGTGCCGACGTCAATTCGCTGCAGCAGCGGCTGCACGACCTCGGCTTCGATCCGGGTCCCGTCGATGGCCAGTTCGGCAGTGGCACCGAGCAAGCGCTGTGGGCCTTCGAGAAGCTGGTGCTGGGCACCACGTCCAGCGAGGCCACCGGTGTGCTCACCAACGACATGTGGCAGACGATGCAAGATCCCATCGTCATCCAGCCAAAGCGTGCCGAGGGCATCGGCAACTCCCACATGGAGATCTTCCTCGACAAACAGGTCGCCATCGTCTTCACCGACGACAAGCCCACGCTCATCACCCACATCTCCTCGGGCACCGGCGAAATTTGGTGCGAGGTCGTCAAGTACGACACCGACGACAAGGGCCAAATCCTGGAAGTGCCCATCGAGAAGGACGTGTGCGGCGTGTCGACGACGCCGGGCGGCGTCTTCGAGTTCTATCGTCGCTACGAAGGCAACCGCCAGGGGCCGCTGGGCGGCATGTGGAACCCGGTCTACTTCAACTACGGCATCGCGGTGCACGGCGCCAAGAACGTACCGCTGACACCGGAATCGCACGGCTGCATCCGTCTGCCGATGTTCATCGCCGACTACTTCCCGTCGCTGGTGAAGAACGGCGACAACGTCTACGTGTGGGATGGCAAGAAGGAACCCGAGCAGCAGTCGAAGCGGGACATGACGCCCATCTTCAACTACCCCAACCCGGACTCCACCACCACCTCCTCGAGCTCCACCACCACGACGGTGAAGCCGACCACCACGACGGTGAAGCCGACCACCACGACGACAAAGCCGACAATCACGACCTCATCCACCACCACTACGACGGTGGCCACCACCACCACCACCTGAGCAGTCGTCGGCCCGTTCAGGTGCCGTGTCGTTCAGGTGCCGTGTCGTTCAGGTGCCGTGTCG
>Ga0105047_10009932_pt1 | contig 15612 bp, 12 predicted proteins | sample MAT04_FD_78384 | JGI IMG/M metagenome (GOLD analysis project Ga0105047, IMG submission 78384) | Freshwater microbial communities from Lake Fryxell liftoff mats and glacier meltwater in Antarctica - MAT-04 (megahit assembly) | ecosystem: Environmental > Aquatic > Freshwater > Ice > Liftoff... | reverse complement strand
TACCGCTGAAGCACCTTATTTAATGGCAACAATTAAGGAAGTTGAAGAAAAAAGACCAAAGAAGCAAGATACTGAATTCAATGCAATCACTGACTCAATCAGAGAATTGGCTATTGAAATTATTAAAGAAAGTCCAAACATTCCAACCGAAGCCACGTTTGCGATTAAGAATATTGAAAGTCAATCGTTCCTTATCAATTTTGTTTCTTCTAATATGAACCTTATGGTTAAGGAAAAACAAGATTTGTTAGCCATAAACATTTTGAAGGACAGAGCATTGGAAACTTTGCGCTATATGAATATTGAATTGCAGAAACTGGAACTTAAAAATGACATTCAATCCAAAGTTCGTTTCGATTTAGACCAACAGCAACGTGAATATTTTCTGCACCAGCAAATGAAAACAATCCAAGAAGAATTGGGTGGCGTTTCAAACGAACAGGAAATTGAGGAAATGCGTTTAAAATCCAAAACCAAAACTTGGGACGAAAAAACGGCCAAGCATTTTGATAAAGAATTATCAAAAATGCAACGTATGAATCCTCAAGCGCCCGATTTTGGAATACAAAGAAACTATTTAGAGTTATTCTTAGAATTGCCATGGAATTATTATTCAAAAGATAATTTCGATTTAAAACGTGCACAAAAAATTATTGACCGCGACCATTTTGGTTTGGAAGATGTAAAGAAAAGAATCATTGAACATTTGGCAGTTTTAAAATTGCGAAATGATATGAAATCACCAATAATTTGTTTGACCGGACCTCCAGGTGTCGGAAAAACATCTATTGGGAAATCTATTGCAGAAGCTTTAGGCAGAGAATATGTTCGGGTTTCTCTTGGTGGATTGCGCGATGAAGCTGAAATTCGAGGACACAGAAAAACATATATTGGTGCAATGCCGGGAAGAATCATTCAAAGCTTAAAAAAGGCCGGAACTTCCAATCCGGTTTTTGTATTGGATGAAATTGATAAATTATCGACCTCAAATCAGGGAGATCCTTCGTCAGCTTTGTTAGAAGTATTGGATCCAGAGCAAAACAGTGAATTTTATGACAACTTCCTTGAAATGGGGTATGATTTGTCTAAAGTTATGTTCATTGCAACATCTAATACAATGGCATCAATTCAACCAGCCTTAAAAGATAGAATGGAAGTTATTAAAATGACTGGCTATACGATCGAGGAAAAGACGGAAATCGCACGTAAACATTTGTTTCCAAAACAATTGAAAGAACACGGATTGAAACCTAAAGATTTAACAATTGGAAGAAAGCAGTTAGAAAAAATTGTTGAGGGTTACACGCGCGAATCGGGAGTAAGAAGCTTGGAACAAAAATTAGCTCAAGTAATCCGAAATGCAGCAAAATCAGTTGCAATGGAAGAAGAATATAATTTGAAAGTTACCGATGATGATATTGAAAGAATTCTTGGTGCACCAAAATTAGCCCGCGATAAATCGGAAAGCAATGAGGTTGCTGGAGTAGTTACAGGTTTGGCTTGGACCTCTGTTGGTGGCGATATACTATTTATCGAATCACTGATTTCATCCGGAAAAGGAAACTTAACACTGACTGGAAATTTAGGAACGGTAATGAAAGAATCGGCAACAATCGCTTTGGAATATATCAAATCGAATGCTGAACTTTTTGGATTAGCTTCAGAAATGATATCAAAATATAATATTCATTTGCACGTTCCAGAAGGCGCCACACCAAAAGACGGGCCAAGTGCTGGAATAGCCATGCTGACCTCTCTAGTTTCGCTTTTGACACAAACAAAAATCAAAAAAAGTCTAGCGATGACAGGTGAAATAACACTTCGTGGAAAAGTTTTACCAGTAGGTGGAATCAAAGAAAAAATCCTTGCTGCGAAAAGAGCTAACATCAAAGAAATTATTCTTTGTCACGAAAACAAAAGTGACATTGACGAAATTAAGCCCGAATATATTCAAGGTTTGACATTTCATTATGTAAAAGAAATGAGTGAGGTAATTGGATTTGCGCTCACAAATCAAAAGGTAAAAAACGCTAAGATTTTGTAAAGTAAATTTTGTATCTGTGAAAAGGCATGAGTAATATAGTACTTATGCCTTTTTCTTTTAACTTTTTTTCATCCGATATAAAATAATATCTTCGCATTTCCGTTATAGTATCAGCATAAGCCATTTTTTAATGTTTAAAAAAGCAATTTGTATTGGATTTTTTCTTTCTGGTTTGATCAGTTTTGGCCAGATTGGCGGAAAATCGATATACCAGTTTTTGAATTTGGTGACTTCGCCAAGGCAGGCAGCTTTGGGTGGAAAAGTAATTACCTTTTACGATAATGATGTCAATCAGGCGCATTTCAATCCGGCGAACATCAATGCAGAAATGGACAATAAACTTTCACTAAATTACGGAAGTTTGTTTGGCGAAGTTACATATGGAACAGCATCCTATGCTTACACTTATGACCGACACGTTCAAACTTTTTTTGGAGGTGTAAACTATGTTAATTATGGAAAATTTGATGGATATGATGAAAATGGAGTTGAAACTTCAAGCTTTTCCGGAAGTGAAATAGCACTGACTTTTGGTTATGCTTACAACATTCCTTTTTCTGATTTTTATGTTGGTGCCAATGCGAAACTGATTTCTTCTACCTTAGAAAGTTACAATTCATTTGGCGCCGCGATTGATATTGGCGGAATGTTTATCGACACTCGGAATGATGTAAATTGGGCGATTTCTATTAGAAATGTTGGCTTTCAAATAACGCCATATGCTGAAACTAGAGAAAAATTGCCTTTAGAAGTTTTAATAGGTGTTTCTCAATTAATGGAAAATGTTCCGATTCGTTGGCATCTAACACTGGAAAATATGCAACAATGGCAACTGGCATTTTCAAATCCGAATAGGGCAGAAGGCGGATTAGACGGAAGCTCAACCCCAGATAAACCTTCTGTTTTTGGTAATGCTTTACGTCATATAATTGTTGGAATCGAATTGTTTCCAGAAAAGAGTTTTAACTTGAGACTAGGCTATAATTTTAGAAGAGCGGAAGAATTGCGTATTTTGGAACAACGAAATTTCTCTGGACTTTCAGTTGGTTTCGGATTAAAAATGAATAATATAAAGTTCAATTATTCCTATTCACGATACACACTTGCCGCAAATTCAAGTCTTTTTGGACTAACAATTGACTTTGCTAATAACCGATATTAAACTATTTATTTTGAAAAAGATTACTATTGCCATCGACGGATTTTCATCAACGGGAAAAAGCACGTTAGCCAAACAATTAGCCAAACATTTGGGTTATATTTATGTAGATACTGGTGCAATGTATCGTGCGATAACTTTTTTTGCAATGCAAAATGGATACATCAGCAAAGATTTTTTCGACAAACAGACGCTAATAAACGCCTTACCTTTTATAAAATTGCATTTCGAATTCAATGCCGATTTAGGTTTTGGTGAAATGTTTGTTAATGATGTCAATGTTGAAAAGGAAATCAGGACGCTTGATGTTTCTAATTTTGTGAGCTTTGTTGCCGAAGTTTCTGAAGTTCGAGCCAAATTGGTTGAGCAACAACAAGAAATGGGCAAAGAAAAAGGAATTGTTATGGATGGTCGCGATATTGGAACTGTAGTTTTTCCGAAAGCCGAATTGAAAGTATTTATGACGGCAAGCTCCGAAACACGCGCTCAAAGGCGTTTTGATGAGTTGCAGGCAAAAGGTGAAGACGTTTCTCTAGAAGATGTTCTAAAAAATGTTGTAGATCGCGACTATATTGATACGCACCGTCAAGATTCTCCTTTGATGCAAGCCGATGATGCAATAGAAATCGATAATTCTTACCTTACTCGTGACGAACAATTTAATGCCGTTCTAGAAATGGTAGACGACGTTACGAAATCGTTATAAATTTTTGTTTATCTCAATTATAATAGTAGATTTACGAGCTATTTTTTAATTAAATCAAAACTATTACATGAGTATAAAATTCAGATTGACTTTAATGAGTTTTCTCCAATTCTTCGTTTGGGGAGCATGGTTAATTACAATTGCAAATTATTGGTTTGGAACACAACAATGGAGTGGCGCAGAATTTGGAGCAATATTTTCAACTTTAGGAATTTCATCAATTATTATGCCTGCTATTACAGGTATTATTGCCGATAAATGGATAAATGCAGAAAAACTATACGGCGTTTTACATATTCTTGGAGGAATTGCTTTGTTATATCTTCCTCAAGTTCAAGATCCAACAACATTTTATTACGTAATTTTTGCAGCCATGTTGTGCTATATGCCAACTATTTCATTATCTAATTCTATTGCTTACAACATTTTAAAATCGAATAATTTTGATGTAATTAAAGTTTTTCCGCCAATTAGAGTTTGGGGAACAATTGGTTTTATTGCAGCCATGTGGATTACTAATCTTTCTGATAATAAAGCGTCAGCGAACATGTTTTATATTGCGGCTTTTGCAGCTTTTGCTTTAGGATTATATTCTTTTACTTTACCAAAATGTCCGCCACAGAAATTAATTTCTGACGATGCTTCTTTAGGAGCTAAACTTGGAATAAATGCATTTAAATTATTCGGAACCTATAAAATGGCATTATTTTTTATATTCTCAATGTTTCTTGGTGGTGCTTTACAATTAACTAATATGTATGGCGACGTTTATTTATCAGAGTTTTCTAAAATTCCGCAATACGCCGACTCTTTCGTAGTTAAATATTCTACCATAATTATGTCGATTTCTCAAATATCAGAAACCCTGTTTATATTGGCTATTCCGTTCTTTTTAAAGCGATTTGGAATTAAACAAGTAATGTTGATTTCTATGTTGGCTTGGGTTTTGCGTTTTGGATTGTTCGCTTACGGAAATCCAATTGACGGTTTATGGATGATTATCGCTTCGTGTATTGTGTACGGAATGGCATTTGATTTCTTCAACATTTCAGGTTCTTTATTTATCGAAACCACCACCGATTCTAAGATTCGATCTTCAGCTCAAGGTTTGTTTATGATGATGTCTAATGGTTTTGGAGCATTTTTTGGAGGAATTATAAGTGGTTATGTAATTGATAAGTATTTCACGCAAGATGGTGTACGAGATTGGCATAACATTTGGCTTTCTTTCGCAGGTTATGCTTTAGTAATTGCAATTGCTTTTGCTGTATTGTTTAAACACAAGCACAATCCTGATGATGTTGCTAGTGTAAGTCACTAACAAATATAAAAAAAGAGCTAGTTTATTTTAGCTCTTTTTTATTGACTTCATTTTGGAGTTTTAAAACTTCATAATCAGTATTTAATTTGAGAATTTTTCTTCCTCCATCTATAGAAAGTAAATTATAGCGAATTAGTGAAACTACCAATGGTCGTAATTTTTCGTAGTCATATTCTAAATTGGATTGGAAAAATGTGATTGTTTTTTCGCCATTTTTTAATTCCAATCGCACTACATTATTTGTTCCATTGGATAATCTGGGAAAAAAGGACGGTTTTATTTTAATATATTCAAGACCTTCATAATCATTCATTCGTAGAAAAATTTTATCAATCATTTCAATTGAATACACTTTATCTTTTATTTGAATATAACTAGAATCAAAAATTATGGAATCATTTAGCTTTCCATAAAGTGGTTTTATTCTGAATATATTGGCAAACAATAAAATAAATCCACATATTATAATGATTCCAATTGCGTAATTAATTACATAAGCGAATCTTGTATGTTGTAATGAACTACCAAGAATTCCAAAAAACACCAACAGTACAAACAACACATTTTCAATATTTAAATGAAAAGTTTTGTTGTCGCGCTCAAAAATAGGAAATGAAACCATTGCTTATTTAGACTGTTTTTTTTATTAAAGATAGTACTGTAAAAATTACACTTATTAATCGCTTTAAAAAACAAAAAGTGTTTTGCAAATATATAAAAAAGTAGTACTTTTGCAGTCCAAAATGTAGAGTAGGGTTTCATTTGGAAATCAATTATTTATGTAAAACACTTTTGTTTTTCTATCGCGTAAAGAAACTCACGAAAAACAAAATACAAATTATTTTACCAGCATGGCTGTATTAAACAAAGAACAAGAAGCGTTTTTAAATGAATTTAACTGGCACAACTATTCGGAAGGAATTGACGCAGTAGACCAAAAAAACTTGGAAGAGTTTGAAAATATGGTTACTAAAACGTTCATTTCAACGGATCAAGAAGAAGTTGTTGAAGGTGTAGTAGTAAGAATTACGGACAGAGACGCAATTGTTGACATTAACGCGAAATCAGAAGGTGTAATTTCATTGAACGAATTCCGTTACAACCCAGGATTAAAAGTGGGTGACAAAGTAGAAGTATTAATTGACATCCGTGAGGACAAAACTGGTCAATTAGTATTATCTCACAGAAAAGCAAGAACTATCAAATCTTGGGATAGAGTAATTTCTGCTAACGAAACAGGTGAAATTGTTACTGGTTTTGTTAAATGTAGAACTAAAGGAGGTATGATTGTAGATGTTTTTGGAATTGAAGCATTTTTACCAGGTTCGCAAATTGATGTGAAACCAATCCGTGACTATGATGTATATGTGAACAAAATGATGGAATTCAAAGTGGTGAAAATCAATCACGAATTCAAAAACGTTGTTGTTTCTCACAAAGCGCTTATTGAAGCAGATATCGAAGTGCAGAAAAAGGAAATTATTGGTCAATTAGAAAAAGGACAAGTATTAGAAGGTGTTGTTAAAAACATTACTTCTTATGGTGTGTTTATTGACTTAGGTGGTGTTGATGGATTAATCCACATTACTGACCTTTCTTGGTCAAGAATCAATCACCCAAGTGAAGTTCTTGAATTAGACCAAAAATTAAACGTTGTAATTCTTGATTTTGATGATGAGAAAACAAGAATTCAATTAGGATTGAAACAATTGAACGCTCACCCATGGGACGCTTTAAGTGCTGACTTGAAAGTTGGAGATAAAGTAAAAGGTAAAGTAGTTGTAATCGCTGATTACGGTGCATTTATTGAAGTTGCTGAAGGTGTTGAAGGTTTAATCCACGTTTCTGAAATGTCATGGTCTACGCACTTGCGTTCGGCTCAAGACTTCGTAAAAGTGGGTGATGTTGTTGAGGCCGTTATCTTGACTCTTGATAGAGATGATAGAAAAATGTCTTTAGGTATCAAACAATTGTCTCAAGATCCTTGGACAGATATTACGTCTAAATATCCTATAGGTTCTAAACATACAGGAATCGTTAGAAACTTTACTAACTTCGGTATATTCGTTGAGTTAGAAGAAGGAATTGATGGTTTAGTTTATATCTCTGACCTTTCTTGGACTAAGAAAATCAAACACCCATCTGAATTCGTAAACGTAGGAGACAAATTAGATGTAGTAGTATTAGAATTAGATGTTGACGGACGTAAATTATCTTTAGGTCACAAACAAACAACAGATAACCCTTGGGACAAACATGAAGATTCTTTCGCTGTTGGAACTATCCACAACGGAACGATTTCTGAAATTGTTGACAAAGGAGCTACCGTAGATTTCGGAGATGATGTTGTTGCGTTTATTCCAACACGTCACTTAGAAAAAGAAGATGGTAAAAAATTGAAAAAAGGAGAAGCAGCTGACTTTAAAGTTATTGAATTCAACAAAGAGTTCAAAAGAGTTGTAGCATCTCACACGGCTATCTTTAGAGAAGAAGAAGAGAAAAATGTTAAAGCTGTTGCAGATGCAGTTAGCTCTAATAATAATGCTCCGGCTTCAACTTTAGGAGATAACAATGATATTCTTGCTGGATTAAAAGCAAAAATGGAAAAAACTGAGAAAAAGAAATAAATTCTTTATTCATAGTAATTAAAAAGTCCCGAGCAATCGGGACTTTTTTTTGTTAATTATTATAATATTTTCGCTGCCAAATCTCCTCGTTAAAATTTTTACCCATCATAAAGAAGTAGTATAGAAATACTGCAACAATACTTTTAAAGGCAAACAGGAACACTATGATTGGTGCAAGTGGTACTGATTTACTTAAGTTATTAGTTGGAACCAAATATGTAACAATCAGACTTGCCAAAATACTGAAGATGATAAAATTCGAAAGATTTTTCAAAGGGAATACTATTAGTTTGCGTAAGGGATGCATATCATCTCCCCATTTGTGAATTAGGTAAAAATACCCATTAGCCATTGGAACAAAAAGTAAAGGGTCGTCATAGTTTATTAAATGAAAAGCTTTACTTGGTGCTATTATTTTAAACCCTTCTAAGGTTGTGTCATGATTTTTTTCCATGATTCTAACTTCGGAGATAGCTTCCTCTGGAATTGTATTTTTAAATAAATTACTATCTAAAAATCGAAGCCTGTAATCAACACAAATGGTTTTGATTTGCTCGATATGAAAAATCCTGTGCGTTTCTAATAAATCGAATTGTAGTTCATTGGTTTTTGTTGAACTTTTCTTTTTAAGGTTGGACGAAATAGTCGTTCTTTCAACCTCATTTTCGAAAAAAATAGCTTTGATTTCTTCCATGATTACCGATTCTGGTTTGAATTTTCTTCTTTCGGAAAGTAATTTCTTTTCAATGTTTAGCTTATTCAGTAGCATTTTTAAACTTTTTAAATTATAATGTGACACCTATTCCTTAAAAATTAAATTACAAATAATATTCTAATAAATAAAAAAAAGTCCTTTATTTTTATGAAATCCAGTTAGTTGAACTAGTGTTAAATTTTTACGTATTGTTAAAATTTGATAAAAAAGCAACTTTTTAAAAACCATAAGCAATTTCATGGCGTAAATGACCCTATAACTTTTAAAACATAAGATTATGAAAACTAGAAATTTTTTATCAACTGCCTTTCTTGCATTGACCATCTTTGCATCTACATTAACGTTTGCACAAAAAGAAAAAACGGTTATGGTTGGTGGTGCGGCCATGTATCCATCAAAAAACATTGTTGAAAATGCCGTAAACTCAAAAGATCATACCACATTGGTTGCCGCTGTAAAAGCTGCAGGATTAGTTGAAACATTGCAAGGAAAAGGACCATTCACCGTGTTTGCTCCAACAAATGCTGCTTTTGATAAATTAGCAAAAGGAACGGTAGAAACTTTATTGAAACCAGAAAATAAAAAAATGCTACAAACAATATTGACTTACCATGTAGTTGCAGGAAAAATGAATGCATCTGATATCGCGGCTGCAATTAAGAAAGCGGGCGGTAAAGCTACTTTGAAAACGGTTAGTGGCGCAACGTTAACTGCTTGGATGAAAGGTTCAGCTTTGTATTTAACAGATGAAAACGGGAATAGTGCTAAAGTTACAATCGCTGACGTAAACCAATCTAATGGTGTTATTCACGTTATTGATGCTGTAGTTACTCCAAAAGCATAATTTATACTTGTACTTCAAAACTATTTAGTATAAAATGGAAAGTCTCCCTTTAAGGTTGGGGAGACTTTTTTATTTACTATTTTTTATGGATTATAATTTTGCTTACTGTCGTAAACTCGCGCCAACTTCAGTTTCAAAATTCTTTTGAAGCTTGGTCATAATTTTATCAATTTGCTCCTCTGTTAATGTTTTTGTATTATCTTGTAATGTGAAACTCACCGCATACGACTTCTTACCTTCCGGAAGATTTTTCCCCTCGTAAACATCAAACAAATTAATGTCTTTTAGCAATGATTTTTCAGTATGGCGTGCAACGGTATAAATCGAATCAAAAGCAACATTACTATCAACCAAAAGTGCTAAATCCCTTCGAACTTCAGGATATTTCGGAATATCAGTAAATTTAATTTTGTTGTTGATTAATTTCAAAATCAAATTCCAGTTGAAATCGGCAAAGAATACTTCTTGCTTGATATCGAAATATTTTAAAATAGATTTTTTTACCGATCCAAATTCAACTAAAACATCAGTACCATAAGCAATAGCAATTCCTTCAGCAAACACATCAGAAGTTACCGGTTTGCTTTGAAGTTTACCAATTCCCAAACGCGCTAAAACTGAATTAACGTAGCCTTTAAATAAAAAAAAGTCCGAAGGTTTTCCAGTAGTAGTCCAGCTTTCTGTGGCTCTGCCACCGGAAACGAACATCGTCAAATGCTTGGGTTCATCGTAGCCAGAAAGTGTTTTATGGTACGTTTTTCCAAATTCGAATAATTTTAAATCACCATTTCTTCTATTGATATTATACGAAACCGCTTCTAATCCTGAAAATAACAACGATTGCCGCATTGCAGCCAAATCAGTGCTTAGCGGATTCAACATTATAACACTTTGCTCTTCTTTCAAGTCATCGGATAATTTAACATAATCAGCCGTTGTTAAAGAGTTTGCCATAATTTCGTGAAAACCCAGTGAATTCAATTGTGTAGCAATGATGTTCTGTACTTTATAATCTTCAGTTCTCGCCGAATTGGCAACCGTAGCATGTAGTTTTTTTGTAAAATTAATATTATTGTAACCGTATACGCGAAGAATTTCTTCAACCACATCAACCTCACGCTGCACATCCACACGGTAGGATGGAATAATCAACCCCAAACCGGCATCCGAAACACTGTTCACTTTTATATCCAATGAAGCCAATATTTTCTTAATGGTCTCTTTTGGTAATTCCTGTCCAATCAATTTCGCCGTTTTATCAAAATGAAGGAAAACAGGAAAGTCTTCAATTTTTTTCGGATAAATATCAACAATATCAGAAGTGATTTCGCCGCCAGCCAATTCTTTAATCAAAAGAGCCGCACGTTTCAAGGCAAATTCTGTAATTGTAGCGTCAATACCTCTTTCAAAACGGAACGAAGCATCAGTATTCAAACTATGTCGTTTTGCTGATTTTCTAACACTAATCGGATTGAAATAAGCACTTTCTAAGAAAATAGAATTGGTAGTGTCGGTAACTGCCGAATTTTTTCCGCCAAAAACTCCTGCTAGACAAAGCGGACCTTTTTCGTCACAAATCATTAAATCTTCCTCACTCAACGTTCGTTCCACATCATCAAGAGTAGTAAATTTTGTTCCTGCGGCAACTGTCTTTACTATGATTTTTCCATTGATTTTAGAAGCATCAAATGCGTGTAAAGGTTGTCCTAAATCATGTAGAATATAATTAGTAACGTCAATAATATTATTTTTCGGAGTAAGACCAATAGCTTTCAAACGATTTTGTAACCAAGCTGGCGATTCTTTTACTGTCACACCCGATATGGTCACGCCGCAATATCTTGGCGCTAATTTACTATCCTTAACATCAACATCAATTTTAAGCGTTCTTTTGTCAATTCTGAAAGTAGAAACAGATGGCGTAATCAACTCGATGTTGCTGTTTTTTTGCAACAAATTAGCACGTAAGTCGCGCGCTACACCATAATGCGACATAGCATCCGCGCGGTTTGGCGTTAATCCAATTTCGAATATTTCGTCATTTTCTACATTGAAAACTTTGGCAGCCGGAGTTCCGGGTTTTAGTTTTTCGTCCAAAATCATAATCCCTTCATGGCTTGTTCCGAGACCTAATTCGTCTTCGGCGCAAATCATCCCGTTACTTTCCTGCCCGCGAATTTTTCCTTTTTTGATTTCAAATTCCACACCCTCTTTGTCAAACAATTTGGTTCCGATAGTAGCTACAGGTACTTTTAATCCTTTAGCAATATTACTCGCACCGCAAATAATTTGTACTGGAGTTCCATCGCCAAGATCAACAGTAGTAATGCTCAATCGATCTGCATCCGGATGCTTTTCGCAAGTTAAAACGTGACCCACAACAATGCCTTCCAGACCGCCACGAACGGATTGATAGTGCTCAACTACTTCTACTTCCAAACCTAAATCGGTTAAGATGGCCGCAGTTTCGTCTGATTTTAAATCTATTTTAATGAATTGTTTTAACCAATTGTATGAAATCTTCATATATACCAAGTAATTTTAAAGAGTGCAAATATAATCAATGCAGACGGCAGCAGGAAAGTTTTAAGTCATTTTTTATTGGTGTTTTGTTATATTTTCAATTAGGAGCGGAACGACTTTTCTTATTTAAGAAATTTAGTCCCGCTATCCGTTATATTCCCGATAAATCGGGCGATATCACTACTATCGGGGCTAGCGAGAGCGTTTTGTGCTAGTGAGCTACACGCTACACAATCGCTCACAATGAGAACCACTTTGTAGCAGTAAGTTTGTGGATGTGCTACTAAACAGAGTTACAATAACTCTTCAACATGTTTCTTTATGTTTTCCGCAATTTTATGTGTCGGCAAATCGTTTTCATCACATCCAAACGGATCCTCAATTTCCTCAGCGATTAATTCTAAACTCGCCAAAACATAAAAAATAAAAACCACAACTGGAGCAACATAATACCCCAAACTTAACGAATACCCAAAAGGCAAAGTCATTACATAAAAAAAGACGAACTTCTTGATAAAAGCGCTGTAGGAGTAGGGAATTGGCGTGTTTTTGATCCGTTCACAAGCGCCACAAATATCAGTAAACGATTGGATTTCCGCATTAATAATAAGCAACTGATCACCAGAAATTTTCTTTTCGATATACAATTCGTTTATTTTGCCAAACATTTTTTTAGCAACCTGATTTGGTGTGTGTTTGTGATGGTCAATTTCTAAATTGACATCGTCAAATAATTGCTGGCTGGTTTCGTCGTTATTCAGATGCTTGTGAAGCATTAATGCATAATTCGGAATCATTTTCTTAAAAAAACTTTTGTCATTTTCCTCTTGTAAAATCACAGATAACTTGATAGCAAGATTACGACTGTTGTTTACCAAACTTCCCCAGAGTCTGCGACCTTCCCACCAACGATCGTAAGCAGTATTTGTTCTAAAAACCAGCAGCAATGAAATCACGAAACCTAACATTCCGTGCATTATGGTGATGTTTTTTATGTAGCTGTTTTGAGCAACTTTCCAGATTTCTACTTCCGCATAACCAATGAGCGCGGAATAAAAGCCGATGGCCAGCATTATGGGGAATAAGGTTCTAAACGTGTCTGCTTTGTGAAAACGGAAAATAAAAGTAAACCACTCTTTAGTGTTGTAGGATATCATGTTGGAATTTTAGAATGGTCAAAAATACAAAAAAGCGTTTTTCAATACAATTGAGAACCGTTAGCAAAATGGCAATTTTACAATTTAAATGCATTGTTTTAAGTTCCAAATTAAAGTTATTTGGAAAAACAAATACTAATTTACAGCATATTTTGCCTTTTTTTCAACAGCTGTTGGCGAATGGTTGCTTTTGTTAATTAATAATAAGCTTTTTAGTTATGTTTACATTTTCAGTTACAAATGTTACAAAATAAAAACCTTTCATTAGGCTATTTATTTGAAGTTCATTATTTATGAAATTTGGATTTATTATACTTTTTGCTAATTGTCCATTTACATTATAAATTTTGATTTCATTCCACTCAATTGTAGATGAAATCGTAACGTTTAGAGTTGATGAAGGATTTGGGTATATCGCAACCGAATTTTCAAAATCAAAGTTGTTTGTTTCAAGGTAAATTGTTGGCCATCTATTTTGTGCAATTTGTCCGCCCCAAATTAAAGTAGCTAAATAGGGATTATCAATAAAAGGATTTCTATTCCCTTGTCCATAAGTATTTGATAGGTTACCTAAATAGGAATTTCTGTTATCTTCATATTGAGAAACGGGATCTTCTGCGTTCCATTGTAAAAATAATTGCATCATATCTGTGTCAGTAGTAACCACACTTCCTGTTCCAACTCTAGATGGTTTACATTGAGAGGGATAACGTAAATACATATACATTATCATTCTAGCCACATCTCCTTTCCATTCACCACCAGGATACCAATTTGTACCAATAATACTAGAATTTCCAGAACCTGATGTAAACTTTTTATTTCCTCGTAACGCATTTCTATCAACATCGGCAGTTCTAAGATGATGTGCATCAGTTCCTGCACTTGGTGTTCCAGTATCTAAAGATGGATTTCCTAAACTTACAGGATAAACGTGTTCTCTATTCCAAACACATTCTGTTAATGGTGAAGTTGGAGGATTTGTAACTGGTGTAGGAGGTTGATCAGCACTTTTATTTCTTTTTCTATGTTCATTCCAACTGGCAAAAGTTCCATAATTTTCTTCGTTTGTATAAGTACAAATGTTACTATTAAATCCGTAAAGCAATAATACATTTTGAATATCTGTTGGGTCAGCATCTGTTACTCTTAATGCGTTTTCTGCTTGCGAATAGGTTAATAAATTAGTATGTGTTATAGTAATTTTTGTAGCTAACGCAGTTTTCAGTGCATTTCCTGTTTGGTTCCAGTTAAAGCCATTATAATAAGGAGTTGCTGGTGCTCCGTTTTGTGAAAAAGACACGAGTTTTGTACTCAATAATAAAATTGCAAAGATTTTTTTCATTTTTAGATAATTTTTCTGTTTTATGGGGTTTAGGCAATAAATGTAAACGTTTCGACCCTTCAAGAAATCGCGAAGTTACGAACTGCTTAATTTCGGCTAAGATAAAAATTCTTACGGAACGTAAACATGAATTTACTACAAAATATGAAATGTCGCTTAATGGCTTTTGGCAGTTATTATTTGTACAAAATATTTAAAACACCTCTTTTCATATTCGCCTTAAAATTTTCATTTAACGAATAGTTTTCAATTGCACGTTTATTAGATTCGAAATGGAATTCTTCTCCATTTTGATTAATAGATATTATATATTTTCCAAGTACTTTACCGTGTCCTTCATACTTGACGATATCTATTATTTTTCCATCTATTACAACAATCGCTTTTTCTTTTGAATAACAGTTTAAGAATAATATTCCGCAAGAAAGTATACTTCGTATCATAAAAATGTAAAAAAATCCAAAGAGTACAATTGCGAAAAGGATTTCTTTTGGAAATTTTTTCCAATCTATTTCACCTCTTCTGACAGTTTTAACTACATAACTTCCCAGTACAGTTATAAATAAAGGAATGGTAAAAATGTCCGCAAGTTTCTTTGCTTTCATTTGATCATAGAAGTCAAACTGCAATGGATAATAGAGTAGAAATACGCTTAAAATAAATAGTAGGATGGATGATATCAGAATCAATTTTATTTTCATATTTCTTTTAATGTCGATTCTGCGAGATATGTACTGCTAACGTCGTTCCGTCGCTTGCAAAATTTGGAACACTTTATTTTCTGTTAAAGATAAAAAATTCTTGCGGAATGTGAACGAGAACGTACAACAAAATTCGCAGTTGTTTGACGAAGTTGTTATCTAGTAAATTATAATTAGTAGAAAGTTTCGAAAGTAATTCCTATGTAAAGTGGCAACTTTTAAGGCGTTCTAGTACTAGTGCCGTTAATTTTTAAAGATGCGCTATAACTAACAAAAGTGCATCCGATACAGAATTTCGTTGCGGTTAGTATATCCCAAACTTAGACAAAAAAAAATAGCTTCTGTTTTTACCTTTAGTCAATCTCGCAAAAAATAACAATTATCTTAGAACCATTTATATTGGTCGTAGAGCCAGTTACAATAGTGGTAAAATTAATTACAATTAAAGGAAGGCAACTTACTAAAATGGC
>Ga0105047_10009930_pt1 | contig 15613 bp, 16 predicted proteins | sample MAT04_FD_78384 | JGI IMG/M metagenome (GOLD analysis project Ga0105047, IMG submission 78384) | Freshwater microbial communities from Lake Fryxell liftoff mats and glacier meltwater in Antarctica - MAT-04 (megahit assembly) | ecosystem: Environmental > Aquatic > Freshwater > Ice > Liftoff... | reverse complement strand
GTCTGGTACACCAGCCCGTATGGCTACGACCCCATCCACTTCGGATACGCCATGAGTTCGTTCACCACCCACTCCACCGGCTCGCTCGCAGCGGCCGCACCGTCGTCATCGGGCGGGGCGTCGTCGGGTGGCAGCGGCTTCAGCGGTGGCTTCTCGGGCGGGGGGTTCGGCGGCGGCGGTGGCGGATCTTGGTGACGCGACAGCGGTGGCTCCGCTCGCGTGGCAGGCTGAGCGGCGTACGCACCTGAAGGGATCCCTGATGCCGCAAGAAGTTCGTGGAGTGATTGCCAGGGCCAAGGGAGAGCCGGTCTCGATCGAGACCATCGTCATCCCCGACCCCGGACCCGGCGAGGTCGTGGTCGCCATTCAGGCGTGCGGCGTCTGCCACACCGATCTGCACTACCGCGAGGGTGGCATCAACGACGAGTTTCCGTTCCTGTTGGGCCACGAGGCCGCCGGCATCGTCGACGTGGTGGGCGAGGGCGTCACCAACGTTTCGCCCGGCGACTACGTGATCCTCAACTGGCGCGCCGTGTGCGGCGAGTGCCGGGCGTGTCGCAAGGGCCAGCCGCAGATCTGCTTCAACACCCACAACGCTGCACAGAAGATGACGCTGCTCGACGGCACCGAGCTGTCACCGGCGCTCGGCATCGGGGCGTTCTGCGAGAAGACGCTCGTCGCCGCCGGCCAGGCCACCAGGGTCGACGCGGCCGCCCGCCCCGAAGTTGCGGGACTGCTGGGCTGTGGCGTCATGGCTGGTCTCGGTGCCGCCATGAACACCGGCAACGTCGGACGCGGCGACTCGGTTGCGGTGTTCGGCTGCGGCGGTGTCGGCAATGCCGCCATCGCCGGCGCGCTGCTCGCCGGTGCCACCACGATCATCGCCGTCGACCTCGACGACACCAAGCTGGCCTGGGCCAAGGAGTTCGGCGCAACCCACACCGTCAACTCGGGCACCGAGGACCCGGTCGCCGCCATCCAGGCCGCTACCGGCGGCTTCGGCGCCGATGTCTGTATCGACGCCGTGGGCCTGCCCGCCGTCTACCGCCAGTGCTTCGAAGCACGCGACTTGGCCGGCACCGTGGTGCTCGTCGGCGTTCCCCGCCCCGACATGGTGCTCGAACTCCCCTTCATCGAGGTCTTCGGCCGAGGCGGCTCGCTCAAGAGCTCGTGGTACGGCGACTGCCTGCCCGAACGCGACTTCCCCATACTGATCGACCTCTACTTGCAAGGCCGACTCGACCTCGACCGGTTCGTATCCGAGACGATCGGTCTCGAGGACGTCGAGGAGGCGTTCCACAAGATGGAGCGTGGCGAAGTGCTGCGCAGCGTCGTCACCATCGGCGGGGGAGCGGCCGCCTCATGAGCGTCGAGCTGATCACCACCGACGGCATTTTCAGCCTCGACGGTGAGGATTTCGAGGTCACCAACAACATCTGGTTGGTCGGCGACGACCGCGAGGTGGTGGTCATCGACGCCGCTCACGACCACGAGCCGATCGTGGCGGCGATCAACGGGCGTCGGGTCCGCCAGATCCTGCTCACCCACGGTCACAACGACCACATCAACGCAGCCGGCGCACTGTCCGACGCAGTAGACGCCCCCATCGCGCTGCACCCGGCTGACACCATGTTCTGGGACGTCGTGTATCCCGACCGTAGCTTCGACGTGTCGCTGTCCGAGGGGGCGAAGTACACCGTCGGGGGCCACGAGCTCTCGGTGCTGCATACGCCTGGCCACTCTCCCGGATGCTGCTGCTTCCACGACTCGCGCACCGCCACGCTGTTTAGCGGCGACACCCTGTTCTGCGGGGGTCCGGGTGCCACCGGCCGCAGCCACTCCGACAAGCCCACCATCCTTAACTCGATCCGCGAACGGTTGCTAGCGCTGCCGGGCCACACGGTCGTCCACACCGGCCACGGCGATTCCACGACGGTGGACGCCGAGCGTCCCCTCATCGAGGAGTTGATGAGAACCGAGATGTAGTCGGCGTCAGGCCGGCGTCAGGCCGGCCTCGGGACATCGTGGTTGCGGCGTCCGCTCGCAAGGACTGCGGTGGCACCGGCTGCGGCCGCGGCGAGCGACGTGGCGATGATGGCCACCTTGGCCGAAGCGATGTCCTCGGCGCCCTTGACCGCCAGGTCGGCGACGAAGATCGACACTGTGAATCCGATGCCGGCCACGATGCCGAGCGCCGCGATGGTCCTCAGCGTCACTCCCTCAGGAAGGTCAAGGCCGAGCCGACGCCCGACCCAGACGGCCCCGAGGATGCCAACGGGCTTGCCGACGAACAGCCCGACCGCGATTCCCAGCGCCACCCGCGAGTCAAGGGCGCCGCCGATGGTGGTCGAGTCGATCACCACCCCCAAGTTGGCGAAGGCGAAGATCGGAACGATGAGCAGGCTCGTCCAGGGGTGGAGGACATGTTCGAGCCACTCGACCCGTGACACCGAGGCCCGGGCCATATCGATGGTCTCCTTGGCGGCGTTGACGCTGGACAGATCGATCAGGACCGTCTCGTCGACCAGATCCTCGGGGGTCCGCGGTGACGTCGGCGTGAGGAGGCCCATGACCACCCCGGCCAGCGTGGCGTGGACTCCCCCCTCGTGGGTGAACCACCACATGGCCAGACCGAGCGCCACGAACCCGATGATGAGATCGGGGCGAACCCGCCGGAGCCCGACCACGCCGACGACACAGATGCCGGCCCCGAAAAGATGCGGCCACGACACGCCGGAGTTGTAGACAACGGCGATGACCAGGATGGCGCCGATGTCATCGACGATGGCGAGTGCGAGGAGAAAGATCCTCGCGGCGGCCGGAACGCGGTCGCCGAGGGCGATGACGACACCGAGGGCCAGCGCGATGTCGGTGGCCATCGGGATGCCCCACGCCCCGGAATTGGCGGTATCGGCGGTGATGATGACGAAGAGCAGCGCCGGCAGCACCATTCCACCGAGAGCGGCGACCGCCGGAAGGGCGGCTTGGCGAGGCGACGCCAGTTCGCCTTCGACGAGTTCACGCTTGATCTCGAGCCCGACGACCAAGAAGAACACCGCCATCAGGCCATCGTTGATCCAACTGTGGAGGTCCATCGAGATCGACCACGAGCCGACGCGCAGGCCGGCGTCGGTCTCGAGCAACGAGTGGTAGCCACCGGACCAAGCGGAATTGGCAATCGCGAGTGCGGCTACGGCGCCGATCGCCAGCAGTACAGCCCCGGCTGACTCGTTGCGCAGGAAATCGCGAAGTGGTCGCACAAGGCGGGGGGTGGACACGTTGGCTCCATGGTCGTTGTAGTACCGCCGACCGGCGACCAGAAGCCTAGATCTGCCGGGCCTTGAGGTCGTTGCGTAGGCCGCGGGCCAGTAGCGCAAGCCGAACCAGTGCGACCAACGCAACGGCGAGGAAGACGACCTTCGCCAGCTTGTCCTCGACAACGAAGATGCCGATGCCACAGCCGATGAAAATGGCGCTGATGATTGCCAGGCCGAGGCGGATCTTGGTGCGGTTGATCTCAGTGGGCATGTCACTCATCTCACGAGTGTGTCAGTCGTTGCGCCGACTCGGCGACGGGATCGTGACGACGAAATGTTCTGTTCATAGTTGCGTCACAAACCTGTGACACCTCTTACCTATCTTTCGCCAAGTCGGATGCGAGCAACGGAGCGGCCGCCGGCTTCCCAAGACCGTGTTGAAAGGAACCTCACACATGATTCGTTCACAATCTTCCAGCCATAAGGCGGGTGGGAAGCGAATGCGGCAGTCGATCACGGCCGGAGTCGGCCTCGCTACGCTCGCGGTCCTGGCGCTCCCGAGCGTTGCCGGAGCCCAGGATGTTGACCCGGTCGAGGCCGTCTCAACCCTCAGCAAGCAGACGAACCTGCTCTGGGTCGTTCTCGGCGCCGTCCTCGTGGTGTTCATGCAGGCGGGCTTCGCGCTCGTCGAGACCGGGTTCACCCGGGCCAAGCATGCGGCGCATGTGATGTCGACGAACTTCGCCATCTTCGGTCTCGGCTTCGTCGGCTTCTACCTTCTCGGCTTCGGGTTCGCCTTCGGCGGATTCAGCCTGCCGGTCATTGGCATGGACGCCCCGGTGGGCGATGCTCTCATCGGCTCGGGCGACTGGGTGTTCCTGTGGAAGGGCGGCTTTGCGCTCACCGACCTCACCGGTCCCGGCGGCGCGGCCACCTTGGGCTTCTTCTTCTACATGGTGGCCTTCATGGACACCGTCGCCACGATCCCGACGGGTTCGATGGCGGAACGCTGGAAGTGGAAGGCGTTCGTCCAGTGGGGCATCTTCTGCGGTGCCATCTACTACCCGATGTTCGCGGCTTGGACTTGGGGCGGTGGTTGGCTGGCCAAGGCCGGCAACTCCATGAACCTCGGCCTCGGCTACGTCGACTTTGCCGGATCGGGTGTGGTCCACGCCGTAGGCGGCGTCGCCGGCCTGGCCGGCGCCATGGTGCTCGGCCCTCGCATCGGCAAGTACAACAAGGACGGATCCGCCAACGCCATCCCGGGCCACCACCTGCCGATGGCCTTCCTCGGAACGTTCATCCTGCTCTTCGGCTGGTTCGGCTTCAACGCCGCATCGACCTTTGCGGCGACCGACGTGCAGTTCGCCACCGTGGCGGCCAACACCGCGCTCGCCGGTGCCTTCGGCGCCGTAGCGGCGATGTTCTACACGATGTACACCGGGGCGAAGAAGCCCGATCCCGGGATGATGGCCAACGGCATGCTCGCTGGTCTCGTGGCCATCACCGCACCCTGTGCCTTCGTCGATCCGTACGCCGCGGCCATCATCGGCGCCATCGCCGGTGTACTCGTCATCGTCAGCATCGGCTTCTTCGAGAAGCGGGGCATCGATGATTCGGTCGGCGCCGTCTCGGTCCATGGTGTCTGCGGCAGCTTCGGCGTGCTCTGTGTCGGCATCTTCTCGAACGGCACCTACGGTTCGGGCTGGAACGGCACCACCAAGGGCGCTGCGTTCGACTCGGGGCTCGGCGTGACCGGAATCTTCGCCGACTTCGGTGTCGGCATCCGTCAGTTGGCCGTCCAGGCCCTCGGCGTCGTGGTCATCTGGACCGTGATCTTCGCTGTCTCCTATGCCTTCTTCAAGATCCAGAACAGCCTGACCAAGGGTGGCATCCGGCCGACCGCCGAGGTCGAGATCGCCGGTATGGACATGGAAGAAATGGGCGTGCTGGCCTATCCCGAGTGGGCACTTCAGGACACCACTCCGTGGGTCGCCGACGAGGTCGGTCCATCCGGCGGATCGGCCGGGGCCAAGGCGGAAGTCTGATCGCCCGTAGTCCCAACTAACGGGCCCGACGGCGCCGGGGTGACAATGCGGTCACCCCGGCGTCGCCGGTGTCCGGGCTCAATTCGGTCGGCGCGCCGAACGCACCCATCAACCGGCACCTCGACGGGTGCCCAACACCCCTGCGGAGGTGGTCCAGCTGATCGCATTGCTCATCGTTCACATCGTGTTGGGCCTTGTGCTCCTCGGTGGCGGACGCGCCCTCGGGCGGCGCTCCTTCCTCGTGGCGGCGACGGCGCCACTGCTGGCCGTGATCTGGGCGATCAGCAACTCAGCCGGCGTGCTCGACGGGTCCGTGCCGACCGACCGGGTCAACTGGATCCCCGAGCTGGGACTCTCCCTCGGGTTCCGTCTGGACGGCTTCTCGCTGCTCATGGTGCTGCTCGTCAGCGGCATCGGGGTGCTCGTCAACCTGTACTCACTTCGTTACTTCTCGGCCGGGCGGCCGGGGCTTCACCGCCTCGCCGGCCTGCTGCTGGTCTTCAGCGCCGCGATGCTCGGCGTCGTCACTGCGGCCAACCTCCTCGTGCTCTTCGTGGCCTGGGAGGTCACATCGATCACGTCCTACCTGCTGATCGGCTGGGACGACGCCGACCCCAAGGCGCGGGCGTCGGCGCTGCAGGCCCTGCTCACCACCGGCGCCGGTGGACTGGCGATGCTCGGTGGCTTCGTGCTCCTCGGACAGTCCGCCGGAACCTTCGACATCGCCGCGCTCGCAGCGAAGCCACCCACCGGAACCGCCGTCGAGGTGGCGCTGGTGTTGGTGCTGCTCGGCGCCTTCACCAAATCGGCGCAGTTCCCCTTCTCAGCCTGGCTGCCCGGCGCCATGGTCGCCCCCACGCCCATCAGCGCCTTCCTCCACTCGGCCACCATGGTCAAAGCCGGCGTCTATCTGGTGGCCCGGATGGCACCGATCTTCGCCGAGCAGGGCATCTGGCGACCGCTGGTGTTGACCGTCGGCCTGGTGACGATGCTCACCGGGGGGTACCGCGCCCTGCGCGAGTTCGATCTCAAATCGATCCTCGCCTTCGGAACCGTCAGCCAGCTCGGCTTCCTGATGACGTTGTTCGGCGCCGGGATTCCTGAGGCAACCACCGCCGGGGTGACCGTGCTGTTGGCCCACGCCCTGTTCAAGGCCGCGTTGTTCCTCGTCGTCGGCGTCATCGACCACCAGGCGCACACCCGCGACATCCGCCTGCTCGGCAACTACGGGCCCGGCTGGACCGGGCCGAAACTGATCGCCATCGTGTCGGGCGCGTCCATGGCCGGAGTGCCGTTGCTGTTCGGATTCGTGGCCAAGGAGTCCGCCTACGACGCCTTCGCCAACGGTGACCTCGCCGGACGGCAGATCGTGCTCGCCGGCCTGGTGGTGGGCTCGATGTTGACCTTCGCCTATACGGCGCGTCTCCTACTGGGTGCGTTTCGGCCCGGGCGGCCAGGGCGCGACGTATCGTCGGGACTCGACGCGGCCGCCGCGTCACCGATCCCGGCGTCACCGATCCCTGCCGTGGCGGCCCCGTCGCCGTGGTTCTGGCTGCCCGCTGCGCTCCTGGCGACGTTCACTGTGGTGCTGGGCGTGGTCCCGGGTCTCGCGTCGGGCCTCGTTGGGGCCGCGTCCGAAAGCCTCGACCGTCGGATCGAGCACGTGCACCTCGCCCTGTGGCACGGCGTGAGCCTGCCGCTGGTGTTGTCCGGACTTACGCTCGCGGTCGGCATCGCACTGAGTGTCGCCGGGCCGATGGTTGCCGCCGTGCAGAGCAGGATCCCGCGACTCGCCGACGGCCAGGCCAACTATCTCGCGACTATGAAAACGCTCAACCGCACGGCCGACCGGGTCACCGGTTTCGTGCAACCCGGATCGCTGCCCATCTACACCGGTGTCATCCTGCTGACGGCGGTGGTGGTGCCCGGGTTCATGTTGATCCGTACCCCCATGCCCGATCTGCCGGCCTGGTCGACCGGTCCCGGCGACTGGGCGGCCGCGGGTCTGATCATCGCCGGCGGCATCGCCGCGACGGTCGTGCGCGAGCGAATCGCCGCGGTGTTGTGCCTGGGAGCGGTGGGCTACGGGATGGCGCTGATCTTCATGCTCCAGGGCGCCCCCGATCTGGCGCTCACCCAGGTGTGCATCGACACGCTCGGCGCCGTGGTGTTCGTCCTGGTGCTGCGCCGACTCCCGAACCGCTTCGAGGACCGGGCCACCCGGATCGGTCGCAATGTGCGCCTGGTCGTCTCGGGTCTCGTCGGCATCTTCGTGTTCGTGTTCATCCTCGTCGCAGTGGGCGTTCGCACCGAGACGCCAGTGTCCGAGGAGTTCGTGGCGCGGTCCCTCGAGGAGGGCGGCGGGCGCAACGTGGTGAACGTCGTCATCGTCGACATCCGCGGCTTCGACACCATGGGTGAGATCACGGTGCTGGCGGTTGCTGCCATGGGTGTCTATGGCCTGGCCCGTCTCACCCGGCGTGAGGGTCGCGAACTCAAGTCGTTCGCACCGCTCCGCCGTCCGGGCACTCGAGAGGAAGGCGAATCGTGAGACGTTCACTCATCCTCGACGTCGTCGTACGGGTCGTCTTCCACTCGTCGCTGATGTTGGGCCTGTTCCTGCTCTTCACCGGGCACAACCGCCCCGGCGGAGGTTTCGTCGGCGGTCTCGTCGCGGGCGCGGGCATTTCGCTGCGCTACGTGTCGGGCGGCATCGACGAGGTGCGGTCCACGGTTCCGCTCCGTCCCTGGACGATCCTCGGCACGGGCCTGATGGTGTCGTCGCTCACCACGCTCACCCCGTTGTTCTTCGGGCGCCAGCTGATGGAACACGCCAAGTTCGACCTGCACCTGTGGTTCTTCGGAGCCGTCCACGTGAACACTGCCCTGTTGTTCGATGTTGGCGTTTCGCTGGTGGTCATCGGAACGATCGTGATGCTGCTGGTGGCGTTCGGCGAGCGGATGCCCACCGTGTCCAACCCATTCATTCGCTCGAACGAGGACCGATGAGCATCATCTTGGCCGCCAGCACGGCGCTGCTCTTCGCGCTCGGTACCTACCTCCTGCTGCAACGGCGACTCAGCCGGCTGATCATCGGCCTCGGGCTGATGGGCCATAGCGTGAACCTCTTGCTCCTGTTGTCGGGACGCAAGCGCGGCGTCGCCGCCATCATCGGAGATGGCAAGGCCAGCGACTTCGCCGATCCCATGCCGCAGGCCCTGGCGTTGACCGCCATTGTCATCTCGTTCGCCGTCATGGCCTTCCTGCTCGCACTGGCGTTTCGCAGCTGGCAGCTCACCGGCAATGACCTGGTCGAGGACGATCTCGAGGATCGTCGTATCGCCGCACTCATCGCGGCGGACAACGAGTTCGATGACGACGAGGACATCCTCGACGCCGAGGCGGGCTGGCCGACGGAGCGACGCCCGTGATGCGCGTGCTCCTTCCCTTGCCGGTGATCGTGCCGCTGGTCGCCGCCGGCGCGTCCATGGCGGCGGCGCGTCACCGTCACCTGCAGCGCTTCATCGGCGTGCTCGCGCTCCTCATCACGACGGGTGCCTCGATCGTGATGCTCGTGATCGTCGATCGTGATGGTCCGGCCGCGGCCTTCATGGGCGGTTGGCGGGCCCCCGTGGGCATTGCGCTGGTGGGCGACCGGTTCTCCATGTTGATGATGGTGGTGGCGTCGCCGGTGCTGTTGGCGGTGCTGCTCTTCGCCATGGGCCAACCCGGCACCGAGCAGGAGCAACCGTCGTTTCATCCGGTGTATTTGGTTCTGGCCGCCGGTGTCGCACTGTCGTTCCTCACGGGCGACCTGTTCAACCTGTTCGTGGCGTTCGAGATGATGCTGACCGCCAGCTACATCCTCATCACCCTGGGCGGGCGGCTCGACCAGGTGCAGACCGGCATGACCTACGTCGTGATCAACCTGGTGGCATCGACGCTGTTCGTTGCGCTGCTGGGGTTGCTGTACGCGTCGCTGGGCACCGTGAACATGGCCGACCTCGCCGAGCGCATGGGAACCATTCCCCGTGAGACCCGCATGGCGTTCGCGTTGTTGATGTTCGTGGTGTTCGGCATCAAGGCTGCGGTGTTCCCGCTCTTCTTCTGGCTGCCCGACAGCTACCCGACCGCTCCGACGGCGGTCACCGCGGTGTTCGCCGGGCTCCTCACCAAGGTGGGGATCTACTGCCTCATCCGTACCCAGACGCTCATCATCGCTCCCGGAGACCGGATCTCGGGTTTCATCCTGGTGATCGCCGGGTTCACCATGGTGGTAGGGGTACTCGGCGCCATCGCCCAGGCGGACATCAAGCGGATCCTCAGCTTCCACATCGTGAGCCAGATCGGCTACATGATCCTCGGCCTCGGACTGTTCACGGTGGCCGGCATCGGCGCCGCGATCTTCTACACCATCAACCAGATCGTGCTGAAGAGCACCCTGCTCCTCGTGGGCGGCCTCGTCGATCACGCAGCTGGCTCCTCGAGACTCTCCCAGGTCGGCGGCATTGCCCGCCGGTTCCCCGTCATCGGTTGGCTGTTCCTCCTCCCGGCCCTCAGCCTCGCCGGGGTTCCACCATTTGCCGGTTTCATCGCCAAGTTGTCGACGATCCAGGCCGGCTTCGACGCCGGCGAGTGGCTCATCGTCGCCATCAGCATCGTGGTCAGCGTGCTCACGCTCTACTCGATGACCAAGATCTGGGGCGGGGCGTTCTGGGGGGACGTGCAACTGCTCGAGGAACCATCCGATTCCATGACTCGCCGCTGCGGAGGGTCGGGCCTGATGCTGGTGTCGACGGCTGGACTAGTGCTCGGTTCGCTGGCGCTCGCGGCGTTCGGCGGGCCGGTGTTCGCCTACTGTCAGCGCGCCGCGGCCGATCTGCTGAGCCCCTCGGCCTATGTGCGGGTGGTGTTGGGGTGAACCGCCACAAGCTGCTCGGGCAGGTCCTCATGGTGGGGTGGCTCACCGTCATCTGGTTGGCCCTCTGGGGCAGTATCACGGGCCCGAACATCGTCACCGGCATCATGGTGAGCGGCGTGCTGGTGCTCGTCATCCCACCGCTCCCAATACGTGACGATCCGTTCACGGTTCATCCGATCGCGGCGCTGTCGCTTCTCCTGTGGTTCGCCTGGGCGCTCGTGGTATCCAACGTCTCGGTGGCCCGTGAGGTGCTGACGGCCTCGGGGCGGTCCTCGATCCGCATCGGCGTCGTCGCCTGCCCACTACGGACCCGATCGGGCCGCCTCGCGACCATCATCGCCCACGCCATCACGCTCACCCCGGGGACGTTGACGGTGGACGCCCGGGGTCGGCCCGCTGTGCTGTTCGTGCACGTGTTGGCGTTCGAGGACGCCGAAGCGACCCGCGCCGAGGTCGCCGACCTCGAGCGACGGGTGGTCGACGCCTTCGGCACCGACGACGAGCGCCAGCGCATCTGCGGTCGCTCTCCCAGCAGGGCGACCACCGTCGTCGACACCGACGCCACCCCGGAGGACGTCTCATGATCGTTGCCGCGTTGATCCTGCTGGCCGTTGGAGGCGCCGGCTTCCTGATCAAGCTGGTCATCGGCCCGAACCTGTCGGATCGGGTCGTCTCCCTCGACGGGATCCTCACGATCCTCGTGATCGTCATGATGGCGTGGAGCGCTTACACCGGTCGCGACACGTTCCTCATCGTCGGCGTGGTGGTGGCGCTGGTGGCGTTTCTGGGCACGTCGATCTTCGCCCGGTTCGTGGAAGGCCGGGGACGATGATCGACACCGTTGGAGCATTTCTCGTGCTGGTCGGGGCCGCCTTCGCCGCCTTGGCCGGGCTGGGTCAACTCCGCTTCCGTGACCTCTTCGTGCGCATGCATGTCGCCACCAAGCCGTCCACCCTCGGTCTGCTCCTCGTTGCGGTCGGCGCCATGTTCCGTATCGATGGACGGGGCGTGATCCCGGTGTTGCTGCTCATCGTGGTGTTGCAGTTCCTGACCGCTCCGGTGGCGGCGCACCTGATCGGCCGAGCCGCGCACCGCCGCGGTGAATGGGACCGCGACGACGTGATCGTCGACCACCTCGCCGATGAGGACGAGCTCTGAAAGGATACGTGCGTTGCGATACGTGATCACCCACGCGATGTTCAGCCGCGAGGAGCTGGGCGCAGGGTCGGGACGGCTGTTCATGGCGCCGCGCGATGTCCCGGGGCAACACGTCCACTCCCATCGCCTCGACATCAACCCGGTGCCCAACGACCGAACCGACCACATCGACCTGTATGGCAACCGATTCACCTATTTCGCCGTCGACCACCCCCATCGCCTGTCGATCACGGCGATCAGTGAGATCGATCTCCACAACTGTCGTCCACTCACCGACCCGGCCGAGCGTTGGGAGTCGGCGCGGGCGGAGGTCGGATCGGATCCGCTGGTCGTGGACTTCGTCCTACCGAGCGGGCGGGTGGAACTGACGGCCGAGATCGCAGCATTTGCCGCAGTGTCCTTCGTTTCGTCGCGTCCGCTTCTCGATTGTCTGAACGACCTCGCACAGCGGATCGCGGCGCTCCGACAACCCGGGTCGACCACCACGGATCTCGCCCACTTCGCCGTCGCCTGCTTCCGGTCCATGGGCCTCGCCAGTCGCTTCGTGACGGGCTACGTCGAATCGCCGAACAGCTCGATGGCGGTACCCCTCGTCGGTGCCGGCTCGTTGCACGCTTGGGCGGCGGTACGTGATGCCTCCGGAATCTGGATCGACGTGGATCCCTCGAACGCGTTGGTCGAACCCGTCTCGCACCTCGCCCTCGGCTGGGGTCGAGATGGCGGCGACATCGACCCGTTGCGGCGCGCTGAAGCTCGGTGTGGCGCTGGCGCGGTGACCATCGAATCGACGGTCGAGGTGCGCCGGGCCAGCCGCCGTGACGGACGGCAACGCGGCAGCCTCAAGGCCGGCCGAGAGCGACTCAAGGGTCTGTGTTGACTGCGGTCGGTTGGTTGGCCCCCGAGAAGTGAGGCCGGCTCCCGGCGTGGCCTAACGTTGACCCCTCTGGCAGATGGGGAGCGTGGGCAGTGACGACATCGAACGGGATCGAATCATCATCGGGGGCGCACGGGGGCCTACGGCTCCAGCCCGGGGTCGAGACGCTGACGATCGTGGGAGCGCCCGCCGGCAGCCACCTCCGCGTCGACAACGAGCACGGCGAGCCCGTCGTCACCGTCATCGCCGATGAGAGCGGCAACGCCCACGTGGCGTTCGTGCCGGCGAGCCATGGCGTTGTGGTGGACCTCGACGACTGGGCCTCGGCGCTGTCCACTGGTCATCCTCTGGCACCGGGCAAGTACACCGTGGTCGAAAGTCCCGACGGGAGTGCCGAACGGCACGGACCCGTCTCGGTCATGGCGGTCGACGACCACCCCGACCCCTCACTGTTCGACCAGGAGCTGGTCGAGGGATTCGGTTACCTCGAGGTGCGCGACGGCGTGACGCTGTCGATCATGGTCCGCTTCCCCAACGAAGATCTCTATGGTCCGGCGCCGTGGCCGACAGTGGTCGAGTACTCGGGTTACGGGCCCTCCAATCCCGATGCCCCCCAGCCGGGTTCGCTGTTGGCGAACCTGTTGGGCTTCGCCGTGGTGGGCGTCAACATGCGCGGCACCGGCTGCTCGGGCGGAGTGTTCGACGTGTTCAGCCCTGCCCAAGCCGCAGATGGCTATGACGTGATCGAGACGGTCGCCCGCCAGCCCTGGGTGCGCAACGCCAAGGTGGGCATGGTCGGGCTCAGCTACCCGGGTATCTCCCAGCTCTATGTGGCCGCTACGCGTCCGCCGAGCTTGGCGGCCATCACGCCACTGTCGGTCATCGACGACCTCTGGCGCCAGCAGTGGCCTGGGGGCACCTACAACTCGGGTTTCACCCGGGCCTGGTTGGCCCAGCGTGATGCCGAGACCAAGGTGGGCGGGCAGGCCTGGGACCAGGGGCGCATCGACGCCGGCGACGCCCAGGCTGCGGCCAATCAGGAGATCCGTTCGCAGAACTTCGACTTCGAGCGATTCGGTAAGGCCATCGAGAACTTCCGGCCCTCGCTCGAAGCCCGCCGGGTCGAGACCGTGGTCGACCGTATCGAGGTGCCGGTGTACCTAACGGGGGCGTGGCAGGACGAGCAGACCGGCAGCCGTTTCGCACTCATGTTGGACCGGTTCCACGAGTCGCCACACGTGGTGTTCACCGTCTTCAACGGCCATCACCCCGACGGCTACAGCCCCATGGTGATCCTGCGCTGGTTCGAGTTCCTATCGTTCCACGTCGCTGGGAAGGTGCCCGTGGTTCCCGAGTTGATCCGCACCTTCGCGCCGATGCAGTTTGCCGATGTCTTCGGCGTCGTCCAAGAGCTCGAGGCCGACCGCTTCGGTGACCTGGCCGACGACTTCGATGCCGCCTTCGCCCGTTACACCGCCGAGCCGCCCGTGCGGATCATGTTCGAGAGTGGCGCCGGGTCCGATACCGCCGGTGCCGCGGCGGCCCGCTACGAGGTGCTCACCTCGGCGTTTCCGCCCCCCGGCACCGTGGCCCAGACCTGGTGGTTCGGGCCCGACGGAGCACTCGTCGACGGGTCCCCCGCCGGCAGTGGCGCGGTGCGCTACCTCGACGATCCCGAGGCCGGAGCGCTCTGCTACGCCATCATCGAGGAGCTGCAGGACTTTGCCCGGCCGACGGTGCCGATCGAGTGGACCTGGTTCGAGGACGACCGCACGGCACGGTTCGAAACGGCTCCGCTCGCCCAGCCTGTGACCGTTGCCGGGCAGGGCCACGTCGATCTCTGGCTCACGGCCGGCACCGTCGACACATCGGTGCAGGTGAGCCTCACCGAGATCCGCCCCGACGGCATGGAGGTGCGGGTGCAGTCCGGATGGCACCGGCCCATCCACCGCGTCGAGGACCCGACCCGATCAGACGACCTTCGGGTCGACTACACCTTCACCCCCGAGGACCGCAGGCCACTCACGGTCGGCGAGGTGCTGCACTTCCGGGTGCCGTTCATGCCGCTGGCCCATGTGTTCCGCGCCGGTTCCCAGATCCGGGTGGCGGTCTCCACGCCGGGTCGTGATACGCCGTTGTGGTGCTTCGAGAACCCAGTGGCCGATGGTGCCGGCCACGAGGTGGCCTGGGGTGGCGACCACGCCACCCGCTTGGTGCTGCCGGTGTGGTCCGACGGCGAGCACCTGCTCGATCCGGCCAATGCCGATCATCCGCCCGTCGATTCGCTGCGGGGACAACCGGCTCGTCGGGCCCGGCCGATCCGCAACGTGGACGCGGGCGTGGACGTGGACGTGGCGAGCTGATGGCCAAGCGACTGGCGGCGCTGTGGTTGGTGTCGGCGGCGGCGTTGATGCTGCTGCCGGTCGTGTTCAGTGGCGTGCACATCGACGACTGGAAGACAGCGGCCATCGCTGCGGTCGGCGTGGGCCTCGTCAATGTGGCCATCGGGCCCGTGCTCAAGCTGGTGACACTGCCGCTGCGCTGGCTCACGCTCGGGTTGTTCACCTGGGTCATCAACGGGTTCCTGTTGGTCGTCGTGACCAAGATCGTCGATGGCTTCACGATCGACGGTTTCGGCACGGCGGTGCTGGCGTCGGTGGTCTATAGCGCCGTCACCTGGGTCGGGGGCCTGGTGCTCGTTCCGAGCGACTGACCAGTCCGGGCGCTCCCAGGCTCGTGACATCGGGCTCGACGGTCTGACCTGGCGGTTCGCGGGGTACCTCTTGGCGCGAACGAGGAGATGATGATGTCCCGACGGGCGAAGCGCACGGTCAGATGCGATGGTGAAGGGCCGGCGACAGCTCGCCGCTTCGTGAGCGACACCATGCGCACCTGGGGCTGCGACGACCTCATCGCCGATGCCGAACTGCTGGTCTCCGAGGCTGTGACCAACTCGGTCGAGCACTCCGAGCAGTCCCATGCCGTCGTCGATCTGCTGGCATCGGGTGACACGATTCGCGTCGATGTCAGCGACACCGGAGCGGCCAAGGCGGTGGAGCAACGCACCCCGGAGGCCGGCCGACCAGGCGGCTTCGGACTCGCCATCATCGACTCTGTCGCCACGCGTTGGGGGGTCGAGCCGTCGAGGGCAGGCAAGTCGGTGTGGTTCGAGCTCCAAGCACTGAGGTAGGGCCGGTCTCTGCCAGCGGCAAACAGGCGGACTGCAGACTGGGTTGTTGCGCCCGGGAACGAAACTTTCAGGTGTATTGCCGCCGCTGCCGATAGAGGTAAATCACCACTCTTGGAAGGCGCAGATGACCTCAGTCGAACCGGAAGTTGCCTCCGCCATGCTTCT